>JAABUO010003101.1_pt1 | contig 19961 bp, 28 predicted proteins | sample 5559291 | NCBI WGS metagenome assembly JAABUO01 (sample SAMN10711878, study PRJNA513372) | rock metagenome | isolation source: Antarctica rocks | place: Antarctica: Victoria Land, Finger Mt sud
GTCGGAGCGGCCGGGCAATATCAGACAGGCAATGGACAGCCGTGGTGGTGTCCCCGCCGGTTACGTCGCAGACCTTTTCGAAGAAGCGTGTCGTGATTGCGCCATGCATCGTGTCACCCTCGCGTGCGTATCCAATTCGCCGACCGTGCAGGAAGATTATACCATTAATACTTTGCACGTCAGTATCAAGATGTCGAGTATCAGCGATCGTGTGCGGCATGCCGAGACCAGAGAGGAAGGAACAGCCCCGGAACATACGCATGACGCGCCGTTTGCTCTCCCGTCATCGGGTAGCGATGGTCGTGGAAAAGGCGGTGAGCCCGTTGATCCACGCGGCGGCAGTCACCCGCAACCCGTTCATGGATCGGCCGCTTCACCGCCCCTTCCCCCTTTCCGCATATTCTGTAATACTGCCCACGCTGCCTCCCCGTCGCCGGGGCAGCGGAGGACATGCCGATGCCACGATCTCAGGACAATCCCGAGGAGATCGCCGCGCTGGTCCGCGTCGCGCACGACGTCGGCACGGGACGGTGGATGGTGCTCCACCTCGTCCGCGATGCGCGCGGCGCGCTGAATCCCGACCGGTTTTTCGGACCCTACGACAACGAGCTGGCCGCGCGACGACAGGCGGCAGGGTTGCGGCGGCGGCTCGCGGTTGAGCGGGCGACACCGGGAGAGCGGCCGGAGATGATTTCCGACGCATGAGGCGGTGCGTCTCCCTTCTCCATGCAAACACCGCTCTCCTCTGTTCCGCCCGTCCTCTGGCCCGGGACCAGCCCCTTGCTTTCCCCGCCAGTCTGCGCCGCGATTGTCAGCCGATCCGTCCGTACGATCAGCACTGGCCTTCCCCTGGTTCCTGAGGGGGTTGTTTCCGGCCGTGGGTCACGTGATTGGTATTACGCGCCGTTCCGCGTCTCTCTTTGCTTTCGTGAGGTGGCCTTCCTTCCGGCGCTCCTCATCCGCAGATACCAGCGCACATCCTTGGTCGTCAGGCCGACCACCTCGTGCTCGTTCTCTTTGAGGTATCCGGCGTCCCGTTGGAGATGTGTGGCGGGAACGTGCTGCGCGCGTCGTTTAGAGGCGGTCAGGGTCAGGTATGATGCGCAGAGCGCGCGGGAAGTGCCGGGCCCACTCTGGCGACGCCTGCTCGGTGCACTCGTGGCTGATCGGAACGGATGATGCTCCTCTTCACGCACACTTTTCCCCATCACCCAATCGCTTGGTGGCTCTATCTGCTGACGTACGTCTTGCTCGCCGTCACGGTGATCAGCGTGCTCTTCGAGACGAGCCAAGGGCTGAGTCGTGGACTCTCCCGCCTGCGCCTCTGGCTCGCCGGGAGCGGCGCGGCGCTCTTCTGCGTCCTCGTTGTGCTCACGCAACGCCTTGTCCGTCCGATGCTCCTCGCCAGTTTCGTCAGTGGAGTATTGGTTTGTGCGCTCTTCTTCCTCGGCTGGATCGGTATACAGCGTCGGCGGTGAGCGGTGCGCCGCCGGCGCAGAGCGCGACGCTTCGCAGGGGGGAAAGCGCTCGTGATGCCGAACACGCCGTATCGGGGCGCTGAACGCGATACGCGGGATACGGTCGCAAGCAAGGAAGTGCCTGCCGATCGCGGCGGGCGGGGAGCGGCGAAGAGTTGGTCTCCTGCCACGAGACAGAGCAAGAAGGGGGAGCGAACGGATGGCACAGAAGCATCACCACTGGCAGATTGGCCTGCTGCTTGCCGTGCTGACGGCCACCCTGCTTGTCTCGCTGCTCCGCATGGTGGTACACCCGAACTGGTCTCTCTTCTTCGCGAGTGTCGCCGTGGCCTGGATCGTCGCCGCGCTTCTCTTCCGGATGATCGTGGATGAGCGCTAACGCGGACGAGGATCACGGTGGGCAGGATGTCCGGTCGGGTTGCCGCGCGACTGGGCGGCGCTCCCGCTGCTCCGGGCAAGATCATCACATACCCTACCGCCACACAACGCCGTACACGGGTACTCACGCTGCGGGAAGAGAGCGGAATTGCTTGACCCTTGGACACGAACTGATTTACACCGACCCGCTACTGACACTACTCACCGAGGAATGACCGGCGGACGGTTATTCCGCCGGTAAAGTCTCGCGGCCCAATCGTTTGCTGATTTGCGGTGAGGGTCGCTGCGGGCTGATGTCTACTACGTGCTCTCCGTCGCGTATGGTGAGGATCGCGTAATAAAAGGCGGCATCGCCCATGATCGTGAACCATGCCTCCTTGCCATTGCGATGGATCACCATCCTTTCCAGTGCCGATCCGCTCTGCTCCGCAAAGGCATCGGCGGCTGCCCGTAAGGGACTCGGCGCGTGCATCGTCTCCTCCGTTCTGTCTTACAGCGACCACACATCCGCTTGACGCGGGCAGACGATGGATGAGTTCCCATCCTGTATTCGTTCCCGCTGTGGTGGATTGCGCCTTGTCTGGGTTAGGTCTCTGCCGGGTCATCGTCTTCCGCGAGGATGGTATTGCAGAGCGCCACGCACTCATTGCAGATATACACCCCCTGCGGCCCGGCGATCAGATGCGCGACCTCCTCACGACTCTTGCCGCAGAAGGAACATGCGTAGTGGGGCGGCGAACCCTCGATACACGTCCGTTGCGGGCTGTCCGGCTGCTGATCTTCTTCATTTCTCATCATCACCACTGCTCGTTCCTTGATCGGCGGGGTGGAGATTTCCATACGTTTCATTATACTGCGCGACTCATCCGTGACGAAGGTACCACCGTGATTAGACCGCCTCGACGGGGCACGTTGTTGGACCATCTGACCCAGCGGAATCGGGGCGCTCGCGGTCAGTACGTTGCGCAGACGGTCGTGTGCGAACGTGCTCCGTCGCACCTGACGCGCCCGCCAAGCGCCGTACGGAGGCGCCCCGTGATCACTCTCTTCCTCGTCAATCTCGCGAGCGACGCCGGTCGCAGCACCAGGCTCCTGTTCATCGCCGTGATTGTCGTCGTCCTCGCTGTCCTCCTCGTCCGCATCCTCGACCGCGACGACGGCTAGCGCAGATGAGCGGGGCGTTATCGGGTGCATGGCGCACCAGCGGAAACCAACTGTCCCCTGCCCGCCGCTGGCATCGGTTCTGCCCCATCTTTTTCCTGTTCCGGCCCATGGCGCAGCGGGCGTCCAGCCAGACGAGGAAAGGTTGGTTCGCTATGTCCACGACGACGAAGCATCCGTCCCACGAGAGCCATCACCAAGCGGCGGCGCACCACGCGGCGGCCGCGCACCACCACCTGCAGGCGGCGCATCACCATCAGCAGGGGGAGCATGACCAGGCGAAGGCACACGCGACGGCGGCGCAGGAGCACAGCCAGCAGGCGCACCAGCACACGCAGACCGCCCACCAGCAATCACACAAATAGGGAACGCGCCGGATCAGCGGAAATGAGCACAGGGGGAGGGTCAAGATGACCCTCCCGTTCGTCGTCGCCTTCTGGTGGCGGTGTCTCCGTTGGCCGCAGAGCGGCAAAGCGTCGGCACGGAATCGGCTCGCAGGAATGGGCGGTCAACTGCTGATACGAGTTCGCGTTGCTACTTTGCGGGGAATGACCGCTTCTCTCATCCGCTCGGTCAGGCCCCGCATCCATCCCCCGCCGTAGCGACGGTCTGCGATGCGACGGGTGGTACCGCCGCACGGACGGTCGCTAGGAGTTCACTGCTGTCAAACGGCTTCACCAGCACTGTGCAGTGCCGGGTGTCCAGATGCGCGGCATAGGTGTTAAGAGTGCCCCTGTCCCCGAACAAATGATGACGGCGATGTGCCGGGTGGCCGGATCGCCCGTGATCCGGTCGAGCAGGGCGAGGCCGGTCAGCCGCTCTTCCATCCGCAGGTCGAGGATCACCGCGTCGGGCATCGTCTGTTTGAGCATCGCAAAGCAGCCATCGCCGCCGCGCCATCGGCGCGTCCGATAGCCCTCGTCGGTCAGAATTTCGTCCATGAGGCTGAGAAGCGCCGCGTCGTTATCCACGAGCGCGACCATTGTCGGAAACATGCTGCGGTCCTTTTCCCGACAGGTTTACGTCGCCACGTTGTGTCGAGGGCATGATGATACCACAAAGGAATTCGCTTTACGATAAAAACGAGATGAGCGAATGGTAACTCGCGCCTATTATCACAAGCGGCCAAGTACCTCGTCTTCGATTGTCTCAGGAGGCGTTACCCGCGTCGCTCTTCCTGCTTGGCACGGCGCGCGCGTTGGTGCAGCAGTTGACGCTCCGCGGCGGTCAAGGCGGCAGGGCGCAGGCGAGCAAGCAGCGCGCGCCATCGGCGGCGAACGCCTTCCCAGCCGAGGACCGCGAGAACGAGAGCGACGAGCAGAGGGTCGCGGGGACCGCGCGGGATCATACGGCAGCCCTCCATGCGGCGCACCGGGTCACGGAATCGCCGGGGTGGGACCGGCCGCATCCATGCATGATCCGTCGCGCACGCGCCATGCCACCGATGGACGACCGCTACGGCCCGCCGATGCGGCGGAAGATGGCAACCCGAGCGGCGAGTCGGGGCGGTCGGCGACGTATCCGGCGTGCCACATGGGAATGTGCCGCATCGGGGAGCGGCCCAACGATGGCCTCCACTGCGGCGAAGGAAAGGATGATCGTCGAGACGGTCGTCCGTGCTGGTTATGGTGTGCCCCGCCGCCCTCCTTGCGCCGCCCGCAGTGCGCCGAGCGGGTCCGAGAGCCACGCGGACATCGGCACGATGAAACACGGCCGCGAGATCAGCGCCTCGCGCCGCTTGCGCAGTTGCTCAGCAATCCGTCGGTTCTGATTCATGTGATAAAGCACGGGATAGCCTTCAGATTCGCCGATGACGGCGTAGCGCTCTTCCATCATTCCCTTTCTGGATGGCGATCATCCCGCCGTTCGATAGGGGTTGGTGCCATGCTTGCCGTGACGAGCGGGCAGCGTCAGGCGCGCGCGACGCCTTCGATCTCGTCAATCAGCCGTGCCGCGTGGTCGCCATCAATGACTTCCACCGCTGCCTTGTCTTCCGTATTGGTCAGCAGATAGCCGCCCGACGTGGACGGTTCGAGGGTGTACGGTTACCCCTTGCGATGCATGGCGATAGGCGGGGCGGTCAGGTGCACTTCCCAGTATCGGGTGGTCGCCCAACGGCTCGATACGGCGGTTATTAACGGCGTCGATCGCTGACATCGCGGCGGTCCTTTCTCTGACATCGTTAGCTGACCCGTCTGTATACCAGCGGTGTCGGGCGACGAACTCCGCTGACATGTCTGCCGCGCGCTATGGTTGCGAAGCCGGTGGCGGCGTGACGGGAACGGGGCCAACGTGGGAGGGCGGCGTCGGCGCGGGCGTGCTGACGAAGACGACGTTCTTGATGCCCGCGTTGTTGAGCAGGCGCGTGAGGTCGCTCGTGGCATTCTCCTGCGCCGCGTTGAGAAGCCCGCCATCGGCGAGCGTCTCGGTGTTGGCGCGCATCTCCGCCTCGCGCAGAACGGTATCGAGAAGGTCCTTCGATGCCCCGCCGATGAACGCGGTCGGACCGGTTGAGCGGGAGACAACGTGGCTCTTCTCCGCGTCCAGCGCCTGACTGACGATATACGGTGGCGGCAGGACGATGCGGACGGTGTCGCCATCGATGGTGATGTCATTCTCCGTGATCCGCGAGAGGTCCACGCCCGCCTTGACATCGTAGACCGCCATGTAGGTGAGTGTCTCGGTGGAACCGGGCAACCGGCTGCTGGCGGTCTTGGTGATCTCCTGGTCCACCTGCCGGTTGGCGGTGACAAGTTGATCCGCACTCTGGATGGCATGCAGCACCGTGGGACGGACATCGCTTGTCTTGTGAACATTGGGCGCGAAGGGATGGAGCGTCGGCCCGAAATGCACGATATACAGCGTGGCCGCGACGACCGCCGCCACGCCGAGAAGCGTAAACGTGCCGCCACCCCGTGCGATCACGATCCGCGTCACATTCTCGTTGCCACGCCGTACCATTGCGTCGTCCCTCGCCCCGAATGCTCCCTACCGTGAGGAGAAGAGCATGATGTCGTACACCGTCTTCTGGCCGCCGATGTACCAGATGACGAAGGCCGCCGCGATGATAATGACGAGAAGGACGAAGATGCCGACGATGCGCCGCCCGGTCATTGCTTCACCACCTCTCCCGCGTCGAGTACGGCACCCGCAGCGGTCATCCACTCGGGCGCGTGTATCGAAAGTCTATGCAGGAACGACGCCACCGCGATGCGCGTGGCTATCCTGTCCGTGACCCTCCCGCCGCCATCGTTCACCGGCGGCGACGGTAGTGCCGCGCGACGTGTGGGTCAGGCCTGACGATACCAGACGGTGACAGAGAAAACGTTGTTCATGGTGGCGCGGAGCCACACGGCCGCTGACGGTGGTTCTCCCCGCTACGGCGTGGGCGTGCCCGTCGCCGCGCCGCTCGCCTTGGTCGCCACGACCGCTGTGTGCGGCGGCCCGACCAGATCACCCCGCACGTACCCCTCCTTCGTGCCGGCGAGCACATGAAACCAGCGTGAGGCCCCGTCACTGCCCGGCACGTTCGCCTCGACCACCACGAGATCGGTGCCCCCCGCCACCTCGACTGCCGTGTCCGCGTCGGTACTGGGTGTACTGCGGACACGCACCACATCGCCGGGATTGGCCGTGACCACTTGCACACTGGCACCGGCGGGAGCGCTCCGATTTGTCGCGGTGGTGGCGGGGATCGTCGGACTCCCCGTCCCCCGTGCGGGAGTGCTGGGAAGGGCGGTTGCCGCGCCGGTCACGGGGGGAGTGGACGCACTGGCAGACGCGGGGAGCGGGGAAAGTGTCACGGCCGTGACAGGCAGTGGGGACGGGGATGGCGAGGCGAGGAGCGGCGCGACCTGGGTCAACTCCACGGCACGGGTGGCGGTCGCGATCTGGGTCAACTCCGTGGTTCGGGTTGCCGTGGCTTGCGGATTGGCCAGTGAGGCGACAGGAGAGGAACCAGTGGGCGTCGCGGACCCACCGCAGGCGACCAGGAGCATAGCGAACAGCACGAACCCACACCAACGCCGTATCATCTCAATGCCTCCAGTGACTGCCGGTGCGACAGCCGCGCCCACATCCCTCGTCGCCCCTTCCGATCACTGCGCGGTCTTCGTGCGCCGCTCGTCCCCGCCCCGCTTGCCATTCCTCATGCTCCCGCTCCCCAGTCTTTGGTTGGCGCCTTCTCCGTGTGATGCATCGTTACACGTCCTTCTGGCGCGGCCTACCTTTGCCGTACAGCGGGTGCGACGGATTGGCAACGCCGCGCTTGCCGAGATGCTCCTGCCGGAAGCGCTCAATTTCGCTGCGTACGATCAGCAGAAAGCCCGCGCGCTGGCCGCCGCCGCCTTGCCGAATCGCCGTGAGCCGACCGCAGGCGATCGCATCGCGGACCGCTCCTGGTTGGATGCCCAACGCGTCTACCGCCTCTCACGTCCATGCATGGCCCTTCATGCGTACATCATAACATGCCTATTGACCCATCTACTATATACTGCTAACAGGCAGTGTATCAAGCGCGGGGCTTGGCAACGAAACGCCCCGCGGTGCTGATGACACCGACAGGGCAACGAACAACGGAATGGGTGTGCCAATGTCCACGACGCATGGTACCACGGCCCGTACGATCACCACGATGTCCGGCATGCGCCTGCCCGCGACGATTGGTCAGTCCACCGACTTCAACCTCATCACCACAGGCGATGACGATCGATGAGGGGGCAATTGGCGCAAGGGAAAATAGTGTCCGCGAAGGCCGTGGCACCGAGCGACGCGCTGGGCCGGGCAGGGCGGCATGTCAATCTGAGGTCTACCCCAGATGGACATCTCACCGCGCACTATGCGTCGCGTTGCTCGGCGCCATGGCCTTAGCATACTCTGAGTGACGTTTCGTCAATCGCCCCCTTGTCGTTGCGCGTCCATATCCCTGACGTGGAGCGCACTCGGAGAGCCGAGTATCAGCCCGGGAGCGATCGCGGCAGCCCGAACCATGGCAGCACGTCGTTGTCGAAGCGGGTGATGTCGCAGATCCGGTCGCCGGCCGCTCGCGCGCCCCGGCATCATCGCCGCGACGATTATCAGCTTCATCTTCTCGTGGAATAACTTCATCTTCTCGATCGTCCTGGCGGGATCGCGGACGCGCACGCTACCGCTCGCCGCGTACAAACTGCTGAACTTTTCCTCCTTCAGCTACGGCGGCCTCACCGCGACCGCCGTGCTCATCACTTTGCCGATCATCTTGCTCGCCCTCGCCGTGCAGCGGTATCTTGTCGCCGGACTGACGGTCGGCGGCGTCAAATAGAGGATCGCACTCTGCGCCCCTTCCACGATCGGCGCCGCAGGGGCAACGACGGCATCCTCGACGAGATGCCTGCCGTCCAACTCGATGCCAGACGCGCTCCGCATACGGGCTGAGCTCACAGGCTTGACTTCGGCGCCTCACAGTCGTCTCAGAAAGGGCCCTGGGTATTGAAAATCGGTCTGCCCGCCGGTGTCGCTCGCAGGGCCACGGTCGGGAATCGTCGGCGACGCTCCCGTCGCGCTGATGGACATCGACGTGCGATACCGGACATGCAGGGTGACTGCGTCGACGGAGCAACAGCGAGGGAGAGGCGATGGAGAAGGATAGGGGCACGCGCGCGGGGACGGATGGGCGCCCCGACCGTCATACCGAACGGGAGACCGAGCCGAGGCCGCCCGCGACGGAGCGTCCGCGAGAGACCGGCGGGGTCGTGCAGGAAACGTACGAGCGGGCGATCGAGGAGGCGGTGGAAGATGTCCACGGCTGAAGCCGCCGCAGGCGCGACAATCCGGGCGGCGGCGCTACGCGGCCTGCTGTCCGGCCTCGCGGGTGTCGCGGCGATGACCGCGGCGGAGAAGGTGGAGCAGCGCTTCACCCGCCGCCCCGACTCGTTCGTGCCCGCCCACACCCTGGAGCGGCTACTCCGGCTGCCCCACAAACCGAACGCCGAGCGGCGGTGGCTGAACCGGGTCATGCACTGGGGACAGGGCATCCTCCTCGGCGCGGTGCGCGGGGCGATGGCGGCCCGTCGGCTGCGCGGCCCGGTCGGGTCGTTCCTGTTCATGAACGTGCGCCTGCTCAACGACCAGACGCTGGAGAATGCGACGCATGCCAGCGCGCCGCCGTGGACGTGGCCGGTGGATGAGCAGGCGATCGACCTGCTGCACAAGGCGGTCTACGCTTTCGTCACCGGCATGGTCGCGGACCGGCTCATCGCCGGGCCACCGGGCATCCTCGCCCCCCGCCGCCCCTGGGACGAGCGCTAGGGCCGGCTGCCGCTCCGCCGCCCGGATCGTCTGGGACGCGCGTCGCGTCGCCGAAGCGCGATGCCCGCCCCGAGGATCAGCAGCCCGGCCGCGATCCAGGCGACCTCGAACGGGATGTCCGCATGGCAGGTGAAGATCGAGTTGCCGCGCTCGGGCGCCGCGCAGGCCTGCTCATTGACCAGATGGAAGTGGAAGAGGACGTGCTGCACGATCCCGTCGTAGGCGTTGAAGCCGCCCGCCCCGATGAGGATGCCGGCGAGCAGGAGGCGCGGGTCGGGCCGCGTGCCGAACCAGAGGCGGAAAGTGCCACCGAGGAGCACCAGCGTGCTGAAGAGGTGGAAGAGGCCGTCGCTGAGGATGCGGCCGTGTTGGTCGGTGTCCCAATAGAAGGTGTGCCACTGCAGGAGTTGGTGGAAGACCGCCTCGTCGAGGAAGCCGATGATGCCGATGCCGAGCAGGACGCCTGTGAGGAGCGGCGATCCGCGACGGCGCACGACATCGGGAGGTGATGGTGTCGTATCGTGCGATGTATCCCGACCGCGCGATGCCATGGCGAGCACCGCCCCGCCGAGCATCCATCCCTGGACCACGAGCGGGCCGTCGAGGATGCCGCCGGCGTGGAGCATGATGACGGTCACGGACGGAACCCCCTTCTTGTTGCCCGCCAGAATACACGAATGGTCGTCACCGCACAACGGCTGCCAGTAGCCCCGGACGGGTTAGTCGGACGTAGCGGACGAACGCTGGTCTTGCTTGTCGCTAGCGGGTGAATGTGGGGTCAATAATCATGCCCACGTCGCGCGGGGATGGGAGGCACTTTGCCTCCCTGTACACAGCGGAGAATTGTGTGTGGCGGGGTCGGCGAGAAGGTGGCAGCCCCGCCATCATATGCCGTTGTGCGGGTGTTGTCCTCCTTTCCGTACCGGTCGGCACGATGTAAGATGTAATGACGCGAGACCAAGTGAGCTATCCTGCGGTCTGGCATGGTATTACCAAGGGAGGGCGGTCATCGACACGCCGACGATCCATCGCGTTGCGAACACCCGCTTGCCGACCCGATATGGTGACTTTCAGATGCTGGTCTATGGCACGGCGGGCGGCCAGGAACATGTCGCGCTCACCGTCGGCGCGGTCGCCGATGGGCCGCCTGTCCTGGTTCGGCTGCACTCGGAGTGCCTGACCGGCGACGTCTTCGGGTCGGGTCGCTGCGACTGCGGCGAGCAGCTCGACGATAGCCTGCGCCTGTTGCAAGAGCAGGGGCGTGGGGTTCTCCTCTACCTCCGTCAGGAGGGCCGCGGCATCGGCCTCACGAAGAAGATTCAGGCGTACGCGCTCCAGGACCAAGGCTATGATACGGTCGAAGCGAATTTAGTCCTGGGCCTGCCGGAGGATATGCGCGACTATCGTCCCGCCGCCGCAATGCTGCACGACCTTGGCGTGCGGCAGGTGCGCCTACTCACGAACAATCCAGCCAAAATCGCGGGGCTGGAAGGCCATGGCATCGCCGTCGTGGAGCGGGTGCCACTCCAGGTATCACCAAACCCCGCCAATCTCCGCTATTTACGGACGAAGCGGGAGAAGATGGGCCACCTGCTCGCGCCGCCGGTCCTGAGCGAAGAGACGCACGACGTGCCCGGCGACCATCCGCGCTGAGCCCCCGAGGATCGCCCCCGTCCACGCATGGATTGGCCGGCAGTTATCGCCGACGCACCCCTTCCTCGGCGTTACCGGCTGACCCGAGGAGTTCCGCATAGGCGGCCAGGCAGCGTTCGGCACAGGCGCGCCACGTGAAGCGCGCCAGGACCAGCTCGCGCGCGTTCCGGCCGAGGCGTGCAGCGAGTACGGGATTACCCAGCAACTCTGCCAGCCGTTCACGCAGTTCGGCCACGTCGCCCGGCTCTACCAGGAAGCCGGTCACACCGTGCTGAACGATCTCTGGCAGGCCGCCGAGGCGGCTGCAGACCACCGGTGTGCCGCTGGCCATCGCTTCCAGTGCGACCAGGCCAAGCAACTCTGAGACCCGGATCGCGCGTCCGTAGCAGGTGTGCTGGACCGAGGGCAGCGCCAGCGCCACCGCCTGACGGTAGAGCGCCGGGAGATCCCGGTCGGGCACTGGCCCCAGAAAGTCGATGGCGCGGCCAGCGGCGAGCTGGCGCAGCAGCTGCGGGTAGTCGCACTCCGGCGGATCGAGGTCGTGGCCCACGGAGCCAGCGATGCGCAGGTGCGCGCCGGGCGGCAGAGCGGCGAGGAGACGATCGACGCCCTTGTGCGGGGTCAGGCGACCAACGAAGAGGATGCCATCCCGCCCAACCGCCGGATCGGGTGCGAAGCGCTGCGGATCGGCGCCGCCGTAGATCACCCGCGTGCGCGCGGGCGGCGCACCGAGTTCACGCGCGGAATAGGTGGAGACAGTCAGGAAGCGCGCGAACAAGCGCGGCAGCAGACCGCCCCAATCGCTCCCCTGGAGCCCGTGATCAGTGACCACGGCGGGCTGGCCGCGCAGACGCGCGGTCACCGCCGCTAGCCGACTGGGTGTGCTGCGCATATGATGGGTATGGACGAGATCGGCGCCTACCAGCGCCGCCGGCAAGGCGGCCGTCAGCGGGTGGGCGGGATGGCCATGCAGGTGGGTGAGCGCCCGCAGCGTCTGCCGCTGCAGCCCGCCGGGCTCACGGAACCGCTGGTCGTGCGGGCCGAAGGTGATCAGCTCGCAGTCGACGTCGGTGGCCAGCGCGCGGGCCAGCTCGAGTGGATACCGCTCGCCGCCGCCAAGCAGACCGTCGGGGCCAAAGGATGTTGGAGCGACGTGAATGACGCGCATGCTAGCGATTGCCCTCCTCACGCTCGGCGATCCGGGCACCCTGACCGGCGGCTACCTGTACCATCAGCGGCTGGCCGAGCTGGCCCCGGCGCACGACGCCCGGATCGACTTCGTCTCGTTCCCACACCGCCCCTTTCCCCTGGCGGGGTTCGACGCACGGGCCGCCCTCGGGCGCGCCCAGCGCCTGGGCGCGCGGGCGCTGGTGCTCGATAGTATCGCCGCGGCGTTCCTCGCGCCAGTGATGCTCACGGGACCGCCGTTCGCGCCCCTGGTCGGGATGCTCCACCAACCGCCCGGCGGGATCGACCACGGCCGCTTGCGGACCGCCGTGCAGGCACGCCTGGACTGGCTGGCGTACCGGAGAGCCTGCCGCTTGCTCGTGGCGAGCGAGTCGCTGGCCGAGCAGTTGTCGACTGCGGGCGTGCCTCGCTCCCAGCTACGCGTGGTGCCACCCGGACGCGATGTCGCGACGACAACGGGGCCGCCACCGGGTGATCTGCGGCAGGGACGCCAGGCGGCGTTCCTGTGCGTGAGCAACTGGCTCGCACGGAAGGGGATCCATGATCTGCTCGAGTCCTTCGCCCGCCTGCCGCCTGAGGTCGGCACCCTGCACCTCGCTGGCGACGAACGCGCCGACCCGCGCTACGCCGCGCGGCTGCGGGCGCGCCTCGCCCGGCCTGACCTCACCGGACGGGTAGTCGCTCATGGCCCCCTGTCGCGCGAAGCGATCGCGGCACTCTACCACGCCGCGGATGTCTTCGTCCTGCCGAGCGTCAAGGAACCCTATGGCACGGTCTACGGCGAGGCGATGGCGGCGGGACTGCCGGTGGTTGGCTGGCGGGCCGGGAACCTGCCCTACCTGGCTGAGGACGGACGGGAAGGAGTGCTGGTGTCCCCGGGCGACCTGACCGGGCTTACCGCAGCGTTGGCACGGCTGGCCGGCGACGCGGCACTGCGGCAGCGATTTGGCGAAGCCGCCCGGCAGCGAGCGCTGACACGCCCGACCTGGGGCGAATCAGCGGCCCTGTTCTTCGCAGCCGTGCGGGAAGCGGCCGGAGAGGAATGATCACCGGCCGATTACTCGCGGCGGCGTGCGAGGAAGAGCATGGTTCGCGAGTCGGAAGCAAATGGCTCGCGCTGGTAGCCCCCATGGACCGCCTCGAGCCGGAACCCGGCACGTTCCAGCAGATGCTCGGCCTCGAAACGGTAGGTGTAGCGGAATGGCCACTCCACGAAGCGCTTCGTCACCGTGCCCGCGTCCGTTACGATCTCGTAGGCGGAGCGAATCACGCGGACCTGGGTGGCGAAATCGGTGCTGACCACCGTCTCGGTGCGCGCCACGGTCACGCCCCATTCCGGCACATGCTGGACGAGATCCTGGCGGAGGCTGCCCGGGGGCTCGAGGAGCCACGCCGGAGCGGGGTGCAGGAAATCGAGCGCTAACAGACCGCCCGGGCGCAGATGGGCGACGATGGTGGCGAGTGTCCTGCGTTGCGCGTCCCGGTCAACCAGGTAGGCGAAGCTCTTGACGGCGACGATCGCCAGGGCGAACGGTGCACCCTCCTCGCCGTCGAGGTCGAAGGACCGCATATCGCCCTGGACCAGCCGGGCGCGGGCCGCCACCGCCGGACCGGCCGCCGCGAGCTTGTCGCGCGCCAGTGCCAGCATATGCGGCGAGGCGTCCAAGCCGACCACCTGGTGGCCCGCCCGGGCGAGCGGGACGAGCACGCGCCCGCTGCCGCAGGCCACTTCCAGCACCCGGCCACCCTCGGCAGCCGCCAGATCGAGATAGAGCGGCAGGTCGGCCGCGAACGGAAACGCGTCATAGAGGCGCGCCAGTGCCGCGTCGCCCCACGGCTGATCGGCCTGAACGAGTGCGCCGGAAATCGGGCCTTCGTCGTGCTCTCCCATCGCTTCCTCCGTCCTGCATACACGGCTCATCCAGAGTGGGTTGAGCGTCGGACCGGCACCGGTCGAGCGTCGAGGAAATCGGCGGCGGCGGCGAGCACGGCGTCAACCGTGATGGTGGCGACGCAGGCCGGTTCTCTCGTCGCGCCGCAGGGCGGGTCGACGAGGGTGCGACACGGACTGCACGGCAGTGGCACCCGGACGATCCGCTGGCGTTCTGGCGGGCACCAGGGTCCGAACTCGGCCGGGTCGGCCGGCCCATAGAGGCCGACGACCGGTGTGCCGACCGCGGCCGCCAGGTGGAGCGCGCCGCTGTCGGTGGCGACCACCAGGCGGGCACGGCGCTGGAACGCTGCGAGGCCGCCGAGCGAGAGCCGCCCAGCCACTCCGCAGGCGTCGCCCCCGCTCGCGGTTACCACCGCCGCGACGAACGCGCCCTCGCGCGCCGTGCCGACGACCAGTACGGGGGCATGATAGCGCCGCGCGAGGGCGCGCGCCAATACACCCCAGCGATCGGCCGACCAGTCCTTGAGGGGCCAGCCCGAGCCGGGATGGAGCACAATCGGCGCGTCTCCGGCGGGCGTCGTTGCCAGCACGGCCCGCGCCTCGGCCTGGTCGGCCGGGGTCGGCACGAAGCGTACCGGCCGCCACGCCCCGGCATCGACCGCGTCGGGCGCACCGAGGAGCGCAGCCGCGACCGCGGCAAGGTCGAGCGCGACGCGGGCAACGTGTCGGTGAGCGGGCACGGGCAGGGCCGCGGTCAGATAAGGGCGCGTGCGGGGCGCGGCGTAGCCGAGCCGGACGGGGATCGCCGCCGCGCCGACCAGCGCGCCCGACCAGGGGTCGTCGGGGCGTGGCAGGAGGACAAGATCGAAGTGCCCGCGCAGGGCGCTGGCCTCGCCCACCGCGCGCCTGTCCCAGCCGGATCGGTCCAGCGGCGCCAGCAGCGGGGGGAACGCCGCCGCGTAGGTCTGGTCGACATCGGGGCAGTGCGCCGGGACCGCCTCCAGTCCCGCCGGCACCAGGAAGGTGATCTGCGCGTCGGGCAGTGCGCGGCGCAGTGCGCTTATCGCCGGCAAGGTCAGCAGCAGATCGCCGAGGTGATCGGGGCGCGCGATCAAGATATGCGCCGGTGACCTCGCGAATGCCTTTGCCACCCTGCCGGACAATCGTTGTCGCCGCTCCGGCGCGAGTGTCGCCGCATCAGGGGACAAGGGCATCATCGCGCGCAGCGTAGACCTGCGGCGACTCCCAGATGCGCACGAGCAGCGACGCCAGGTCGACGCCGCGCAGGGACGCTGCCAGGGCCTCCCAGCAGTACCGGGCAACGGCCTCCGCGGTCGTGTTCACGCTGACGAGACCGGGCACCTCGCCGAGGTCGCGATAGTGGAACGTGGCCGCCAGTGTGTCGACCAGTTCCCGCAGGCGGCCGATATCGTAGAGCGTCCCGTCGTCCCGCAGACGCGCGCCGCGCACCACGACATCGAGCCGGTAGGTGTGACCATGGAGCCGCGTCGCCGGGCCGAAATCGCCGACCAGGCGGTGGGCTGCCTCGAACTGTGCCGCGACGCCAATCTCGTACATGGCCCCTCCCGTATGTCCCCCTCAAGCTCCATCCTCATAGGTTAACACCACCTGTACGGTCTCATCCGAGTGTTCGTCGACCAGTTGGTAGGCCGCGGGCGCGTCACCGAACGGGATGCGGTGCGAGATAAGTTCGGCGAGCCGCAGCTCCGGGAGTAGCGCGACGGCGAGCGCCAGGCGCCGGGCGTGGTCCCAGCGCGGGGTCAGCGCCGGATCGAGCCGGCCGACCTGCGAGGAGCGGAGGCGCACCCGGCCGCGGTGGAAGTGCCCGCCGAGCGCGAGGGTGACCGGCTTTGTGCCGTACCAGGATGCGACCACGACGGTGCCTTCCTCCGCGACGGCATCGACCGCCGCCTGCAAGGCCGTTCCCGCACCGCTGGCCTCGATCACCACGTCGGCGCCCCGCCCGCCGGTGAGTGCGCGGATCTGTGTCGGTAGGTCGTCGGCGGGCGCGAGCACCTCGTCCACGCCCAGACGTCGAGCCAGATCGCGCCGGTGTGCCAGCGGGTCTACCGCGACCACCCGCCCCGCCCCGGCGCGCCTGAGCAGCTGTGCGATCAGGAGGCCGACCGTGCCCTGCCCGAAGACGAGCGCCGTCTCGCCGAGGCGGAGCGGCGTGTCGAGGAGGACGTTGATCGCCGTTTCGAGGTTGGCGGTGAAGACCGCGAGGAGCGGGTCGAGGCCGGTCGGCAGGCGCACCGGCCCGGGGCCGGCCGGTGGGTGCGCCGGGACGACGAACGCGCTCTGGTGAGGGTGGTGGACGAAGACCACGTCGCCCGGGGCGAAGTCGGTCACCGCCGCGCCGACCGCGACGACCCGCCCGACGGCGGCGTAGCCGTATTTGATCGGAAAGGCGAAGCTACCGCCCAGCGTCGGCAGATCGAGCGGCAGGTCGGGCGGTACCTGGCCGCGATAGACGAGCAACTCCGTCCCCTGGCTCAAGGCCGAGGCGATAGTGCGGACGCGGATCTCGCCAGCCCCCGGCGCCGGCACGACCTCGCGGCGGAACTCCGCAACGCGCGGTGCGGTCAGCCAGAGGGCGCGGGCCGCGATGTCGCCCGGTTCAGCGGTCATCGGCGTCCTCCGCATAGGTCACCTGGCCGTCGAGGATGAAATCGGCCCCGACCGGAACCAGCCGGACCTCGCGCAGGCGCAGCGCGTCGGCGAGGTTGTCGATGCCCAGGTCCCCGATCGCCTCGATGCCCGCCCCGAGGACCTTGGGCGCGACGCAGATCGCCAGGCGATCGACCAGCCGCGCACGCAGCAATGCGGTGATCAACGCCGCCCCGCCTTCCACCATGATCGCCTGGATCCCGCGCTCTTGCAGCGTCGCCAGCAGGGCGGTCAGGTCCACGCGGCCCCGGGCGTCGGCCGGCAGGAGCAAGACCGTCGCGCCGAGCGCCCGCGCCCCGGCATACCGATCTGCCGAGGCCTGAGCGGTCGCGGCGAGGACGGTGCCGGTCGCGGCACCACCGGCGAGAACGGCGGCCGTGAGCGGCGTGCGCAGGGTGCTATCGACGACGACCCGCAGCGGATCGCGCCCCGTGACGAGGCGCACCGTCAGACGCGGATCATCCCGGCATACCGTCCCGACGCCGACCATGATCGCGTCGTGGCTGGCACGTAGCTCGTGGGCGAAGCGTAACGCTTCGGGCCCGCTGATCCACTTTGAGCTGCCGGTCCGCGTCGCAAGGCGTCCATCGAGCGTCTGCGCATAGCTCACGGTCACCGTCGGCCGGGCGGCGGAAGCGGAGGGCATGGTAGGATGCGCGGCAGGTTCCATGTCGAGCATTGTAGCACGGCGACGAGCGGGCTAGCGGCCCGGCGGTGCGCCCGCAGGCGACAGGTGCGGAGGAGAGAACGGGATGACTGAGGACCGGATTGTGCTGGAAGGGATGCGCTTCTACGGCTATCATGGCACGCTTCCGGCGGAACGCGAGCTGGGACAGCACTTCGTCGTGGACGTCGATCTGCGCTGCGACCTGCGCGCCGCCGGCATCGCCGACGACCTCAGCAAAACGGTCGATTACAGTCAGGTGTACCGGCAGGTCCGCGCGGTGGTCGAGGGACCGCCCGTTGCTCTTACCGAGACGGTGGCGGAGCGGATTTCCGCCGCGATACTGGCGGAGCACGCCTCCGTTGAGACCGTGTGCGTGCGCGTAGCCAAGCCGAACGTGCGCCTCGAAGGCGGCGTCCTCGCGGGTTCCGCAGTCGAGATCGTCCGGCACCGGGACAGCGCGCCGACCTAGCGGCCTGGTTGGCGCAACCAGACCGGCGTTCGGCACGACATCTCGTCCGTGATCTCAGCCATCCGCCGGTGCACTCGCTGCTGTAGGCGGCGCAGTGGCTGCGTCGGGCGCGGGCAGATAGACCACCCGCAGTCGGGTCTCGCCTGGCGACCCGGCGATCTCCGTCACCGAACAAAGGTCGGCGTAGTCCGCGCCACGAATGGCGTCGAGGGTGAGGGGCCTCCCGCGCAGCGCCACGCGCAAGATGGTGATCGGGTCGCCGTGACTGACGGCGATGATGCAGCCACCCGGATGCCGCTGCGGAGCGCGCGTGATGAACCGCAGCATCCGCGCGCCAATATCCTCGATCGACTCGTCGTCCGGGGCGCGGCGGTCGTCGTAGGTGCTGAAGCCAGGCTTGAACTGGGTGAAGGGGGTGCCCTGCCAGGTACTACGGACCTCGTGCAACAGGGCGGACACATGCCGCCCGGCCGCTAGATGGTGGCCCGCAATCGCCGCGGCGGTCTGCCGGGCGCGCAGGAGCGGGCTGCTGTAGATCGCCGTGACGGGCCGGTCCGCCAACAAGGCCGCCAGACGCTCGGCCTGCTGCCGACCCGCATGGCTGAGCCGGAAGCCGGGGAGCCGCCCGTAGAGTACCTGCCGGGGGTTCTCGACCGCGGCGTGCCGGACAAGCAGAAGGGTCGTCACCGCGCTTCCAGGCCGTTCAGACAAGTGCGGGTCGTGAAGCTCGCTCCTCATAGCATTGCCGCCTCCCTCTCGTCTTTGGACGTCGTGTAACGGTCCTCGGGAGGAGCGCTGGTGGCCTGCCCCCTGGGCGAACTGGCCTCCCGGGATGTCGCCGTACGATCCCCGCCACGTCGCGGCCATAGTGGCGGCTCACGGGAAGCAGAGACGCCGCTGCGTGCTATCCGGCGCAGGATGAAGAAGCCGCAACGCAGACGATGACGACAAGAAGGATCTGCCTGAGCAGGTACCTGGTTGCACCGCCCTGCCAACACGTGACACGGACTGACTGCATTCTATATTTAAGCCGTCTCGGTGTCATGATGATGCTCGTGTTGTCGGTGTGTCCGGTTGGCAGCCATATCTGGGTCTTGTAACAGCCCCTACAGCGTCACTTTGCTGAATCTCGCGTTCCCTTCTCTGCCAAGCAGAGGAGTAACGATGGAAGAGTACGGAATTGATGCGACGGTTTCCCTCGCTGAACCCTGGCGCGTAATACGCCTGACGCGCCAGAGAGCACCTCTTAGCTGCCGCGCGCACGAAGAGGGGCGCGAGCGCTGGCTCCCGGCGGATTTCCTGCCCACCTTCGCCCACGCCGTGATTGATGCGGGCGCGGACATTATGGTCGGCCACGGGCCGCATCTGCTGCGCGGGTTGGAGTTCTACAAGGGCAAGCCGATCTTCTACTCGCTCGGCAACTTCATCTTCGAGCACGAGACGCTGGAACGGATGGCTGCCGACGACTACGACACCCTGAAGCGACCCGACGTGGACGCCGGGCCAAGTCTTGCACGATCTCCACCGGGATCTGGAGCAGTCCTTCCCCGCCGACGACCGCTACTGGGAGACCGTGCTGCCGATCTGCGAGTTCGAGGGCGAGCAGGTCCGCGCAATCGCGCTCTACCCGCTCACGCTGGGCTTTCGACGGCCGATCTGGGAGCGCGGCATCCCGCGCCTCGCCTCGGGCGAGCAGGCGGATGCGACGCTGCGACGCTTCGCCGACCTCTCCGCACCCTTCGGCACCGAAATCGCCATCGCGGACGGCGTCGGCCATGTCCGCATCCCCGGATGACGCGCATGGTGGGGCGCATTCGTTCTCATGTTCCAGAGGGAATGCCCTCCTGCCCCGACGCGGGAAGGGGGCTCGGGGATGAGGCTTTCTCAATTGCCTTGATGCCCGCGCCGAGTCGGTCGGGTGCTTCTTCGGCGTTGTAGAAGCCTGGGACGACCCGGAGCGCGTTCAGGTTGTTGATGTACTCGTGGTCACCCGACGAAACGGACAAAATCGCACGCCAAGGCTGCGGCGCCGAGGAATATGATCGACGGAGCATGGCGATCCGTCCGGTTGGGGTGTACCCCAAGTCGGCTCTCCCG
>JAABUO010003102.1_pt1 | contig 19961 bp, 27 predicted proteins | sample 5559291 | NCBI WGS metagenome assembly JAABUO01 (sample SAMN10711878, study PRJNA513372) | rock metagenome | isolation source: Antarctica rocks | place: Antarctica: Victoria Land, Finger Mt sud
CACCATGCCAAGACACAAGCATGTCTAGGACAATATCGGGTAATTTGCATGGTGCAGTCCATGAGCTCGCAGCTTCAGAAATACCCAGGGCATACCTGTTCAGAGGCACCAAAGAGACAACTGCACAGGAGGTTGCAAAGTTGCTTGGACTTGGATTGGTACAATACAAGCGGCAGGCAGGCATGCCTGGTCCCTCAGGCACTCCTGGTATAGGACGGTTCCTGCTGCCCTACAGCGAGTGTGACTATACCCTGGAAAGCATCATTGATGACCTGCAGGTAAGGCTTGTCAAGTGTAACTGCTTACCACCAGCTCTGTTGCACACGCTTGATGATTGCATTTCCTGTGTATGTGAGCAGTCTCAACCAGCAATCTGCACACAGCAAGACCCCTACCAGGAGCAATCACATGGTTCACTGGCTACAGCTCTCAGAGAGTATGTGGGTCGTTTCTGTGGGTCACATCAAGGAACAGCAGGAGTCAGGTGCTACTTTCACCTGTGTCTGTATGTCTGTTTGTGACTGTACTTGTTGGTGTGTAGCCAGACCGCCAGCCCAGTAGCAGGCAGCAGCGGCTAGTAAGGGCCACAGGGGCTGCTGTTGGGGTTGGGGTAGGCCTCATGGAGAACTGCATACCTGGCACAGGAGGCCGCCTCATGGTCTTCACCGGGGGCCCTTGCACCACCGGCCCTGGGGCTGTTGTTGGGTTGGCCTTGGAAGACAGCATACGTACCCACCGGGTGACACACTGCTCATGGCAAGAGAATGGTCCTTATACCATACTGCATGCAGTCATGCTTGATACATGCTGGTGTGTTTCTTAGCATGGCGTACATACTTGTAACGCCTTGTGTGGTGCTTTCATCCTGATCCTTACCTTGATCCTGCCCAGACGAAACACTGCATGCCAAGCGTTTGATGTACACCTGCACTGCAAAGCTGATCATGGCACATTTCAAGTATCTGAACTGCATTATCAGACAACAGTCATCAAGAAATGCATGCATGGCCTGCAGGACTTTGAAAAGAGCACTGGGGTGAAACAGTTCAAGAAGGCATGCCAATGGTATGAGAGCCTAGGGCGGCGTATGGCGGGCTCTGGACACTGTCTGGATGTCTTTGCATGCAGCCTCGACCAAGTGGGCATTGCAGAGATGCATGACGCAGTCTCGGTCACAGGTCTGCCGGCAGCACATGCTTGTGCTTCATCTCATGTTGCAGTGCCCGTCACTGAAGGTCTTGGAATGCACGTCATGGCATGCAACTCTTGAGACGTAAAACAATCATGTGGTATGTGTATACGTTATCTATACAGTGCAAGTTGAAATGTATACCTGCATTTCTGCATGTTGCTTGCACAAGTTGTGACACATTGCAATTCCTGTTTACTTGATACTGTGTACAGTGCATGGTGGGCTCTTGTTGCAATGTGCGCTGTGGCTGATTGCAGGCGGTGTTGTTGTGCTAGCAGAGACCTTTTCTCATGAGATATACAGGAAGTCACTGGCAAGACTGTTTGAGCTAGATGAGAACGGGTATCTGCAGATGTACTTCAATGCCACGTTTGATGTGATCATGAGCAAGGTGCGCCTTGCCATTCAAGCACAATAGATAGGGCTTGGTGCACCTATGGCCTTGCACTTGCTGTCAAATTGATCATCAGATTATCCTGTTCAGCACACTGCGATGCATGGTCGACTTCAACAACTGCCTACCTAGATTCCCAGCTGACACAACAAATGCATGTCCAACACGGTCTGCCTTCTTTCACCATTCTAGAGCTGTGTCCCCCTTTCAAGGCTAGCCATCGTGCTTGTTCTGTGCAAAAGCTGTTCAATGTTTTGCCTCTGATCTGCTTGGCCCTTTCACCATTCATAAGGCATGGCATGTACTCCATATTGTCTCTCTCATGTAGCCAGTCCTGCAGGACATCAGAGTGTCTGGTACGACTGGCCCAGTCACATCAGCCAACAACAAGTCACCCCTAGCCAGCGAAGTAGAGCTAGGACTTGGCGGCACCACCAGTTGGAGGCTGTGTGCCATGAGCCAAGCCACATCCCTGGGCATGTTCTTCGAGGTTGCAGCCAGTCATGGGACTGTCCTAGAGCCTGGACAGATCCTGTGTCTCCAGTTCCAGACGCAATATCAGCATCCTAGCGGGCAGCATAGGTTGCGAGTCACTACTGTTGCTCGACCCTGGGCAGAACCGAATGCCCCTGAGGTACTTGTACCTTATGTGCCGGCTGTATGCCTTGTGAGTCAGCAGACCTGCTGGAAAATCTGCTTGCGTTGAGTTGTGTCAGCCGCTTCACGCTTGCACACTGCTGGTTTCAGCCCTGCTTTCTGGCACACTAGGCAATCATTGAGGGGCTGATTGTGAAGGCTGCTGCACTGCAGATTGCATCAAGCTTTGACCAGGAGGCAGCTGCAGCTCTTCTAGCGCGGCAGGCACTCTTCAGGTGACCCTTCAAGTCATGGTTGTCTTCCCAAGCCCATGTTCGCTTGCAACACCTGTGATGTGCAAGAACAAGATTTTGTTGCACCCATTCACATTTTTCAGACATGGCCACTCCTTCCCTTGCTGCAGTTGATCTGCACTTATGTAAAGCTTGAATTGCTCAAGCATAGCTTGCAGCTCTGCCGTCAGTCTTGCATAGATGCCGCATTCATTGCCCTTGCATCAACGTCATTCTTCAGTCTTGCTGCCCTGCCCTGCAGAGCCATTTCTCTCCAACTCTGACTGGTCCACTCAGGGAAATGATACGATGATGATGACATGACGACGATGATTGTGGTGATGACAAAGTGATGATGAAATGATTGATGCGTGTGCAGGTGTAGTCAAGAGGATGTGTTTGATGTGCTACGCTGGATAGACAGGATACTCATCCGGGTGGCCTCCAAGTTTGGGGACTTCACAAAGGACAACCCAGCCAGCTTCCGGTGGCCCCCCAGCTTCACCTACCTGCCGGACTTCCTCTTCCACCTGCGTCGCTCCCAGTTCCTCCAGGTCTGTGGCAGTGCTCTTGCATAACCTCCTGCAGCAGGCTGCTGCTGCTTGCCAAACCACTTAACGGTGCCTACCAAGCTACTTAGCGGTGCTTACCAAACTACTGACTGGTGTTCACCAAACCACTTAGCGGTGCTTACTAGACTACTCAGCAGTGCTTCCATCGCTGTGACCGTGACCTGCCTGCACACTTGCCTTGTGAGTGAGGAGTCAGCGTGGTGCCACACCTGATGCCTATGATGCAAAGGGTTCAGGGGCTGCCTCACCTCTAGCTAGGCGACAGTCAAGGAGCTAGACACTTACTTATTTGTTCAACGGTACATGTGGTTTTCCCTTTTTTCCCTTGCATTTGTTGAAAGTGTGGTTACATGGGCAGTCACACAAACAGTGTGATGGATGGAGTTGCAGTCTGTAATCTGACCCTGCAAGGTGCAGGCTTTGATGCTTAGACATCAGCACAGCATCAGCACTTTTGCAGGTGACTCACTGTGACAGTAGGGCAGCTGTCACCTGCAGGCGCTCAAGCTGTTGCACAATGTAGTATTTGTGGACTGAAGTTCAAGCGGCTAAGAACACCATTTGCAGTTACTCACCAACTGCTCTGCTGCAGCATTTGCTGCTCATGTAGTTGCATTCAACCTGCATTGATCTGCTTATTGCAGGCACTGAATCATGCGTGAGGCTTTGACAGCTGCTTCTTGGCGCTGACCCTTAATTAGCACATGTAGTATGCCCCCTCCCCCTGAACACAGCCAGCATACACAGTCTCTCCTTCATTTCTGACAGGTTCAGACAGCCCTCAAGAGACAAAACTTAGAATTGCATGACTGGGCGCTTCTGAATGCTCCCGCCAGCGTAACATAGCTGCTCTTACAGTACCTGGCTTACAGGTGTTCAACAATACTCCGGATGAGACGGCCTTCTACAGGCTGACCCTGGAGCGAGAGGGGGTGCAGGCCTCCATGCTCATGATCCAGCCCACCCTCACCAGCTTCACCTTTGAAGGACCCCCACAGCCTGTCCTCCTTGATGTTGCTTCCATGAGGTCAGATTCTCCCAATGCTACAACCCTTTTTCTATGCACTTGTAACTTTCTTATACTTATGGTGCTGCTTCTTTCTTCATCTTATCAATGCAAGCTACTTTGCTGTCAGCAGATGACACCTGCTGATGTGTGTGGCTTGCACCTCTCATGTGTGCACCTGGCGGTTCTCTTTACAGAATCGCTTGTTGGCATCGTCTTTTCTTATCTTGCTCTTCTTTCTGTAGCCCTTGAGCTCAGAACAAGCAGCCTAATCGCGTCTCCTGTTGTGCATTGCCAGGACATGTTCTCATGTGCACCTGGACCAGCCGCTTACTGACTGGTGTGCTCAATCTGCAAGATCTGTTTGCACCTTGCGACATAGACTGCTACGAGGATCAGTGTTCTTGTTTCACGCATGGTCTTTCATGGGGCTGCAGGGCTTGCTTAGTGTTGTACATCTGTAAGTAATGTCGGAGAGCTGCATCAGCAGGAGACACAACCTACATCATGCAAGTAAACATTTCACTGATAGCTGCTGGTGCAGACTGCTTGTGACCTCTCATGCCTGCTTGACTGCATGCCAGGCTCATTTCTGTTGTCTTCAAGAGCTGATTTGTTAGCCATCACCCTCGCAAAAAGGTGGTGACCTGGCACCATGTGGCTCCAGCACACTCAGACTTGCACAAACTGTCGATTCCCTAGTTATTGTCTGGTGACTCCCCTGACGAGTCCTAAAAACAAAAAAAACAAATGCAAAGTTACATTTGAATTGATTGAAATTGAAACATCCTAGCTTGATTGCTTTGCCAAGCATGGGAATGATACACATGCAGGCCTGACAGCATTCTTGTTCTGGATACCTGGTTCATGCTGGTGGTGCACTATGGCAAGACAATAGTAGATTGGAGGAAAGCAGGATACCACCTGCAGCCTGACCAAGACGCCTTCAGGTAGCCCACTGACCACAAACCCATTTAATGATTGCAAGCTTAATACCCAGGGCAGCTTGAACATCGGATTGTGACATGTGGACACTGTGGTTGCTGTCTGTGTTGACGTGAGCCAGTGTTGTCTACTCATTTTGGCAGGACGTTTTGCTCTCAGGGTAGCAATTTGTCATGATGATTGACTGAAGCTTGCCTTCTTATATGCAGGGAGCTTCTAGCAGCACCGGTGCAAGAAGCCACTGAGCTCCTCCGAGGGCGTATGCCAGTGCCCAAGCTGGTGGAATGCGATCAGGGGGGTAGCCAGGCATGTCTGTTCAACCCCCCTTGCTTCTTGCCCTTTGTGTTGACATATCTTGGCTGCAGACCTGCATGTAAGCTGTGATAGCATGCATGGAGCTTGCTGACCCCATGCATATGTGGTCTGCGATTTTGCTGCAATTATGTGTCTGACATCAGACCACCTGGTGTACTTGACACAGTATCAGTCAAGGGCTGGATTGGGCCTCTCACACCCCCCACTGCCTGCAGTTCCCCTGCAGATAACTTGACAGCTCACACATGGTTACTAAGTGAATGTTTGAAGACAATGATCTCACCATTGACTGCTTTCTCATTCCTGGTGTCAGATGAGCCCATGTGCATGCAGGCACGTTTCCTGCTGGCAAAGCTGAACCCCAGTGCGACCCACCAAAGCGATCAGGGGCTGACAAGCGAGATCATCTTCACAGAGGATGTGTCTTTGCATGTAAGCACAAAGCAGCACCAGTCACCATGTCTGTTTTGTTGCATTCCAAATTCAGACATAGCAAAGCTGTCAACGTGTCTGCTTTTTGCAATGCTGCTGACATGCATGACGGGTCCCAACCCTGACAAAAGGCGATATATGAGTATGAAGTTGCCTACATATACAGTTACATACATTTGCTGCTGACAATGCAGGTCTTTACGCAGCATCTATGCAGACTTGCGGTCCAGACATGACACAGCCGTGACACAAGCTGTGCAGTATGGTGAATGCAGCATGTTGTGGGGTCAAAATTATGGCAAGTGCAATTGCTGCAACACACAAAACTGCTCTGATATTCAAGACGTTCAGGAAAGCTGCAGTAAAATGTAAGCTTCAATGCACGCATAACCATCAGCATATGTGCAGCAGTGCCCATTCAGCACCTGGCCAGCCATGGCACAACATTGCATGTTCATGTAATCAGTCACATGCTTGTTCATTAGATTGCTGTGGACAATAAGTCACTTCTGAACAGATGGCACATTTACCCTGTTGGTTACAATTCCGAATGCACGCTGGTGCCTATTGCAAACAGTCATGAACTTTAAAAGTGACACAATTTCGCTTTTGAAGCTAGCATTGCTGCCTCGGGTCACATATATCTATCTTGAAATTCTTCGTTAACATTGTGACAGCTGTGGTTATGCTATATTCGCACAGAAGACCTGCAAGAAGAAGGGCCAAATGGGGTCAGGCCTTCTGATAGCAATCCCAGGTCTGGTCAAAGTCAGCATCTGCTGTTGGCTGAAGCTCAACCGACTGTGTTGTGACTCCATCCAGAGGAGACACAGAAGTGCATAGGAACGCTCAGGATTGTGAGGACCAAAGGACGTGGAACATGTTGTTACTGTGGCAATTGGATGATCACCAACATCACAAAGCTGGCAGAAGATCAAACATCAATCAGTTTGCTTGGTGTGTTCCCAGCCTGGACATGAATCCGTTGCCTCTTTTCTCTTTTTGCTTTTTTCTTTTTATCTTTTTGAGTGAAAACACTGAGTAGAGTACCGGTAGGTAGACTTGGTATTGAGGCCTTGCCAGTCTGCTGTGCATATTTGCATGCATGTTATTCTGGATGTACAAATATGCTTACAGACATTCAGAACACAGGTGGCAATGGAGCAATTGATATTACAAACAGTCACGATATTACAGTGAAACTGACAAAGCCCTTGTCTGCAGCCCTTGTCGAGACGCTCGTTTGGCAATTTACGCATACAATTCGGCCACCACAAGACGTAATCGCTGGCCCGCGTGTCCGCCCTGGTGCATCGGAGGCGATGCTGGTTCCGGAGCTGCAGATTCAGCATCACGTGGGAAGAGTGTACAAGTCGCGTTCACGCGGCAGACATAGGTGGTCTCTCTGCGCACAAAGCGACATGGCAAACCTTTTAGAGCCTCGGCAGCAGGAACAATCACGGTGGGCGACAGAACCGACGGCGTATCGCGCAAGCCAAGCATGCAAGTTATGCCCTTGCTGTGTGGTTGCAACTATGCGGGGTGTCTGCCGCAAGAGATCTTGTACCAGATCGCATTCAGGCTCGATCTGCCAGCCCAAACCAGTCTGGCGTGCACTAACAAGCACAATCATGCGCTTCTGCAAGGCAAGATGCAATACGTCCAAGGCTTTAGGATCGACAAAATCCAATTTGACGACAGAGTACAGGCAGAGGCCTTTGCTTTAAATGGCATAGACTTGCTGCCAGAACTGCCATCGTACGTAGATGAGGAGGTGGCGATGCTGTACATGGAATATGTACAGGCAGAGGCTGCTGCTATTACTTACAGCAAAGGGCGGTTCAGGAATCAGGTCATCTGCTACTACATCATTCCGGCCGAAGAGGACAGTGATCGTGTTGAGGGTATCGTATCTGGTCACACTGATCTTCAACGTGGTGACCGGGTCATGTTTGTGCAATTGGGCGACAAACAGATGCTGCACAAGGTTCTGAGCAATGCTCCTTTTGGAATGAACAGATATGACGGAACCTTTAGGTTTGATGCTGGAGTGCTTTTTAAAAGCAAGAAACGGGCACATGTCATGGATCATTGCAGATGTGCCCAGCTCTGCTTTGACCGCATGTGCAGTATGGTTGGTGGGAATGCAAGCTTGTATATTTGCTTTGCCAAGCATGAATTTGTATATCCAGGCATTCCCATACAGAAAAGGACAACTCGGAATGGGGATGTACAATGGTTTGTAGACGACACTGTGGTTCAACACCCTGTCAAGATCAACTTTTGAGTGGTTTCCAGAGGCTACAGTCCAAGTGCAGGCTCACTTTACATGCAATTTTGAGGGATTTGATGAGCCCCAGATCATGCCTGTTTCAACTTACTACAACAGAATAGATATCAAGATCTTACAGCAATCAGTGAGGTTTGTGTACAAACAGAATTTGGGTCAAAATCTGTGTGTGGAGGCTATGCAGGAAAGGCTAGAAGATTTTTGCAGCCAAAGACACTGGTCTAGCCTTGTAAACAATGCTAATTTACCAGCTGACTTCATCAAACCCTGCTTACTCAGTAATTTTTCATGCATACAACTCTGCCACCATTGCATCTATGTCGCTGCTGCTTGCAATGCACATCCACCTCTGCAAGCTGCTAGCCGGCAGGCGCTGGGGCCTTGGGGTCGTTCTTGCTTCTGTGCACCTCTGCATCCTCCTTGCCTGCTCGCAGCTCCTTAAACATTTTGCTGAAAGTCCCAACGCTCTGAGGATGGCAGCCGCTCTTCTTGTTTGCCTGTATGGCAGCCTGTAGCAGGCCAGCGGCCTTGCTGGCTGCAGTCCTCAGGTCCATGCTGACATCGTGCCCATGAAACTTCTTCTTGCTTTTTCTGGTTTCTTTGTTCCTGTGAGCTTCAAACCCAGGGACCCTGGCATTCACCGCTTGCTGCAATGCATAGGCCTGCCTGCAGACTTCAAAAGCCAGATCATTCCGCTTGTCCCACTGGTCTCTGTGGCTGCCCTCCCAGCGTGGCTGCTGCTCTTGATCTGGACTGAACTGAGCTGGTAAGGGGCCGCATGGCTGCACAGGGAAGTACTTGATGAAAGGAAAGAACTCCAGATACCCATCCAGATACACCCGGATCAGGGCTGCTGCCCCCCCTGCCTTGTCAATACTGGCTCGGTCAAACACAAGATTTCTGGACACCACTGCTGACACTGGCAACTCAGCAACTGTAGGAGGGCTCAGAGAGGCTGGCACTGGTGCTGGAGAAGGAGCTGAAGCCGAAGTTGAAGCTGATTTGCCGTTTCCCGCCTCAGCAATGCATTGCAACAGAGCACTGCCTATGTGATCTGCAACTGTGTCCATCAGCCGTGTGGCGCCTTCATAACCCAGGCGACGGTACACCATCTTGCCCTCTGCAAACTTGTGGAGTACCATCTGGGTCCAGGGCCCCTCAAACAACCTGCAGCCAATCACATGCGATCATTCAGCACGCGTATATATGCACGTGTGCCCCCTTGATACAGAGCAAAGGTTGCAAATCACAGCTGACAGCCTCCTCATTCTGGAAGAATGGCAGGCCTGTGAAGAGATGGTGTGCCTTGAATTTGCCATAGAATAGGGGTGCCAGCTGAATTATTCCACTTGTTGGCAGCCAGCCCATAGGCATGATACTCGAAGGCGGCAAACTCTGCAACAGAAAGCCCCTCCAGCTCACAGACTGCTTCTGAGACAAAACCAGGGCCTAGCATCACGAGCTGATCCACAAGCTCTGCAAATCTTCTCAGCCCTTGCTCCTGGCAAAACTGCACTCACCCACATCCCATGATGACCCCAGCATCAGCATTCAATGTGCAGCTGAGCATTTTGCACAAAGCAATGTACCTCTCTGTCAAGCAGCTCAAACGTGGGAACATTGGTGTTCTTTCAGCCCTGCACGTGCACACCCTGGGCATTCATCAAGTCCACTCGGCAAACAACGTGGAGGCTGCCTGAGGTAGCACTCTAGCACCGTAGGTAGTTGTGGCCAAGGACTGCCATGCTCTTTGATGCTTAGTCTCTCTAGAAGCCTGTTCATCGCGGGCTGCAAGCACAATATTGATGCGCAACATTAATGCGCAAGTCAGCCTATGACATTCTCAGATGCATGCACAGCACACATGGTTACTGCAATGCTCACCTCCTGCTGACTTGAGCTGGCAGATGCGCGCCGTCCTGAACATGTATGACAAGACGTCATCTGCAGTGGTCCCCTCCCCCTTCATATCAAGCTTTTTTAGGCAATTTAGCACATAGGTCTGATTTAAGACCGCTGATTCTGTGAAGCGGAAGAGATCTTGTGCATGAGGCACAAGGGGCGTCCGTTCATAAACAGGCACTTGTGCCCCCAGTTTCTCAATGATAAGGTCTATGGGATGCCGCTCCATGACAGCATCTGCAAGACACGCCCTTGTTGCCATCAGCAAAACAGCAAACCTTGCAGTTGCCGTTCACAAACAGCAAGCATACCTGTCAGTCCTTGAACTGTCATCTGCACTAAGCTGCCCTCAAATCTGCCTCTTGCAAACATAGGGCTGCTTTGGAAGCCGTACATCATTGATGTATACACGCTTGCAACACGCTTGCATAACGCCTGCAGTGCAAATTTCTTATTGTGTCCTGTTATTATGCCAGACACACGTAACCTTTATTACGCCAAATGCACGTGCCCTCGAGACATATAGGAATGCCGCCTAAGCGTTTGCAGAGGTTCGCTGGAGCCGCGCCAAATCGCTAAGTCGCGCCGGGACGGCGCAGTCGCCGACCATGCAAGACACTGACGACAATCGTTTGCGGGAGTCCCGCAGTGGGGCCTTTAAGATGAGCAACAGCAACAGTGCTTTCCAATCTCAACACTCCTTTGCCAGGGCGTCTTCCGCAGATCACGACCACGAGGCTCTAGTCAAGGCAGCCATGCAAGAAGCAGCTCGGCATCCTGAGCGCCACCGTATGACAGCGTTGCCATCAAAGACCAAGAGCAGTGTGGAAGTGATCGATGTCAAGAAACTGACGACCTCACAGAAGAGGTTGGTTTTATCTCGTGCGATGGAAACAAGCGGACAAGACAATGAGCGGTTACTCAATCAGATCAGGCAGCGTCAAGACAGGTGCGATTGGGCGCTGTCGGTGTTGCTGACTGCACTCGTAAACTACCTTCACACGACGTATACAGCTGCTTTATTTACACATGCAAAGGTCTGGTACCATATGCATATTGCATATGCCGTCACAGCTACAGTATCTGTTGCGTTGCACGCTGGATATGTCAACCTGAACTTTGCTGCCTGGGCTTACAGGGTAGGACTGGAACGGTCTAGGGTGGAAATTCAGTTCACAAACATCAACTATGAGGCAGAAGTGCTGATTGGCAGCTCAGGCTTGCCTTCGGTCAGCAATAGCTTCAAGAACCTAGCGCTGGTACTGTCACTTACACTGTATGCTGCAGCTGTTTCAGCTGCGCCAAACGCTGCATGCAACAAAGGCAGCTGTTGAGCACATGTTCCTACCATGCTCCTACCTGACTCACTGTAATTGGTTGACAGAGTCTTGGCAAGCTTGTTGGAAAGAGGCCTGGGGAAAAGCGCAAAATGAAGATCTTAAAAGGGGTGACAGGAGCTTTGAAACCGGTGAGCCAGCAACCCAGCAACATCAACACTGCAAGCTCAAGATGATCACATGCTCTTCTCCTGAATACCACCTTCGACATGTGATGTCGTCTGTGATGCAATATTGCACAGCTTTGTCACAATCATTCTCGTGAATATCCTCCTTGCATAGGCAAGCAGGGAGACAGAAAGCTTCTTCAATGTGCAGCACTGCCCAAACCTGCAGGGCATCTGCAGCCTGTCAGTCCAGCTGTGCACTTTCACATACGGCATTCTAAATCTATAAACCCCATTGACATTTTAAAGTCAATGGGGTCGTCAGACCACTGTACAAAGTTATACCAGCAGCCGTCAGGCACACCATGTATGCGTGTCTCCAAGCTCGCTGGTGCAGGAATCATCAGGTCATCTGTCATAGTCACAACAGCAATGCCTGCAACAAGAGTCATTATCTGTCACCACTATTACTGGTGGCTACATCGGCTGCACCATCGCAAATCAAAAATTACCGTGTAATGCCCCAGATGTGCACAAGCAACATGTCTGATGACATCTATGAGTGATGTGCTAGGTCCATGCCTGTTGTCAGATGGAGATGGTGCTTACCTGTGGAATAGCCCATGCGGCTGCATCAGAGGATCCGTCGGACAACTCTTGAAGCAGATGTGATATGACACACAAGATGTCAAACCACAAATGGTTCATGGTGGCAGTATATATCAGCATGTACAAGCAGGGTTCTCTGATGCAGGGGCGCATGTGTCTGCTGTTGGGCCCTCCCGGCTCTGGCAAGTCCTCGCTGCTCAAGATTCTTGCCGGCAAGATCAAGAACAGCAAGCTAGTGCAGGTCATACATCTGACTGTGCCGCCTTGTCTGTGTGTATGTGTCAAAACACAACCTGCCAGTCCATACCTGCTTAATACCATGCTAGCCAAATGATGATCTCACCGTGGTTTGATGTGATACCATGTGTCAAGCACTTGACAGCTCGCCCCTGTCATTGGCTTCCAGTTGACAAAACCATCAGCAATTATAGTTCAGCTTGGTCTCAGGCTACATCATGCATTAAACCCAAGTTGTGCTTTGAACCAAAGTCATACTGCAAATCATACTGCAAATCGAAGTCTTGCATGGCTTGACAGGTCAACGGGGACATACTGTACAATGGCAAGAACTTCAGCGAGTTTGTTGTGGAGCGAAGCTCTGGGTATGTGGAACAGACCGACCAGCACTATGCAGCTTTGACTGTCCAAGAGACGTTTGACTTTGCTGCCTGGTGTCAGGGCACAGGATATAGAGAAGGTGAGCCTGGTTGCCCTCACATCTGCCCTTGGAGTTAAGGCTGGCTTGTGCGTTCCTTTTGTGCCGCCAGCAATCACTGTTGCTGCAACAAGCTGTGCTGATGCATGATGCCTGACTAATCTCACCTTTTGACCATGTGATTGTCATACATTTGCACTGTCATTGGTCGTTCCTGTCCTCTGTGAGCTTGGCTGTCTGCACAGCCCTAGCTCAGTCACCATCCAGGAGCAGACACAAGTCTGCATTCACTGCATGCAGTCTTGTGTACCACATCACAGTGAGTTGGACTTGAGCACAATCTGTAAGCAGACTCACAAACATGCAGCAACAGGGTAGCACCTGCACCTCAGCCAATGTGCTGCACAAAAAAGCAGATCATATCAGGTTCAACATCAAACTCAGAGATATCAAGGTGGACATTAGGAAAGTGAAACATGCAGATGAGTTGCATGAGCTGTTGCGGCGGGAGGAGGAGCAGGGTATCACTGTGACAGACTCAGATCCTGCTGTGGATGCCTACTTGAAGGCCAACGCTGCTTCTACACCTGACCACATTGCCACTCAGGTCCGTGCATTCAGGCCTTCCATACAGAGACGCTACATCCCTGCAAATCCATACCGGTTGGCTTGCAGTTCATACGATTCCATACTGGATGGCTTTTCATCCATATCACTGAGTATGACTCAGGATAGGTTAACACTGAGTGTGAATATAATTTGTACTGATCAGCTCTTGATCCATGTCCCCAGTGCGTTCCACAAGTTGCGTGCTTATGACATGTCTTTACGTGTTAGCCCTGCATGTGGGACTTGTTCATCACACTTGACCTGCATGTCTACGCCCAGCACTGCTGGCTCACCTACAGCTTGCAGTTGTGAGTTTTAAAGTGTCCACTGACTTCTGGCTTGAACGCTGTAAACTGGTCGCAGACGATCATGAAGCTTTTGGGGCTGGAAGTGTGTGCTGACACCATTGTGGGGGACCAGCTGCTGAGAGGTATCAGTGGGGGCCAGAAGAAGCGCGTCACCTCAGGTGATCCACCCTTCTGGCCTGCCATGTTGTCCCAACTCTTCAGCAAATGCTTTTACACACTGCCACTCTCCCACAGCCGAAGCCATGCAGCTGCTACTGGCAGTCAACATGAGCCCTGCTCAGCAGTCAAGTAGGAAACTGCTAAAGTGTATGTAGGGTTGCAAAACTTTGTGAGCTCACAGACATACTCAGCAAGTGTGTCCTACAAATGGCTAGTAGGTTTGCCCTATCGCCGCAATGCTACCCATATACAATAGCATCAGGAAAGTGTACCTTGATCGTATATGGTAGGTGATGCAGCCTTGTTGTTCAATGTACAGTATTGCGTGAATCCCTATGTTGATATGCAGCATTGCCCTTGACCAGTTACGTATGCAAGCGTGGCTTGAGAAATGAGTACCAAGCATTCTGCAAGTCTAGCTTGAGTCACTGTTTGAATGGTAGTATTAGCTGCCTCTGACTGGCAAGCAGTGTCTCTCAGGTGAGATCATTGTGGGGGGCAAGAAGGTGATGTTCATGGATGAAATCAGCACAGGCCTGGACAGTGCCACCACCTTCCTCATCACCAAGTGCCTCTCCAACTTCTGTCACATCCTGGAGGGCACCCTGCTTGTGGCCCTGCTGCAACCAGCCCCTGAGACGTACAATCTGTTTGATGACGTCATGCTGCTGTCCCAGGGACAGATAGTGTATCATGGTCCCCGGGAAGAGGTAGGGATTTCTGCATCTCACCACTTGCTCATGAGTCTGCTGTGATCAGCGCCTGGTATGTATCCTCTGTGATGTCATGCTGTCGTCATGAGGCTAGATTTGTGTACACCGCCTGGGCAAAGAGCTGTGTGTCTTTGAAGCTTCAAGTGGGACTTATGCTGCATGCCTTGGACGGCGCTTGATTGGCAATACACAACATCATGTACACAGTGTCAGCCAGAGTGCCTTGGCTTAGCCTGCAGAGGGTCTGCACCACTTTGTGCCGGTGTAAGCACTTCTTTTTATCTCTGCTAGTTGACCTTGCATTGCCATGTATGTGTTGCACTTTGGGCTGGCGCCTAGCAGAGTAAGTCAAGCATGTGTCAAACACAGGCTGTCACACTCAACTTCCCTTTGCTGCAAACCTACATCACACTGAAGTTCACTTTGTTGCAGAGCTACATCTTCACTGAAATTCACATCGTTACGGATCCACACAAGCTGTTGAGACATAAAGCGAGGTGTGTCTTCAGGTGATGCCGTTCTTCAACAAGCTGGGTTTTGAGTGCCCTGAGGCAAAGGGTGACGCTGACTTCTTGCAAGATGTCACTATACAGAAAGGTCAGGCGCAGTTCCGCAAAGATAAGAGCGGCAAGCATGACTACATGACTGTCAAGGTAGGCCAGACGCTGACTCCTCATCTGTACATCTGCTTGTCTTGCCAGATCCTGCCGCACTGTTAATCATATGATTCTGATGACATGCAGCAATTTGCCGTGTGTTTCATGACACATCATAGTTTAGTCAGTCTGAAGCGTACAATCATGTGCTTTCCCCTTTACTATATTGAGAGCCAGCTGGTCCCTATCTGCATGCGTGTGTTGAAGGATTCAGACACTGTGCAAGCTGATTGCTGCGAGCTGTCTCAAGCGTGCGCAAACATTGCATAAACACTGCACACGCAGACATATGCACAGATCCATAAGGTAACATGACCTTGATCTGCCTCACACGTCGTACCCATTGTCTGATCTTGCCTTTCAGGAAATGGCAGCTGCCTTTTACCAGAGTGAGAAAGGGAGGTCTGCCTTGAAGGCAGCAGAGGCTCCCTACAAGGGCAGCCAGCGCCAGACAGACTCCCTAGTCACCACCCAGTAAGACCCAGACTTTTTCCTGGCTGTTCGATTCCTACCTGTCGGGTCGTCTTGCTGTCTGCATCAGCCTTTGAGGGTGCATGGTGTTTGCCATCAGCCTAGCACATGTGGAGCTCTGTTTCTGTCATGAGCCGCATGCAGGCATAGTGTTGGTGTTAGTGGTATTGCTCCTGAGCAGTATACGCATGTGCAAGTTGAGGCCTGACTTGTGTTTGTTGTTTGAGGCCTGTCTCCTCTAGAAGTCTTGCCTTGTGTGTTGCAGCATCACCAAAGGTCACGGAAGGTTTGCTTAAAATCTTTTTTCTAAATAGTCCTGTTGGCAGGCCTTCTAGTCCTGCAGCTACCTTTGCCCTTTGCACTTGCCTTTCAAGTCTGCCTTTCAGACGACTTTGCCCTTCAGCATTGCCCTTCCCATGTGCCTTTGCCCTTTGCAGGTATGGGCTCAATTGGCAACAGGCCCTGAAAGCGTGCATGAAGCGTGAGCTGAAACTGGTCTACAGAGACAGATTCAACCTGTACTCCAGAACCTTCCAGATAACTTACCTAGCTTTCTTATCTGCCACTCTGTTTATCAAGCCTGGCCACGACACAGTTCAGGAAGGACAGCTGTTCCTGCTGGAGATCTTCTTCGCTGCCCTTATTAGTACATTTGCAGGCTTTGGAAAGGCAAGACACCTTTCCTATCTGCTTTGTATGTTCACTTCATGTTGAGGCTGGGCATTTGTTGAGAGAGATTGCGCTCTGATTGTAACTGATATCAGCTTAAGCACAAGATGATGGCGTGTTGTACTGGCACGTTAGGCATGCAATTATTTGAAGAGAGTGTCATTGACATAGTTGCTCGAGGCACAGTCCCATGTAGCAGGGCAGGCAATTACAACATGTGTTACAGTTCACACTGGTGATGCTGTTTTGCAGATTCCTGAGACTGTACTTGCTCTTCCAGTCTTCTACAAGCAAAGAGACAACAAGGTATGAATTGACGTCGCCAACAGTACATGCTGTGCCTTGTGCAGCAGTACAGGTGCAACCACTGTCCATACAACTGCATGTGAGTGACAGCAAGCGCTGCCATGTCCAGCTGCTTGCAACCCCTATTCAACCGAACGACACAAGTCAGCAGCTGAACAAGAGGTCCAGCAACATTTGATGCCTGTCCCGTTGTGTGCACTTGCAACATCTGGATGCTTGTCATGCTTTGTGCACTTGCTCAAAATGCAAAGGTCAAACGAGCATGCTGAAGACTGTCTCTGCTCCCTTTGACCTTACATGGGCATTGCAGTTTGTCCCTTTGACCGTACATGTGCTTCTGCACTTCTTGCCTTTGTCCTCATCTGTGCACTGCAGTGTATCCCTTTGACCTTACATGTGCTCTGCACTTCTCACCTTTGACCTTGTGTGTGCATTGCAGTTCTTCCCTGCCTGGTGTTATGCCCTGCCAAAGACAATTCTGGACCTGCCGCTGTCAATCTGGGAAGCCCTTCTGTGGGTGTGCATTCCCTACTTTGCTGTCGGCTACTACAAAGATGCTGGACGGTCAGTATCTCATTTGCCTTCTCTGTATCACCAATGCATGTATGATGTGTTGCATGCCACGTCACATCATGCCTCTGAGCTACAGGGTTTTACGTAATTCACAAGGCCACAAGTGGTAATCACCATGTGAGATGGCAGGTTTGTGAATTCTAGTCTGTGTGAGATCCATATCCTGCTTGTTTGCCCATCAATGCAGTGCTTCCTGGCTGCTCAAGATACAGTACTGTGTAAGATCTTTGCAGTCAAGACAGCATGCTTTCCCTGTGAGCGCAAGCAGAGGCCCAAGCTGCACAGCCTGTGTCACCAATACTGGTTGCTCAAAGTTACGCAGATGCTCGACATGTCGATGGGCTAACCATCCAACCCAACCTGTCTTTGTTTACTCCAACCACATCACTGCAACAACATCAGCAGTGCATACGTCTGTGTATTGTCACCTGTGACAGCAGCAACCAACTCAATGCTGCTGCAGGTTCTGGACATACTGGCTGGTCCTGTTCCTGACCAACATGGCGTCCAATGCCTTGTTCAGAGGCTGTGCTGCTGTCGGGCGTGACCCCATCATTGCCTCCACTGTCGGCGTGCTATCTATCTTTGCTCTGGTGTTTTCTGGAGGCATCATGCTTGCGCGCAGTAGGTCCCTTGCACCAGGTTGCACCAGGCCTCAGCCTTGCTTCCCCTTGCCTTGACATGCGCTCTCACGCTTTGCCGCATCTTGACATCATGCTTGCATGCAAAATGCACCCTGCAGTCTGCCTTCATTCACCGCCTAACCGTGTGCAGTTTTGCCATACCTTGCTGTACGCAGTTTTGCCATATCCCACCATGTGGTCTCGCCATTTTCACCGTGTTGTCTTGCCACACTGTGTCATCTGCATTTATACCACACTTGACTGCACCTTGACATTGTACATACGTCGTGCTTTGCCCTGCTGCGCTGTGCACCATCCAGGTGGTGCTGGACTCTGCATTCCAAACACAGTGGTTGGCACACTTTGACCCCTGCTTTGCATCTTGACATGTACCAGGCTGCGTGTCCTACATTAATTCAGATGGGGTGATCTACAGGCTGCACAGCTTGTGATCATGCCAGAAACCCCCCAGGGATGATATCCATCCATTCATTGAATCTTTCATCTTCATTGAACACCTGTCTTCCCATAGGGTCAGATACATACAGTCCTGAGCAGCTCTATGTACGGAGTCCTGTTCTGGCAGTCAGTGTGTTGACGTGTTCTAAATCAGACTGGATAAGTTCACGCCAAGGGATGACAGGCCAGCTTCAACAGTTGTGCAGCAGTCTTGAAACAAGTATTGGCCTTGCTGGTTGACATGGGCAATTGCTGCACTGTTGTGTGTCACTAGTCATGCAGACTCTCGCTCAGGCAGTGCTGTTTTGTTGCATGCAGAACTGATCAGAGGCTGGTGGATTTGGGCCTATTGGATCTCGCCATTGGCGTTCACAGTGCGGTCGCTTGCCCTGAATGAGTTCACAACCAAGCAGTGGAGCGCGCGGTATGAGTATGACCCGTCCATCACCATTGGGGAGGCTTCACTAGCAGTCTTTGACATCCAGACAGGGTTCTGGTGGGTCTGGCTGGGGGTGGGGGTCTTGGCGGCCTACGCAATTGTGTTCAATGTGATTGCCACCGTGGCCTTTACATTCCTGTCATGTAAGCTTCCTCAAGAGCTGCTGCTGCTGCTGCTGCTGCTGCTGCTTCTGCTGCTGCTGCTGTTTTCTTGACATGCAGTCATACATGCTGATGGAGTATATTGCAGGCTGTGCCTTTCAAGGAAGTGCAGGCTCTTTTGTTGCAGCTCAGCTTGGGTCTGCTCTTGAGAAGTACCTTGCGGGCATTTCTGCTGTGCAGCAAAGTAAAACCTTGACTACTGTCAGCACCTGCTACAAAAATCTTCATGACCTTGAATGTGGTGGTGCAGTTCCTCAGCAGAGGCCTGCAATGAGTGAAGAAGCAGTGGCAGCCATAGACGCTGATATGGAGGGTGACAAGGGGTCAGGCAGCAAGGCTCAGAAGAGGAAGGTCACTGACTCTGGCAAAATGGAGACCAATGGCTACCATCACATGCATGGCAAAGCTAATGGGGAGAAGACTGTCGACGCCTTTCAAGTTGCAGAGAAGGTATGGGTTTGCCTTGTGTTTTGTGAACCATAGCACTACATGCATGGAGAAATCGCTGGAGAGTAGAACAAAGGGGTGTGTAATTGTCATGCTGATACAGCTGTCTTGCTGCTGTCTGTTGCATTTTTGGAGTGCTGCTTGGGACAAAGCTGTGGTCTCTACCTGTTAGAGTCACTGCTATGTTATCAAGGCAAGATAGCAGCTGATAATTTGTAAGGGATGCAATAAGCAAGGATAATGCATAGCCATGATTGCCAATGATTGCACTTTGCAAACGAGGATGGCACAACGCTTCCAGCAGAGCTTGAGCACATTTCAGATCAGGCTGTGCATCAGCTTGGGGTCCCGTTCTGCAGGACAGTCTACAGGGCTTACCCCCCCTGACGCTCAAACTGAGTTCAAACCATGCTATGCATGCTTTGCAGGAAGCTGAAGGGGATGCTGCTGTGGCCAACCCTGGCTCTGCTTACGGGGCCTCAGCTCTGGGCCCCTCTGCAGGAGGGGGTGCAGGGGCCGCCCCTGGCAATGCTGATGCTCAAGCTGGCACTGGGGCTGAGTCAGCGCCTAGTCAGCCTCTACAGAATGGTGATGCGGCAGCCGATGGCGCCAGTGGGAATGGCAGTGAGCAGCAGGGGCTGTCTTTGCCCTTTGATCCTGTTGCACTGGTGTTTAAGGACATCCATTACTTTGTCAAGCGGCCAGACAATAAGAGTGAAGAGCTGGAGCTGCTCAAGGTGCCT
>JAABUO010003104.1_pt1 | contig 19950 bp, 31 predicted proteins | sample 5559291 | NCBI WGS metagenome assembly JAABUO01 (sample SAMN10711878, study PRJNA513372) | rock metagenome | isolation source: Antarctica rocks | place: Antarctica: Victoria Land, Finger Mt sud
TGCATGTAACCGTAGGTTCCAGCTGTTGCTGCTGTTGGTCTTGCTGAGGGGACTTCACATGTCAACTGGAGGCTGCTTGCCAAAATTTTGCTTTGGTGGGTTGCCGGCTTCTGCCTAACAATGGTTGCCACCAGTGCGTTGGTTGCTCAAGGTCAGTTTCTGTGTCTATCATACAACCGCCATCACCTAATGTTGACCTGCCTGTTTTGATTTCCGGCAGCACAGCAAAATTGGTGCTTGTTCTGCTTGCATTGATGCTTGCATCCAAGGGCGCCTTCTTGCTCACTGCAGGCAATGTCAGTCTTTCATCTGTTGATACCATATGCATCCTGTCCCAATGGGCTGTAAGAATGTGCCTGACCGCTAGGTCAAGCAAAATGTGTGCAAAATAGCAACACATCGTCCCTTACCTCAAACGCACATTTGCAGCTTCTGTCTCATTGCAATTGCATTTCATCACAGTCTCGGCCACCACCATAAAATCAGTTGGCTGCTGTGGGTTGCATGATAGGAGCCAACACTGCTGAAGGAGTTGCGGTATTGCATCCGAGCAGCAGCAAAGCTCATGGCCAATTGCATTGACAGCATGTGGGTGGCATGACCACAACAGCGTGATCATGTGACTGCAGGCATTCAGTCACCATCACTTGTCACCGAGAGACCTGGGACTTAGTGATACAGGAGGAATGTGCTTGTGCTACAGGTGAAAAAGTTTGTACTTATGTGTTTGATGTGTGCTGCATGGTGCCGTACATCACTTTGTCCTTCTGCATGTCTGGGATTGCTTGCTGTCTCTTCTCCTCAGGTGTCAGCATGCCAGTCATCTGCTCTACCCCATGCTTGATTCTACTATCTTTGCATACTTGAAGCAAGTTTCCCGTCGGGCAATGCACAGCGTATGGATTGGTCTGTAGCAACGGTGTCTTTGCTAAAAAGCACATCCTGAACATGTGGCATTTGTGAGCTCAGGTGATTGACATGGTCACCTTGACTGGCACTACGAATAAAAGGGGGGGGGGGGTTTACCTACCCTGGTAATCGCGTTACCAAGGCATCACCATGGTAATGAAGTTGTGAGGCAATCACCATGGTAGTGTGGTTGGTAAGACCTTGGTAGCGAGTTGGTCATCACTTAGTCTAGTGCAATTATTGTACAGTAATACTGTGTAAAAGTGCATAAGTAAGCTGTAGCCAAGGTCAAAGAGTGAGATGGCAACTAGGCCTAGGGCTGCAGGTGATGCTTGTAAACGTGCTACAAACATCAGTGTCATGTCATGCTTATCACCCTGCATTGAAGCAAGTTTTGATACTGTAACATAAGCACAAGTAAGCTTGTAGTTGTGTCTGGACTTAAGTTTGTTATCAATGATACATATTTGTGTACAGTCACAAATTTCAGATTTTGTAGACAACATTGTCAACACCAAGCCAAGTCAACTGTATAAGCAGCGTTTGCCATGTCTTTAGGTCCATGCATGTGTAAATTCAAGTCAACTAGTACACACTATAAGACACGCAAAGTGGTGCTTCTCTACCCTCAACGTATCAGGCAGATCACCTAGCCTGTGTCCAATGGCTAGGTGCGATAGCACCTACATGTACAAGCATGCTAGCAGATGGTGCAGGCAACCATGAGACAAGTAAAGTGACGATGTGATCTGCACATATCGTGCATGTGATGCTCTGCAAGCTGAAATCAACACCAGACCATCTGTAGAGAAACCCATTGTCAGCATGAACATGTGCCAATGTTTACACTGCATTGTGATTGCACTGGCACTAGAAGTCTCAATCTATGTTGACATTAAGATCCAAATGTTTGTATCCAGCATGGAGCAGATTCAGCAATGCGAGCAAGAGATGAACCAAGTCTTCGCACAATGGATACACCATGTACAGCAATGGACATTGCAGTCTGCTCAAGACCTGGATACAACAGCAGAAGGGATCGTGTCCAGTTTCAGATATCTGAGGCACCACTTGGAGGACTTGCTCATACAGCTTGATGCTATCCAGTTTACTGACCAGTATGACCCTGCTCGAGACAGAAGACGACATGTTGTTCAGCGAATTGACGGTTTTCTGGCAAGGAATGCTTTGTGATTTGGTGCATCAGCACTATCATCAGCATGCCTGGTTATTTTTCAACCGGAACATGGCCAAAGTTGCCTTACTTCTACCAATCCTACCAAATCATTTGCTTCCATGGAATACTGCAGGTCTGATCAGGCGTGTACGACCTATAGGCATACTAGCTGTGCCAACTGAAATGCAACGTTCTTCAGACTTGTGCTTCAGATGGGCATCAGCCTGTGCCAACAAACTATGTGCATGTTGCAAAGATACCAGAGCATAATTGCAAGTTGCTCACGTCAGAACTGACTACTTGAGCCCGCATTATTAATATTCATATGAATTCAGGTGGCATCCACTGAATTTAGGTCGTCGCACCATTGCCCGTGGCATGATACGAAAGCTCCAGTCGCGACTGTCCTATAAGTACCTTGCTGACTGCTGACTCTGATCCACCACATGTGTGAACCAGATGCAACAGTCTCAAGTCTTTTCAGTCTTAAGACTGTTCAATCTTTGAGTTGCGTGCCACTAAAGCTGGATTGCATGTACCGGCCCATGTGGCCAGGGCCAGGTGGGGCTGGCCTCCAAATGCCTCTCAGGATCTCAAATGTCAATGTCCACAGCACCAGCGTGAAGTCAGGTGGGACGAAGCAAAATAAATAATTAATTCTATGTGCTTGGCTTCTCACGAGGCCTCGAGTTTGTCAGGATTACTCAGGATATCTGCACAGCTGTAAACGAAGAGCAGCAAGATGGCAAGATTGCAAAGATGGATCGAGATGCCCCAGTTGCAGATTGCACATCTGGTTGCACATTGTGACTAAGGCCTACAGTGACAGAACACAGTACCTATAATGAGACAAGCGCTGACTGTCATGAAGCCTACAAGCAAGACTGTTTCTTCAGCGTTCATCATTTATTGCTATAACAGACCGACCCTGAGAGTCTACCATCAAAAAACGGTCAAGTGGCAAATGCTGCCTAGTGTACATTAACTGGCCGGCCGCAGCTTTGCCGTGGGCAGTGTGCATTTCCTTGCCATATTCATGCATTCCTGCCTATGACTTTGTGAGTGAAGGGCAAGAGAGGTGCTGGAGCCCCATCTCAAAATTTGAGAAGCACAGCTTGCTGTGTTGGGCTCTGGCTCTTAGCACCCAAAACATATGACAGCATGACTGTGGCCTACTCTGCATCCACTTTCACTCCTGATCTGGATCTATGTCATTCAGACGGGTCCATTGAGAGCTCTGATTTTTGTTTCTGAATAGTTGCCTCACTCCAGGCCATCTTGGCCATTTGATCTTGAGCCTCCTGGCTGATGATGTTGCTCCACCCATATCCTGCAGCACAAGAGGCAACAATCACAGCTGTTGACATCACAGCACACGTGAGATTGTTGCACCTGGCCGCATGTATGTACCTGCAGCATTGCTTCATGCAAGGGAAACACTGACGACAGTGTTTGTGAGCTCAGCTTGACGTGGTCAAAGCGCAGAAGCCATGCTCAGCAGCCACAAGCCAGTAGAAGGGTAGTTGCACGGTAGTTCAGCACTGTGGAAAGTTTTCATGTGCCAGGCAAGCAGCCAAATGCTAGGGCCTTACTTGAACAGATGCAGGTATGCAGGCTCCTAGTGTGTCAGGCAGGAGCCACAGGAGCAGGCCAGCAGCAATGGCAGTTGGACCCCACACAAAGAAGGGCACACTTGCTGCTGAAGGCAGCTGAGTCAGCATCATTAGTGCAGGCGCCGCCATTGCACCCACCTGTGAAACCTGCACAAACACACACGCTTTTACAGACAGGCGAGAATGGTATCTTTGTATGCACATTGCGCGAGTTGGACAGAGTTATACACAGGCATGTGCCAGTGGCATGTTGCTTGTCCCCTCAGACCGCATGTAACTGCATCAGGACTCACACACATAAGTCCTGGTCACACAGAGACTGGGCAGAGAGTCCTTGCTGTGATCTCAAGCACAAATCACGAGGAAGGTAAGACAGAGGAGGAGCGCAAGACATATCTTGGCGGGGGGGTGAGGGCGGGGGGGGGCAGGGGGAGAGATAAGAAAAAAAAGGCAGGGATCGACACTTGCAACATGTTTAGTTGAATCTTAAAACCATAGTAATTTGAAAGTGATGCATGATGAAGGGTGAAAAAGGGTGCAGGGTGATGGATAACAGGGTGAAAAGAATGCTGGAATGGCACATAAAGCAGGGGCATACCTGTGCTGCAGCAGCAAGGGCAGCATGCTGCACGTCGCTGGACAGCAGCTCTGCCAGGTACAGCTGGGCCAGGCCGACGGCTGAGGCTGCTCCAAAGCGCCCTGCCAGGGCCCATATGCGCTGCAGCCCTCCACTGGTGAGGGCACACAACAGGCAAGCTGTGCCGCCTGCATCCACATGCATTGCACTAAGAAGCACATACGGCATACATATTGGTAGCAGGCTGGATAGTATGCAACAATTGCAAAAAGGAATTCTCCAGATACACAAAACAATATTTTACACGCTAGCATGGGACTTTTGGTCCATGCCCTATAATGGATGTTTGGAGCAGTGACAAGTGTGTGCCCAACAGCACTAAGCCAAATGTATAGTCGTCATCGTATGGCAATTTGGTAACTGTGACTGTAGTTTCGCTGACAGCGCAAATTGCAATGCAAGATCTACTTGCAGGCAAAGAAGATGGGTTGCAAAGCACAAACTTGTAGTGTTGCAAAGTGAGTAATGATGGATGTGCGCTGTGTAGTCAATCAGCAAAGCCAGCTCATTTGTCACATGAAGCAGAATGACAGGGCCACAGCAGAGGCAAAGGCAGAGGCAGAGGCAGAGGCAAAGGCAAAGGCAGAGGCAAAGGCAGAATGACAGGGCAAAGGCAGAGGCAAAGGCAAGGGCAAGGCAAAAGCTGACCTTGCAGAATGGAGTATGCAACAGTGACTCTGCAGCCTAGGCGCGTCATGATCAGAAGCGCCAGGGCACAGCCAGCGCTCTCAATGGCAAAGCCTACTGCATGATTGACATACACTGCTCCAGCCATGTCCTGAAGTGACAAGCTCACGCCAAAGTACACCTGCATGATACCATGCAAACCTGTGCTCCAAATGTCAACAGCAGCATCCAAGACGCACGCAGATCATGACAGCTGCACCTGTGCACAACTTGGCAGGGCACATCTACCCTGCAATGGCTGTAAACCATTGTAAGGAGACAGGCTCTCTCATTTTGAGGAGCCAGGCTCTGCCAAACAAGTGGAATGGAACAACAAGCATTGCGTGAATGTATGCACATGCTCCAGCAGCGCTGACATTATTGGCTTGAGCTATGCTGAATATCCATTAATCTCAATCAACAAAGAAAAAACCAATGATACACACACCCTCAAACACATGCAGGTATGCAAGACATGTGTCACAAGCTAATTAAGCTGCGGGCAACCAACCTGAGAAGCGCATGCAGAGACGGCAAGCATGATGAGTAATCGCTTGCGCAGACGTGCATGACGTAACATGACTAACAGGCCCTTCTGCTCGGCCCTTGCCGCTGTGGTGTCCACCAAGGGCAGGTCTGGCAGATGTGTCTTGTTGGCACTGGCTATTGCAGCCAAGCCAGCCATTGCTTCACCCTGTTGAATATGTTATGTCAGTCAAAGCTATGGAAGAAGCACGGAGTAGAGCAGGGACAGCTGTCATCATGCATGTGTAAATATACATATATCCACATCATAAACATTTTGAGACATTTTCCAGGCAACTTTGTTTCATTTCTGTATGGAGCTAATGCCTTTATGTCTCTTGGTCTTAGCTGGGCCCTACCACCTTTTGTCATGACAACCATAATATCTCTGACTGACTGACTGCCTTGCATGCATGGCCACTTCAGGCAAAGAGAGAACATATATTGTGGTCCATGTGTCTCATCACTTGATGTGCAGAGCAGAGTATGGCGTGTAGCACTCCAACCAGGTAAGGAAGTCTGCAGCATACAATGCACAGAAGAGGACACATGGCTGATTTGCATGCTGAAGTTGCTTCCTTTCAGCCTGAGCATGCAAAGGGGGCCACGGCTGAGATGAAAGGCAACACATTGTCTGCATGAAAGCCACTGCAATGATGCCATTCAGACAGCATGACAATCTTTGAGTTGTGAGTCAGGTAAGGTGTGATTGTAAGCTTATTGATGAACAAAGTACCTTTCTGCCCACAGACAGAAGCCATGAAGGGGATTCATAAATGGAAGGAAGCAGAGCCGGGTACATGATGCATGGCACTGCCGCCAAGAAGGTCACAGCACGCCAGCTGGGCACCTGCAAGCCACAGACACACCCACCTACAGGCTGGTACAGCAACAGCAACATCATAAAGTCTAGATCCATTGAAATGCAGCAGACCGTGTTGCTACAGCAGCCCATGAGCTGGCTTGCTTTCGTGCTACAGTTGCATCAGAATATGACCACACCAAAATAAGCACAATCGAGACTCCTTGTCAAACTTGACCAAATTTCAGCAGTCTGCACTGTACTTTCCCTCTATAAATGTTACCATGATCTGTGCGAACTTTTCGCTGAATGCCAAAGCTGTGGCAACAGGTGACAAACAAGTGTACAATTGACTCACCAGAAATGCAATCAGGATGGTGACAAGACCACCCAAGATGCTCAAGAAGCATGAGGCCACCCCAGCCATGCCCCGCCAGGTGGGTCCAATGGGTTCTATGGCCAGCGCTCTTGCAGCCAGGGTCATGCTGGCAGCTGCCATCCCAGAGCAAAGCCTAAGACCCATGTACCACCAGTATGCAGGAGCTGCTGCACTGGCCAAGCCTGACAGACCAGCTAGGATGGCTGACAGGCCCAACACCTTCTTCCTGCCTGCAGACAAGATCTCTGAACCCAAATTGAAAGGCATCTCCTATGCTGCAGCAGTCATGCGCTTTGCATTGCACGCTTGAGGTCTGATTTGGAGCCCAATGTGCTGTTGTGCAGACAGGTGTTGCAGATTCAGTGCTTTGGATTTAGTGCTTCAGATTTAGCCATGCAGATTCAGGATTTCAGACTCGGTGCTTCAGACTGAGCGCTGCAGACTCAGTCTCTCGGACTCAAAGCTGTAACCACAGGAGACAATGACTCACATGTCCACAAAGCTAAAATCAGTAGTTACACTGTCCCTGCAGTCATGTGCAGGCTTGCAATTTTTTGAGTTGCCAAACTTTGTTGCAGACGCCAATGCAAGCAGAGTGGCGCATACCTAGATGCTGTGACAAGGCTACAAACATAGTGACGCCTACTGTGCATCCAGCAAAGAACGCTGCATTGACCAGGTGAAGTTTCCAAGCATTGCCGCAGACCAGGTCCCACTCTGATGCAATGGATTGCCCTCTGCAGTACTACAGAGCTGTCATGACACAAGAGTGCGTGACAGCACTGAACACAAACAATGTAGACCAAGGCCGCTACGAGCTGTTGAGCGCATTGTCCTGGCTGCGGCGCAGTGGCAGAACACACATTGCAAATGTCAATTATGCAATGGCATACCAGTTTGGCGCTGGCCGTAAGACAAAAGAGAGCTGGATGCTCATGGCTCTCATGACTAAGATGCGATGTCAAGATAACATGCCATCCTGGGCATCACACAAGCCAATGGGGTGCATCACCTGTCCGTCCAGACCCACACATCAGGAGCCAGGTGACAAGCGCTGTGTCCTATGGATTTGCGTGCTGACAAACAAATGGACTCAGCTGGCTCAACGCACTGCCAAAAGCCTTGCCTGAATGGTTCAAGACCCACAAAGTACATCACATACGTCTGCATGGCAGCTGGGACCAGACCCAGGCTGGCCTGCAGAGTTGGACCAGGTCAAGCAGTGCAACACTCCGCAACAACTCAAATGCACTGGTGTCTTGTATAGGTCAGTCATGCTGCTTTACAGCAACTGCAAAGTTAAATTGGATCTGCATGTGCCTAGCAATAATAATACTCATCAACCTCAGGACTGGGCAAGGTTTACCAGGCAGAATCTCCATCTTTGACCCCTGCCAAGCTCTCCGATGCTTTGCTGCAAAGCTTCGTCGACGGTCAGATCGACGCGCGGGTTTGGCATTGATTCCAGCATGCAGCTCAGAAGCTGTTACAGACGAGGTAAGCAGGTCTGTGGCCGTGTGTGACGTTGACCGAACCGTGATCTGTTGGAGGGGAAATAGCTGCTCCCAGGAAGCGACAGAGCGTAGAGACGGGCAGTGAAATCTGTGATTGGTACGGCCATCTCTCGACGTCACTAATTACAATACGAGCTCGTCAACGCCGGCGGTAAACATGTCTGCTTGGGTGCAAGTTGTCGACACTCAGATCAAGTCTATATGTGAACCTGACTGGCCCGAACTTGGTGGTGACACAATGCGCCACAACACTAATCAAACTCACAAGAATTTGCGTGTCCGCTTTACGTCCGACATCGCGCATCAGACGCCTCGGAAAGACCGACGCTAAGATGCTTGAAGCAGTCGGAAAGCGCTCTCCGTGGGCACAGGCACCGTCAGAGACTCTGATATGCACCGTCACATACTCCAATATGCACCGTCACAGTCTCTAATATGCACCGTCGAATTCTGTGACGGTGCCTATCAATACAGTGCCAACTGCGATGAACGATTTGCAGGGGCACAGCGCGGACAATGCATGGTATCCCGATTCAGCACGAACGTCACCACACTCATCTTGACGACAACGACGCGACTGCAATGGAGGTCAGCTTGGACGAGCTGCACATTGACCAGGAGGGTCGCACCCAAGCCTTGAACGGCGGGGACGAGAACAACCTGGTCATGGAGGATGCGGATGCAGACCTCTTCGACGACGATGCTGAAGATGGTGAAATCGAGGAAGAGTGGAGCGAGGAGGATGACCGGCCGACGCAGTATGATCTGCGACAGTATGGGGTGTATCAGTCGTTGCCAATCCCTCCTGGGCCCCCTGACATGCAGTCAGATTGTGACACAGCAGAAGAGTACATCAAGCGTGTCAGGTATGGCCTGATTGACACCGACTGGCACCGGTTGGCAATTGCCTGACCTACCCATTTTTGCAGCATAGAGTTTCGATGTGACCACTCCTTACAGCTCAACACCGACTGTCTGACACTGTCCGCAACATCTGCAGCAACTGTTCCTTGTCATCTGGTTTGAACAACCCCCCGCAGTGTCACTTGTTGAAGCAAGCATCAGTTGTATCTTTAAGTAGCAAGTCATTCAGAGATTGCTTGCTGGTTTTGCTGTATAGCGACCAGAAACAACTCATTCTGAGCTTGGCTTTTCAAGCCTGCTGACATGCATTGCTCAGCACAGCAGTATGCTGCTGCAGCTTAGCAGCCCCAGTGAATCTGTTTACTTGCTGCACTCTTGATATCTTGCTCATACAGCGGCCCAGCAGCTTCTGCACATCAATACACATCCAAATCAGGCCACTATCAAGCGTCCTGGCTGCTGACAGGTATGAAGCCGAGCAACTGCCACAGACTGTCACCTCTCATATAGATCCTAGAGCCTTTGATGCCCAGCGCACAGACTATGTTCCTGTACAGGACGAGGGGAACTTGACTGCAGCAGAGTGCATTCCAAGCCGGCAGTGGCTGACTGAGTTTCTGGCAGACTTTGCAGGCCTGCGAAGCCAATTACACAGGTCACTTGCAATGTTGTGTCAGCTTTGTGCTTACACCACACAACACAGTCAGTCACGAAAGCATGTCAAGTTGCCAGGTCGATAAGCACTGCTGTATTGCTATGCTGCATTGACACAATGCAAAAGCATGCATTCTCACTGATGCCTGAGATGCACCACAGCTTGCAATTTTATGTAGTTGTGGGGAGCAATACTTCCAGCTTGTAGTGGCTATGTGTAGTCACAGTGCAAGCTATGCGCTGTTGCACAACAGCAGGGCCTTTATATTCAGATGTTCGTTGAGACTCCGCAATCTTGATGTAGGGAGGAAGAGGACATTGACCCTTTCCTTCCAAGGCCCCCACCCCCGCCCCCTCCGCACCCCCTGCCGCACTTCAGGGACAAAAACGGCTGGCAGCGCTACTGCCTTGGTGTTGTGCCATCTCACCAGCAGCAACAGGCAGAGCAGCTGTCACCACACGTACCCCTGCAGACTGCTGCTGAGGCAGGCAGCCCTCCTGGTGACACCCCTGCAGATGCAGAAGCTACCCACAGCTTGCAAGCACATCTCATGACTGCAGCTACTGATGCCGCGCATCCAGCAGCAGCAGCAGGTTCCCCGCTTGAAGGCGTTTCCATGCCAGGCACAGCTGACAGCATACCAGACCAATCGGCAAATGGTGTCATGGCTGAGGCACAATCCACAGCAGAGATAGCTGACAGCATGCCGGCTGCAGAAGCATGCGATGCTGATGCTGATGTGATCCCTGTTGTTGGTCATCCCCCTCAGATGGCTGTGTTAGCATCCCTAGACCAGGTCAGATCGAGGGCAGACGCATTCGCTTTTTCTCTGTATGCTGCATCCCATGTCAAAGCTCTTCTATGTTTGTGCCGTGCAGTGGCATTGAGCATGCTATGTGCATGTCAGCAATAAATTCAAGCTTCTCTTATGTGTACAGACTGCACAGCAGTGTTGATGCTGTTGTGGTAATGAGCGCCATGCTGACTTGTGCATGCTGCAGAGCTTTATGCTTGACTTGCCTTCAGCTGATAGAACGCCTTTTGGTGCAGGTGACAATCAACTACCTGCTTCAGTGGCATGTCAATTGGGCAGAGGCGTCTCCAAACATCACAGACCTCAGCATGCGCTGGCTGTATGCATTGATGGCACAAATCGAAAAGCCAATCGCCTTGGAGAGCAGTTCTCAGTTGAGCAAGCTGCTAAGGCATTGCATCAAAGTGAGGAGGCAAATCACAGATGACAATGACATTAGATTGCTTTCTTTGCATATGCTGATTGCTCTTACTGGCGGCTACTTTGGTCAGGATGGCACATTAGCTGCATGTATGCAGTCAGGCTGGCTATAGCATGTTGGCAGCATTGAAACACAAGACAATGGCTGTGCCTGCCTGCATTGCTGCTCCGATGCTGAGACATTTAATGCATATATATCAGTTACTCGATGCAACATGGTGTATCCTGTCAAATAAAAAGTGCGCCAGCAAGCATGCAGGGCCGTGTGCTGTAACGATTGCACAGGACGTCAATGCCTGGATGAAAAAGACCACAGTTCATGAATGCCGCAACAACTGCTGCCTCTTACTGTCAGTGACAATTTTTTGAAGCTAAAATCAATATGGTTGTAGCCTTTTGAGCCATGTTGTTATGGTTGTAAGCAGCATGGCCAGAGCACATTCACACAAAATGTGCATGCAATATCCTGGCTTCTTAACAATATGTTAACTAATAAAGCAATGATGTACAAGCATTCCCTGCTAATCTATCTTGAAAAAGCAAGTGATTGATTGCAAATGAGAATACATCAAAGCTTCAAGGTCGTCCTTGTTGCTCAGCAGATTGCTCTGTTCACATCTGACTTTGGATTTCAGGAGCTCCTGCAGGTGCTATGGACACTCAATGTGGACAAAATGTCCTCAACGTAAACCAACTCACTTGAACATGTGGGACTGTGACCTTGCAAGCTCAGCCTGTGAACCCCACTCTGCTTGAGCTGGGTCTCCCACAAGTCAGTGGGAATCACATGACACTGAAACATGCCTCAAGGACCAGTCAGCAGAAAGTGCTGTGATGGCCGCAATTACTTATTATAATGTTCGTAGGAAATTGAAAGAAGCTGCAAAGCGACTCTGACTTATTGCCTGCCTCCCCAGGACTTGCTCAGAGAATCATGAATGCTTGGACTTCCATAGGATCCCACAAAGCACCTCTGCCCAGGCGTTGCGAAAGGCTGTATGCTAATCCTGGGGTTGTATGCTGTAGAGATGCCAGTGGTAGCTTCCACTGCTGGCGTTGAAACGCCTACAGCGGCAGTGTCACAACATGACCAAGTGCAATGTTGCATATGCAGCCTGCACAGTGTTTTTGGGAAACAAACTCAATATCATATGCTGCCCATTCAAATTTTGTGCATGACAAGCATGTTGACACAGTCGTTCACGATCTGTTGTGGGTAATGGCTTAGAGCCTTGCTGCAACCAAAATGAGTAAAGTTACATTAGCCTACAGTCCAGGCAAGGGCAGGGCAGGGCAGGGCTCAAGGGCAGGGCTCAAGGGCGGGGCGGGGCGGGGCGGGGCTCCAGGGCAGGGCAGGGCAGGGCAGGGCAGGGCAGGGCAGGGCAGGGCAGGGCTCAAGGCCTGGTTCCAGGTAGGGCCTAGTCATGTGGCTCTGCATTATGGGGATTACTGCAGGCCACAGAGATGCACTCACCTGGCAAACTAGATTCTTCAGGGATGCCATCCAGCATATTTTCTACATCTGTCCCATCGTTTGATGGATGCTGTGATAGTCTGTCTGCTTGCCTTGCTATGGAGTGCTTTTGTGCCTCTTCTGCTTCTTGCTCCCAGTCCACTCTCACCATGGAGATTCCACACAGCAAGGCTGCAGGCAAACAGCATACGTGAACAGTCTGCATGTGCCTGTTGCCACTTAATCTGCATGCAGAGACCTGGCTCATGTCCACAGTGCACTGTACACAGGCTGGGTCCATGCATGTTTGCACTTCCTTCTGCTTTGTGAAATGTGCACACTGAAACATCCAGTGACAGCCGTGTGGAACTGAAGGTGCTTCATGACTTCATTGCGAATTTGAAACACGACGGATCCATTCTGCCATTTATTTTGCTTCAAGCCTATCCTCAGCGGTAAAGGAATGGGTCAGAGATGGGCATAGCTGCCGCCACTTCTTGTGGCATCATGAAGCAAACCCAAGAAGGCAAGATGAAGCAGAAACTCTGGTCAAGCTCATATTGGCTCAGCATCATTGCAGGGTTTGACAAGTACTGACCTGTAACCATGACCCCACTGAGGATACCCCACCAGACCCCAGGCAGACCCCAGTGAAAGCGAAAGGTGAGGGTGTAACCTGTGGTGAAGCCCACGGCCCAGAAACCCAATATATTGAACCACATGAGGGAAGCCTGTCTTCCCAGACCCCTGCACACGCACACACGCATGGACATTGACACCCACCTCAGCACATACACATGGACGTCAGCACAGCAGCACATACACATGAAACCCAGGAATTAGTGCACCTAGGTGGGGTAGGGCATGAGCCTCAGCAGCTTGTCAAATATTGCTGGCAATTGTGGAGATGACCTTGTACCAGCACGCCTATCACTCACGGACAGCAGCATCATGGCAGTGCTACACTAAATGTGCTAGAGCCACATTTTGGCGTCTGAGCTGTCCGTGTGCACTGCTATATTGTGCACAGCTGGTGATGATAACTGCTCTCCATGTGTGCATAGACAGATGCACATGAACAGCACGCACATGGATGGGATGACCTGAGAGTGGTCAGACAGGCACACATACAGACAGACTGGATTCTGACCAGGCAGGACGTTAGCATTGCACCACAGGTGGCAAGCTGCAGCAACAGTTGCAAGGTGTGTGACAGATGGGCACACGCACAGACTCAGCAAATATTCTCATGTCGGCAAGACCATAGGAGACACCGTAGTTTCTATCACAGATCTGAACAGCAGCTTGCCTGTAACAGCAGGTGTGTGAGCAGCACCAATTTGCATAGTAGGTCAAGACTGTTCACCTCAGTACACCTGAGGAGACACCATAGATGCCATCAGGAATCTGGTAGGCTGCACAGATGGGGGCAACACCGGCCACTTCCTGTCTGACTCGCGCATCATCCACAAACAAAGGGCCGATGTCATATCGGAAGACAAAGAGCACTATGGCTGCTGCTGCCATGAACAGGACGCCAAGCAGGACAGACAAGTAGCCTGCAGACGGCGTAGCAGTACACAGTCAAAAGCATGAGCTGTGTACCATGCATGCATCTTGTGTGTTGGAAGAGCATGGGCTTCACAAGTCTGCTGGTATGACCCAAGAGTGTTGGGTGCGATGATAATTGCCGGGCGCCATTACACTGCATCGATTGAAACATGCACAGATATGATCAAGTCACAAGTGTGTCCAAAGATAGGCTGTCAGTATGTCTGAGCAATACTTGCAGGGACGTGTGACAGTGTCTGTGATCTGCACCCTGAAACAAGTGATATATTTCAACTACTCAGCATGTACATCATACGTAGCAGCCACACGTTGTACTCAGTATGTAGTTATGTGTAATGCACATCACAGTGATAAACCATAAAAAAAGCCCGTTTCTTGAAAGCCTAAATCATATATTTTGCACCTAGCAAATGGATACCAAATAACGTATGCAGGATGATTGTTTGTGTTTTTCATTCAATCCTTCATGGACAATGCGATACCATCGATACGATACCATGACAGTACAGTATGTGCCTGCGTCACCTGAGAGGCGGGCCTCAGCCGGTCTGTTGCCCCCCACAAGATTTCCCACTCTGATAGTGGCGGCTGTGGACATGCCAAAAGGGAAGCTCATGTAGATGGCCACACAGCAAGTCAGCAGTAGAGCATGTGCATCCACTTGTGACTCACCTGCACACATTCATTAGTCATTCATTAGTCATTAACTACATGTGTGTTTTCCCCTAGGGTGGAGTGTGCACAATTCTGAGTAGCTGTCCTTCCTATGTAGCTGAGTAGCTGTCCTGAGGAGACACATGCAAGATGCCATGTCAGTGATTAGCAGATGCTTTGACACAAGGATGGAACATGGCTGTTGCGGTATGTAGATGAAGGTATCAAAGTGGGGTACCGTGAATGCAATAATTGAAAGAATTAATAATTTAGTCGCAAATCAGTAACAAACTGCTGCAGAAGGGAGCTGAAGGCAGGCATGAGGCAACATGAAAACAGGATCTTATACAGGCAACTACTGAGCACTCTACATACCTGACCCTAGGGAGAGACATGTTTTCAATAAATCAAGGAATGAACAAACAAACAAACGAGATATGCCTAAGGGGGCTAGTTCAGGGGGGTCCAGGTTTGGGGTCAGCAGCACAGGATCAACACAGTGAAAGACGGCAGAGATAAAGCAAAAAGGCATCAGCAACTGTGCTGTGTAGGTGACTCATTTGACATCCAAAGACGTGTTACCAAGCACGCTAGCCATGACAGTGGTAACATCAAAGCTAGCAGCATCAGCAGCCATCATCACTCCTCCAGGCAGACCCAGAACCAGAAATCTGGCCAGCACACTTGGGGTCACCCCACGCTGGATGGCATGCATCACCGAGGAGCGTGTCACTTGTGGCTTTGCTCGTGCCTGCAGTCAAGAGTGCTCTCCCTAACAATCAACAATAGTCAATCATTGACATTATGTTCAGCAGTTTCAATCAGACCTAGAGATACGCCGAGGGTTGAGATGACAATGGCAACAGGTGATCGACTCAACAGCATTTGCTTCCAATCAAGCTCATTTGCTGGTAGCTTGACAAGGTCACTTTTGGCAGTTGGGGAGAGTTTTGAAAGACAAGTGGAGCTGGTGCACATGAAAGCCAGGTTGAGAGCCAGGTTGAGAGTGACAAACAGGTGGGCAACGCCACAACTTACACAAGCAGCAGGCACCAATCGGTATCTTTGGGACACATCAACAAGGCAAACAACACCCCCTGCTGCTGTGGAAAAGCAAAAAGAAGCAGTGAGAGCAGTAAAGCAGTGAACATGGTGAAAGAAGAGGTGGCTTGTCAGGTGTGCATTTTGCATGCAGTTTAGCAGACAAGGTGCTTTTGTTTTGTGATGTACCTGAGTCTTTTGTGAGACTTGGGGCTTTGTAGATCCAGCAAACTTGATCAGCCAGGCTGTGTAACCTGCATGGCTTTGTATAAATGGGTGTCAGCAGTCCTTTTGATGGCCTCGTGTGATGCCACTGAATCCTGCTTTGCTACATGTAATTGGCAGCAATGGGCAGCACAAGCATGATGATCAGCAATCTGTTGCTCAGTGACAATTTTATCAGTCAGTCATACAGCAGGACGCATTATGCATTGCTTGGCGTGCAGGATGCAAATGACTCATAAAAGCTGTACAGGTGGCATGCAGTCTGTAGTAGTTGGGGAGGGAGGGGGTGAAGGGCGAGCTCACCACACAGTAAAAGCAGAAGAAGTATGCGAGCCACTGAAGTTGCAAGTGCAGCTCCCCAGAAGTCGTAGTACTTTATGAGTATCATGTTAATGGGTATGTTTGCTGCCGCTGTGGCAAACGTCATGATGGCGGGTCCCCACACATGGTTCTGGACTTGCATTGCCTGCAGCGTCAAGTCACGAAATGCAGTTGTTTTTCACGGCACAGCCTTAACATCAGCAACTTCTGTCTTGTCTTTCTTTATCACAAGCATGAACAAGTCTACAGATTATCTGGATGTGGTTGTCGCTGCAAAGAGAACCAATTACCACAACGATGTTTGTTACCTCAATGGAGCGGTGTTTAGGAAGAATGAACCTAAAAGATGAACAGTATCTAGCAATGATAGCTTAATTTATGATGTATCACTCTTGTGGACTTCATTTTATCATTCATCTACCTCTTTCTGTCTACAGATCTTCCTCTCAAGCCTGTGTCAGACATATCTGCTGACAGATTGCTGTTTTTGCACTAGCACTAGTATTGTTGTCAGTCAAAGGTACAGGGTGGAAAATAACCAACTAATGTCATGTGAGTGAGTCATGCTTGGTGACAAATGCTAAGCACATGCACGACACAACAGGGGCTTGCTTGCCTTGAGAAGGGCAATACTCCAGACCAATGGTAGCAGCCCTGGCAAGAGACCCTTGCAGAAGACCCCCACCAACTGCAAAGTCACTCTTTGTTTGGCGACGTGATGATGTGCATGACTCATGCGAGACCATGTGGTCAGCTGAAGAATTTGTGCAATGATGCTGAGCTCCATGATCAGCAGGTGCGTCCAGCACTGAGCAGGACATGGAAGGTGTACACAGAGGTATTCAGCAGTCTATGCAATGCTTTGACATCCCAATGTGCCTACTTACCTTGCCTGACTCAGGTGTCTGAAAGAAAATAGCCACGGCGACCTTGTCTGCTGTGAGCAGGGCGATGACCACCGGGATGCATAGCAAAGAAAGCACAGTGATTGCCGAAACACAGCAGGATATGACGGCATTGGGATTGCCTTCGCCGTGGGCTTGTGAACCCAATGTGTCGAGGCCTGTCGACACGCCCAACAAGAAGTACCAGCAGAAGTTAAACCACTGCAGGCATACACATGATCATTTTCAATGACACGAACACGTTCCGGTTGTTTTAGTGACCCTCGTTCGGATAGGTAGCTGTTCGCACGCGTTCGTACGTGCAATCGCAACTTGCTGATACTTGCGCTTTCGCTGTACTTACGGTGTTTCCTATCGCCGCTGCCGCAAGAGGCGCTGCTCCTAAATGCCCAATAAAATACTGATTCACTGTGCTGATAGCGTACAGCGCTGTCAGCTGTACTATGACTGGTGCACTCAACAACGACAGCGCTTTAAGCTCCAGTTTGACGTTTGCTGGCGCGACGCCTTCGTCAGCCAGGGGCAGATCGCTTTGCAGCAATCTGTCGTGCAATGTTTCGTCGGCATTGCCATCTTGCCCTTGCATCTCTGTAGCACTGCTGCAGGTCAAACTACCGAGTCCAATGCAAAGCAGTCTTTTACGTAAAACTGCCTCTTTGTATCCGGATGGCAGAATCAGTTGGCGCAACAGACCCTTCACCTTGATGCCGATCATTGATAGTCATGCTGCTGCATGCCGTGAGGCCATTGCCGGGAACGTGTCACGATTTGTCTGCTAGAAATTGGTCCTGCCACAGCATTACAATAAGGTGATGGTCAGTCACTGACAGACAAATACTACACACAAACAGCACGAACAGAGCTTTTGTGTTGCTGCAGCAAGTGATGTATTTGTTCCAAACCTTCGCTTCATCTTGCTTGTCGAGGCTTCTTGTTACTGACCAGAACCAGCGTCAACAGTCAAGCTACTGAAGAACCATTCACAAATCAACTTTACTGGCTACTGCAAGCAGGCTTCATTGCAAGGCTTCAGCGCAAACATCATGGCCAAATCTCAACGTCAAATACCAAGTCTTTCAACGTGATCCTAAACACACAACACTACGTTTGATGTATTGAGACCTTGTCCATGCAACAGCCTCCCCTCACAGCCTCGGTGTCCCAGTGAGACTCAGTGTGCCTGGCATGGTGTCCCCAGCACAGATCTGCCTGCTGTAATGAGTCAGATAGAATGCTTGACGCTGCTGGCTAGCATGCGTAAACAAGCTGAACTTGCGCTTGATGAACTCCTTGTACTCCACACCCCACATCCTGCGCTGCTCATGGATTGCAGGATCAGTCAGGCGTGACATCAGTGCATCTGGGTCGACCTGTGGCGGCTGTGACAGGTTGGGATTGGACAGCGTCGGCAGCATTGCCATCACCTCCATCTGGCCGTAGGCAACCATCTTGTGGTTCCTGGCAGAGGTGAGGCGTCCAAAGCTGCGCCTGCCATCTGACATGGTCTCTGCGCAACCGCCCACGTCTGTGCATACCACGCACAGACCAGACATGCCAGCCTCCAGAATGGATATTGGCAATCCCTCAGAGATGGAGCTCTGCAGCAACAAAGTGAGCATCAGCATGCATGACACCACAGGAGAGACAGCATGACATGTCTGGCTCCAGAATGATATCATGCATTGTCATCACAAAGCATGTGGCAGTAGGGCTGCATGACCTGCCTAGGTATGCCATGCAATCAGACTATTAGCAGCTGCTTAAATCCGCGACGGAGTAAAACCATACACCATATACGCATGTTGTGTAAATAGCAGTCCTGTCAGAAGAGGGTTGATAGGATGACCCTAACCTGCAGGTAGATCCAGCCCTGGCGTAGGATCTCAGCCGGCTTGGCTAGGCCCATGATGAACACATGGTCTTGCATACCCAGCTTCTTGATCAGCCGTTCACACTTGGCACAATACACCTCATCCTGCCTCTTGTTTCCATACACCAGCAGCTGGTAGCCTGTGGCAGCCATGCAACTTTCAACGATGATGTGTCTTCCAAGGGGCTTATGAACGCTCAAGTGTGTAGCTTCCAGAACATGTTCATGTTTCATGTGGCGGCTGACTTGCAACGTGCTAGAGCATTAGATGCGTTGCTGCTGGTTAGCATGACAATGCTCAGCAACACTGCATGGTCACACATGTACACATCCAGCTATGCTGATCAGGGCGTCATGACAGTATGTAGTGTTGGCGTCACAGTCCTGGTCGTGCCAGCACATCATTGCCAGTGCATGCCGGCATCACTTGGTAAGGCTGTATGGGGTAAACATCGGCATGCAGTCTAGTCACGCGATCAGCAGCTGCTGTGTAGTACAAGCACTGCTAGTGTTTTTAGTAAGCACAGGTAGTAATAATATGTAACAGCAGTGTGTGTTGTAGTAGTAGTAGTATGTAGTGTAGTGCAGTGCACTGTAGCAGCAGCACTAGTATTACTGTAGTGCACATGGCTGTAATGTAGTACAGCAGAAGACTGGTGTGTAGTGTAGCACACCTGTGACCTTGTACTCCTCCACAATGAGCTTGGCAGCTCGGATGGCTGTCACGATGTCCTTCAGAGGGTTGATGTGAGCCATCATCACCACAGTGGGCCTCTCAGCCAGCACTCTGTCCACTGTCTTGTACTGCAACACAGAACAAATCCTATCAGAACGCAATGTTCTGACTATGTCACTGATGGTGTCCATTCCACCAGCGAGAACTGCGAATGCAGGCAGGCTTCTTTGCTATAGACGTTCTGGCATTGCTGACAGA
>JAABUO010003105.1_pt1 | contig 19948 bp, 23 predicted proteins | sample 5559291 | NCBI WGS metagenome assembly JAABUO01 (sample SAMN10711878, study PRJNA513372) | rock metagenome | isolation source: Antarctica rocks | place: Antarctica: Victoria Land, Finger Mt sud
AAGAGCACGACTGACCTTGTCCTGGTGTGATTTGCAGGCTCCTCAGATCTTTTTGTCCCTTGGGGTGAGTAGTCCCACTCTGAATCATTGTACAGCCCTTCATACACCATTGTACAAATAGTCCTATCCATTTCTGCTAGACTGGGTTCTGTGTGTCCACCAGACCTGGGGCATCTTTGCCCCTGCTGACATCTGCTGCAGTAGACATGTCAGTGCCGCAGGAGTAGACATGTCATTGCAGTACACATGTCGGCGCATCCTGGATTGCAGTCGCTCTGAGCCTCTTAAGTGAACATGTATGCAAGGCATTTTGACTTGAAAAGTTGACTGCAAGGCAAAGGCTGAAGCAGGCAGACATCACACGCAGCAGCTGCTGCCATTAGTGGAATGTGCATGTCATCATGGCACTGTCTGTTTTCATCATGGCACTGATGCTGACCCTGACGGACATGTCATCAAAGCACTATCTGATTTAATCTTATGCTAACATGACATGCACGTCATCACAGCACTATCTTTGCTCACCTGACGCTGAACGTCATCATGGCACTGCCTGCTTTCACATGATGCTGACCTGGCGTGCATGTCATCACGGCACTATCCATTTCACCTGATACCAACCTGATCTCTGCTGCAGACCACCAAGACAATTTCACTTGTATCAGCCATCATCCTGGGGGCATGCAACCATGTAAGCCCCCACCCCCCCACCCCTGCTGAAAGAGCTCTTGCACAGCTATTTGCATTCTGATCGGACAACATTGCATGACACCTCTTCCTGCCCTGCTGCTGCCTTACCATGCTTCTGCACTTTGTGTAGTCATGCGGCAGCATAAATCTGCCTCGTATGCTGCCTCATGTGCTGCCTCATGTGCTGCCGCATATGCTGTGATGACATCTCTGATGATCATGATGACTGCTTTGCGGATTTTATACATCATCCGCTGCCTATGCAGCTGCCCTCATGGCTCATCAAGGGTTCTGTTTCACTAACTGTAGTTATACAGATTATTTATCTAATTCATTACTACATTTACATATGTCTATTGTACTACACATATATACATGTATACAGTATGCTTAGCATTATCTTCCAGACATGGCTGAGTTCATACCAGTCCTCCTGAACAACAGCTGGCAATACCCTGGCGATACCCTGGCAGTACCCTGGCAGTACCCTGGCAATACCCCGACAACACTGACCTGTATGCTCTCAGCTCACTTTGCCTTTCCGTATTGCAGCTCTCAACATACGTTTCATTCTGGACCGCCGACAAGTTTGGGCGGCGAGCCCTGTTCCTGCAAGCCGGAGTGCAGATGTCTGCAGCTCTGCTGGTCATTGCCATCTCACTCAAGTGCCTAGGTGGAGGGCAGGGCACTTGGCTGGCTTGGTACATCCTGGCCATGACCTGTGTGTACGACATATAAACCCTCTTTGACTGCATAAGCCTGCCATGAACATGTGTCAGTGCAGCATGTGGCAAGTGCCTGGCTGCTGATCAGGGTGCTGGGCTGGCTTGCTGCAAACTGGCCACGACCTGTGTGCATGACATGTAAGTCTCCTTTGACCACATAATCCTGCTGTCAAAGTGCGTTTCAACACGTAAGTCTCCTTCAGCTACGTAACCCTGCCATAAAAGTGCGTCTTACTATCAAAAATCCGGCTGGTCTGGCCTGCATGTATGACACGTAAGGTGCTGGTAATGCAGGGCATACGCATGGTCTTACGGTCCATTGGCTTGGTTGTACCCTTCTGAGATCCAACCCCTAGAGACTCGATCAGCTGGGCTGGCAGTGGCGTCCTTCAGCAACCTCTTCTTCAGTTTTGTCATCGCACAGACTTTCCTGACCATGCTCTGCTCCCTTCAGGTACCTTTTCTTCTTCAAGTGGAAATTGCTTTCCTCTTTCACTCTGCCATTGCTCAGGTCTCCTTGATCATGCTTTGCTGTCCTTATAGACCACTTTCTGCACCGCCTACAACCGCGCTTTTGCCAAATTCTGTCGCTTCCTCATATTTTGCATTGATTCTGCATTGTGTAGTCGTGTTGTCCTTTGTGTTGTGTTTGCAACAATTCATTGTCGCCACATGAGGAGTTCACATGCTATGCTGCTGGACAAAATCAGAGCTGTGAGGTGCGCTGCTGTACACATCATTGCATGTCTTTGCCTGTAATTGTAATTGTAACTCTTTGCGAGCAAGTGTAACTGTAACTTTAAATGTGACTTGTAACTGTAACTGATTGTGTGACACTGTTACTGCTGTGTAATGTGCATTTGGCAGACTTACCCTTCTTTGCCAAATGTAACTCCATTGACGACATTAAACTGGCTTAGTATGTACTCCCTGTGCTTGCAGAAACTCATGTCATGTTTTGTGCTGCAGTGGGCAACCTTCCTCTTCTTTGCCATCTGTGTGGTCTGCATGACAATATTTGTGGGCTTCTTCTTTGTGGAGACCAAGGGGGTGCCCCTGGAGGAGTGCCCCTTCATATTCAAGAAGCACTGGTTCTGGAAGAGGTGAGTCACCATTTCATACATACGAGTCATTCATTCGTCAGCTCATTCATTCCCCTAGGGTCAGGTACATACAGTCCTGAGTAGCTCCCTGTACAACGTCCTGTTTTGGCATGAAGCATGCTAATGTGCAAGTGAACATGCACTCACAAAAACTCATCAACAAATACTGAAACAAAAAAGGTCAAAAGTTTTTTCTAGCAATATACCAACAAAAAAAACATGCCGTCTTCATCTTTGAGCTGCACAGCTTCTGCAGGTAGTGAGTCATCAACACATGTATTCAAACAGCAACCTTGTGAAAGTGGCAGTGTTGTTGGATGAGTGCTTCTTCATCTTGAACAAGCATGGAGTCTGCATGAGAAAAACTGGCTGAACATGACAAACGTGTCGCATGCATAACTCTGCATCTGCTCAGATCAAGTTCACTCCACCGCCCCCCCAATTTACTGGCTTGATAAGAGATGGCCTGTATGCTTGCAACTCTCACATCCTCTACCACGAGCGTCTGCTGGTGCAGTGACAACAAGTTCAGCTTATTTTGTTGTGCAATGGACCTATGAGCTGAGGGTAGGATCGCAGCCACAAGTGACTAGAGTGAATGAGCGCATCAGCATGGAATGGATGAATAAATGATTGAATGGATGAATGAATGCATGAATGAATGCATGAATGAATGACTGAATGAATGAATGAATGAATGAATGAATGAATGAATGAATGAATGAATGAATGAATGAATGAATGAATGAATGCATGCATGCATGCATGCATGCATGGATGGATGAATGAATGAATGAAGGAATGTGATGCTGATGCTGATGCTGATGTGTGAGTGCAACAGGTACGCCAACTTGGGTGGTATAGGGTTCCAGGAGAAGTTGGTGCTGCAAAACAAGGCTCGTGATGCACTTGAGAAGGGCGAACAGCCTGATGACATGCCGGGGATGGATCAAGCCATCAAGGACATGGAAGCCAAGAAGGTCTGAACATGATGCCAACTGAAGGCACAGTCTGCCTACCCTTGGGAAGGGTATGTGGAAAAGACAATGGGAAGCATGGCATGATGCGCTTGTGCATGCTGGACTATGCAATGTTGCAGCAGCAGCAGCAGCAGCAGCAGCAAAGTGTTGCACATGACCAAGCAAAACATAGCCAACGGCTCCTATAGGCAAGGCATTAGATGGCTGATCACATGATCAGCATTCCTATTCTTGAAATATTGTGTCAATTCATTAGCAGTGTGAGGATCGTGAGCCTTTGTTTTAGCAATTAGGTGCTGGTGCTGTCAACTAGCTAGAAGGCTGTACTTAGCTGCATCTGATGATGTTTTCATCTGTGTTTGTAGAGAGGAATTGCAGTTTTCCTTGCCCTGTCCTGAGAGCTTGGCTCAAAGATTTCACACCAATTTTGGAGATTCGGGATTTTAGTTTTGCTGCACTGCTTTCTTCTGTGTTATGGCATGGCAGCATGATGCCAGCATCCACGTGGCTACCGGTTTGGACCCTTCTGGCAGCATCATTGCAATGATGCATCAAGACATTTCGTTGTGTTTTATTTGTGTACTGCTTGACCGCATTGTGGGCGGTGAAATTTTGATGGAAATCAAGCTTTGTTAGGATTGAGACAATTAGAGCTGCAGTCATATCACAAGCTTTTAATCCAAGCATTTCTTGAGCTGTAACTTTTGACGTCGAGTCCTGGTTGTTCCTGTCGAATGTATATCTCTGTGCAATGCTCGCGACACAATTCGGGAGTGTTGACAATCTGCTCACTGTATAGTCTCTATCCGCAGATATATTGACATGAGCCTGCAGCTATGCTTTTGCAGAGGTGTTGTGCATAGCATGTCAATATGCAATCAAAACAACTATCTGCGTTCTGCAACTAGTGTCCTGAATATGCTAAACCTATCATATTCCGGCTGAGCATGCACTGAAGTTTGATAGAATGCAATGCATCTGCAGCCAATCAACAATCATCCCCATTGTCTCGTTTATGCTCTGCTTCTGCATATGCTGTAAACCGGAGACCAAATGGTAGCGCATTTATTCATGAACCGGCACACTAGTCTGGCGACACGAACTGCGCAGTCTCGATCGGCTCTTGATCTGGGGAGCAGACGGTTTGACGTCAACGCGGAGTACGAAATGGTTTGATCGCAACCGCATGTGCTGGCAGTATATCGAATCGGACCAGACCAGCAATGTCTCTTGATGTATGCGATGTATGTGTTTGAGCACCAATCTAGTCTTTTTGGCGCGGTGAAAACCGTTGCAGAATGGCTCCTTTCAGCTCTGTTGCCAGACACTTACTGTCTCTACGAAACTCCACCAGCTACTTTGTCAGTCATCATCCTTGCCGTCCGGAGCATCTTGTCTCATGCTCAAGCCTTTATGGCTTTCGCAGTCAGGTCCAGACAGAGTTACCAAACTGCTGGCATCAGCCTGCTTCACTTCGTGCTTTCAATACTGGCACTCGCGAACTGCTTATCACACATAGTAGTCAAGAGCCTGGAGACAGTCCAAAAGATTGGCTAGCACCAGCAGGCTTGCATGCACTCCGCACGCAGATGCTACGCACAGCACCTCAGCCTCAGTTGCACAACCTTCAGTGGCAGCGCCAAGTCAACAATGGCGGGGCAAGAAAGATCATAGAGCAGCAGGAAGCAGATGAGAAGGAACAAGCACAGCTCAAAACCAAACAAACCAAGTTTGACAGATCCCTGGGTGCACGCAAAGCAAAGAACGCTGAGCATCAAAGCGTGATTGCGCACATGTCAGATGTCAGGACTCCTCGCAGCCTTTTAAACAAGTCACAGCAGCAGAAATGGGAGGTAGAGTCTGCTCCTCCTGCTGCAAAATTTGGTGAACCGGTAGACCAGTAGCAATATATACACACATACACACTCATACACAAGTTACGGTCATGCATGCTGCAATGGTTGACAGTCTCTTTGAGGTTGATGTCAAAGGACTCACTCCTTTCTGCTTGTGCCAGCCACAACCTGGGTTGAGTCCGCACAGACTTGTGTCTACTTGCCAGAAAGTCAATTCAAAATGTGGTTTCAGTAGCAGAGCTCAAGCGTTTTTTTCAGGTAGTCGAGTTTCATCCAGACTCAACCATCATAGAAACAACAAAGACGCCCGAGCAGCTGAATCTGCAGCCAAGGGACATTTCCATCTTTGCCACCAACAAGCTTGGTGTGCAAGCCCAGAGAGCTACCATCACTCCCAGAAATGGAGCTGTGCTGTTCAGGACAGAGATAGCCAAGGCCATCATCTACAAAGACAGAGCTGTCCTGTTCCACTCCAGGTCAGCACTGGTGACATCTGCATCTCAGACATGTGCTGTACTGGGTCAGTGTTTGCTTGTAGATTCATCAATCAGGTGAATGCCCACGTGGGCAATGCAAGCTCTCAACAGAAACAGGCTATGAGGCCTGCCTGCCTTTTGCAACACAAGTCTACTATGGCGGTCAGGCTGGCTGTGTAGCAGGCAGGAAGCAAGCTTACAGCTCAGTTTTGCTTGCTTCACGCTTTCACTGTATCCTCTCTTCGCAAGTACATCATGCTGGTCTGTGCAACATGCTTTGATGCAGTTGTGCTAGCTGTATTGCTGGGTTTGGGCACTTCCTGCTTACCAGTAATCACTCTGTGAGTTGGTTGGCACAAGGTGTCTTGCATAGCTCAGTCAGTTTGGTGATTGGTCATCCACCTGTTCATGTAATGCCTGCTGCAAGAGACTGAAAGACATGGTGCACACAAACCTGTCATAAAAATACTACAGCAGCAATTGGCTAGCAACTTGTTTCTGCAACGCATGCTGCAGGAGACTTCAAAGACACAGTACACAAAGCATAGCACATAGCATAGACTCAAAGACGCGGTGCACAGAGCTCAGACTATTGTTGCACCAAATGAGTGGTCATCAACATGCTTATGCAGTGTCTGCTGCAGGAAACTTGTAGAGGTGCACATAGCTCAGACTGTTGCTGCACCAAATGAGAGGTCATCAACACAATTATGCAATGTCCATTGCAGGAATCTTGTAGAGGTGCACATAGCTCAGACTATTGTTGCACCAAATGAGTGGTCATCAACATGCTTATGCAATCCCTGCTGCAGGAGACTCAAAGACACGGTGCACATAGCTCAGACTATTGCCGCAACCATAGGAGCTGAGACGGCAGCACCTTTTGAGTTCCGAGTGCTGGAGGCATTGCTAGCAGAAACTGCTCATCACTTTGAGGGCAAAAGCAGGTAAGCACAGGTGTTGCACACAGTAAAGGGTTCTGTGCAAGCCTGACTACAGGCAAAGTGGCTGCCCAGTGTTCCATGCCAGATGCGGCGCAGCATGCAGACTGGCATTCAAGCAGACTGGCACCATCACATGATTTCTAGTGGGGCTGCCTAGGTACGTCGACCATATCACCATACGTAATTTACGTGGCTACTGCCAAGGCCAGTCCAAAATGACCATGTGCTATCAACCGCCAAGACTAGCAAGTTGGCAGTGAAATCTTCACTTTTCCTCGCCATCATCTGACCCATTGTTGAGCTCATGGCCATGACATGGTGCAGCTGCACTGGCTAGTTGTAGCTCCCAGCAAGGTCAGTGTGACGTCCTTGTAATGACAAGAGTAGGCGCAGTCAAGTCAGACAGCGAGATTCAGTTCTGCTGCATCAGTACATCTTGTCAAACAGTTGTAGTTGTGCTGACAGGCAGTTATTGTTTCTGTCTGAGAGCATTGTGACAGAAGTGAGCATTTCCAAAGACATTGCAACTGTGCTGATAGGCGGTTATCGTTTTTGGCTGAGAGCATTGTGACAGAAGTGAGCCACAGCTTGCGAGCCAGCACTGGGGAGCTGCAGCGCCTGCTGCCCATTCAAAGGTAATCAGGTATTCACACATGGCTCACGCTTTGTAATCTGGGATCACACCCCACAATCTGGGACCACACCCCACAATCTGGGATCACACCCCACAATCTGGGATCACACCCCACAGTCTGGGATCACACCCCACAATGTGCCTCACAACAAGAACAAACAGGGGCTCTGACAGAGATGCAATGCAGCAGAAACAGCAAGGGCCACCGCTGTTTCGAAGCTAGGGCGTTGATGCGTGCCCTTCTTGTAACAAAGCACCCACAACATCACATCTATTATAGTAGCACCTTGCCGTGTTATGACTGCTATCATGCTCAGGACACCAGCTTTGTGTAAGCTCAGGAAGAGCCTCAGCTGTCAAGCAAGACAGGTTGGCACCTACTCAGCTTACATCTGCACAGGTCACTGCTGTGACTTATTATGTTTGCAGAGCAGTGAGCAAGATGCAGCAGAAGCAAGACTGGCCCTGCAGTGACATAGCTCAGACACTAGCTCTGACACTGGCACAGGCTACAGCTGTTGGTTGTTGATGTTGCAGGGCACTGACTGAGATGCAACATGACGTGAAGGAAGCCAGGGAAGCCATTGCTGAGGTGGCAGACAACAACGCCATCCTGGCGGCTGTCTGCTTGACTGAGGGGGCCACTGCTCTGGACTGGTCCACCACCTCCCACAAGCCCCTGCACATGTCAGCCTCTGCTGCTGTGCATGCTGTGCAGTGTGTGTCTGTGCAGTCTGTGCATGCTGTGCAGGGTTTGGTGCATGGCTGTTGGTATAGTAAGCCTTTGGGGTGTAGGGTTTGTTGCTGTGGTCCCTGCAAACCTGCTGGCGTGGCTGTAGGTATGGCAAGCGTTTAGGGTTTAGGGTTTGTTGCTGTGGTGCGCACGTGCCTGCTGCCCATGGCTGATGCTATAATAAGCTTTGCTGTCATAATCTGTATAGAATGAGGGTGAGGCATACCTGTCCCCTGCCTATCGCGAGCTATTTTGCAACACTGCTTTGGCCTGATGCTGTTGAGCTTTGAAGCTGTTGCTTTGCCCTCTGTGGACATGGTCTTAAACTGTTTTTTCATATCTTGGGAACAGGTTTTATATGTTGGTGCAGGCAGACAGCCCACATGCGCATAGCAGCAGCTCTGCTGGAGAGCTACGAGAGACAAGTTCAGAGTGTTGAGGGCGCCTTGAAGGTTGTCACCCTGTAGTCACCCTCTTACCCCTCAACATCACCTCTCGCACCCCTAAGCCGCATTCAACATTATCAATACTATGTATCTATAACATCAGTGTTCATTTACTTACTGGTCATTACCATTGTCACTCTTTGACCGAGCCATGGTCCACTTTGACCTTGCGCAATGTCTGCAGCATGATGGAAGCTCAGACATACTACACTGGGTAATCAATGACCACTCATATGGCCAGCAGGTCAACGCTATGTGCTGCAGCCTTGCATGATAGTGGTACTAAGGTGGTGGCAATGCTGTGAGTGATCATTGCCATAACAATAACAATGAAAATGATGATGATGGTGATAATATCGATAGTAATCATAAATACCACAACAAACCGTAATAAGTGTAATAACAACAAACAATAACAGTGGCAGTAATAACAATAATCATAACAACAGCAATGACAGCAATGACAAGTGTGTCATGCCCGATGATGCACATGTTGATGCTTTCTTACTCCCAGAGCAGATTGGGTTTTGGCTTGGGGTGCTCCTAGATGCTGCTGAAAGTGTTTGTCAGCATTATTAGGGAAACGTTTTGCAGACTTGATTGTCCACAGCAAGACATGCCAGACAGACAGGCGGTCTGATGTCAGAACCTCAAACTCCAAGGGCTCCCTCTGCTCAAACTTTTGCTTTGACCTCTGAACTTTGAGAACTCCCAAAAGCCAAAATCCTGTCGCAACAGCCCATCTATGACAGGCTCAACTTGCAACATGTGCAAGCAAATGATGACTCATCAGGAGAACAAGCCTCATACAACCTTCTTGTCAGACAGCTCTTTGCTGTGGCTGCACTGCAAATATTGTCTACTCATCAGTGGATTACTGCAAATACTGTCTACTCATCAATTGTTCACTGTGTTTTAGCCACACTTGATATTCTCATGTTTCACTGCAGGAGATGGTTGAGAACATGGACAGCACACGTGATGTGTGGGCCATGCAGTTAGACACCATCCGTAACCGTATCATACGAGTGGAGTTACTGGTTGCAGTTGCATCCTTCTCACTCATGGTGTCGACAGTACCGGCATCCTTCTTCGGCATGAATCTGACATCGGGCCTTGAGGTGATGCCCTTTCACATATTGTTGTTTCACTCACAATAAGGTATTTTCTGCAGCGCAGGCCATATACCTGCCGGAAAGCCCTGAGCTGTTGCTTGTGCTGCCGGCAATATGTATTCACACCTTTTTGCCATGCACCCACTTGTCAGCTTGAAACAGCGCATGCGCTGCTGCGATCTGCATGGCATTGACCTTTACATCCATAATTCACATGTAAATATAATATACATGTGCAAATACCTGTTTGTATATCCTTTGATAATGTTTATATTGAAACTGATATGTATATATTATTGGTATAAGTACATTATATACAATGTTAATACCTGATCACACACACACAATGTCCAAAAGCAGATACAGACACAGGATGCACCAGCAGCCCGGTTCATTTCAATATAATAGAGTCAATTGCAAGCACCCTCCAAATCACATCTGTTCAATCATGAGTGACCAAAAAGAGCTTTTGCATAAAACAAAACAAAGTGCTGCATTGCAGGATGCTCCCGCCACTTTCTGGCCAGTAGTCACATCATCAGTCACCTGCTCTGCCATCACCTTCGTTCTCATATATGGCTACTGGAGATTCTGGCCGAACAGGCGGCATAGAAGAAGAGTGAAGGACATGGCAGCCATACGGGACCTGCTGGTGCATCACATGGATGACCTGGATGACATCATGGACCGGCTTCATCTGCACTCAGGTAACCCAAAACGTACTGAAGGGTTCAGGGTCTAGGCCTGAAGAATACCCAATACAGTCTGCTTACTGATCCGTTTACTGTTATTGTGTCATCAGGATGGTTCCTGCAGCATTGATGGCATCTTGAACAGCCTATCACCTATCTTCAGAGGTTTAAGACTAATCCAATATCTGGGTTTGGAGGAAAAGGCCTGCAACCAGAAAGTCTTGTCAGCAGGCTAGCTCATTATGATGCTGCTACATGAATTTGCCACACAAATTTGTAGCAAGATAGAGCAGGTGTGATAGGCTGCATGCCTGCCACCCAAGCTGGCAAAGAGGCCGAGGGCAGCCGGTGGTTCTGGGTCAAGTGCCTTGTTGTGCCCCTCATGTGCTCCTGCTGTTGCACTTCAGTACTTGCTTTTTAGTGGCAATACGGTCACATCTATGGTTTGACAAGATTGAGGCAATGAATGCACATCAACAAAAGATCAAAGCTGCCTATGCGGGCATAAGATAGCACTCTGTTCTTGTGATAATCCCAGCACAGATTTGCCTGAATCTGATTTTTGTAGCCAGTTTACTACACATGAGCCCAACAGAAGCTCAGCACATTTTGCCAGACTACTTACTTGTCAGCTTGATCTTGGCAGATTGCCGGTCTGCCATCCAGTGCAGGTTTGAAGTTCTGTGTTTGGACTCATATGCTCATGACATAAGGATGCTTGGTGATTGCAGATATTGGCAAAAAGGAGTTCCAGAGGCTTGTTATGTCAGCTGTGGATGACATCACACTTGATGAGGCAGATTTGCTGTATCGTGTCTTTGATACCAACAGAGATGGCTTTGTAGAGATGACTGAGCTTGTCAGAGCTGGCGACAAGCTGGCTGTTCTGTCTGATGACCATCACCAGTGGAACTATTACAACACGGAACGTTTTGACTAATGAGTGTACATTATGATGCCTGCCGCTTTTTCGTTTGCACACATGTTAGCTGTTCAGCACTACAGTCGGCCTCACTTGCAGCCTGAAGCGTCGCCACACGTCTTTTTCATTGCCGCATAGTACGTGTGTTGAATCGCAGAACCTTGAAATGGATGCATCATTCCTAGGCCATCCGTGCAATGCTGCACTAAAGTTGTTTGCATGATCTGACGACCCACAATTGTCTAACATGCCAAGTGACTGCGGTTGCGCGCTGATGGAGTGTGGCACAGCTTCCACTGCCAGAAGACTTCCATCAGAATTTTACAGACTGCAAGCTTTCACCAATACTGAACATGACTATGAGCAGATGTCTCTCTACTGGCTGTCGGCCTCTTCCAGGCACTTCAGAGCAAGCTGCTTCTCCTCGACCAGCTCATCCCCTGCAAAACAACCAGTCATGATGAGAACATGGTTGGATGTGCTCACCCTGTGCAAACGAGACTCAAACTGTTACCATGCACTAGGAATGATGCCATCAGCAACTGAGCAGTTCAATTCAAGTGCATGATTGATGGTCAGGACTCGGCGTAAGTCATCGCTTCCAGTGCGCTTGTTGCATGCTACCAAGTTAAGGTGGAACTGGTCTGCTGTCTGGTACTGCTACGATGGTGTACTTACAGCTGTGTTGATTGGCCAATGTGCAAGGCAACAAATGGAGTATGAGTGGGAGAAAGGCCTACCTGTAGCCTTGAGCTTGGCCTTGGAGAACTCATCAATGGGCAGGCCCTGAACGATCTCCCACTTGCCAGCTTTACACTTGACTGGGAAGGAGAAGATGATGTCCTGCAGTCAAGTTCAGAATGAAACCATTGCATGCCGGAGTTTGCTAAGAGAAAAGACAAAAGGTTGACAGTTGTGCTGAAGTGTCAGGCAGGCGTGCAGTGACAGAGCAGCTGCTCCTCTGATCACTGGTGCAAGAAACACATCAGCCCACTGCGCTCTGTACACTGCTGCAGAAGCACCCGACATGATGGGCTAGATGGCAAGCACCTGGCACAAACTTATGCCCAAAGCATGTGTCTTGTTAGACACCTCTGTAACAAGCATGCGCCACGCAAGTCACGCAGCTTCAGTCAGCACTGCTGCGGCCCCTCAGGCCTCATTACTTTCTTTTGTCTTATGTAGTAAAAAGGATAACAAACATGTAAAAGGGGTACCAGATACTTTTGTACCTTGGGAGCGTTGTAGCTGCCGTCAGAGTAGACCCCCATGGAGACCCAGGTGTCCTTGGGGGTGCCATTGATCCAGTTGTAGATGTGGTCACATGCGCTGCTGGCTGCTGACATGGCGCTGGACACATTCCTGGCCTGTAAGAACAGATTATCATTTGTTGAACTGATGGAAGCGACACCATGGAGCACAGCATGTTGATGTTCCATTGACAACATCTAACATCCATCAGTCATCATCCCAGTTGACATCTGACCAGTATAACAGAACATTACTGCATGGCGCGCCACCGGCATTTTCAGTTGTATGCGTATGCGTGGTGGGGTCTGTTGCCAAAACAAAAGTGCATGATGCAACTGCAAAGCTGCATTGAATGGGTAGTAGTGATCATGCATGCAAGATGAGTAGGCACAAGACAAATGACAGGGAAGCTGCTGTGGTGCCCACCTTTCACTCTCACTCACAAAGAATCCTGATGAGCGGTTGGCTTTGACAAAGTGATGCACATACGGCTCCACAATCCTGCACATGCCATATTGATCTTGATTCACACAGGCAAGCTCACCTTGATGATGGCCGCTCCTCTTTGCTGCACGACCTGGATGAACTCGTTGTTCAGGTACTCATCATCTCCAATCACCTCCCTGATGGGCTTGCCCTTCACAGTGCCATGGTTCACATCTGGGTACTGTGAGCTGCTGTGGTTGCCCCAGATGATCACATTCTTGACGTCTGTGACTGCTACCTTTGCCTTCTCTGCAACCTGGCCCAGGGCTCTGTTGTGGTCTAGGCGTGTGAGGCAGGTGATGTTCTCCTTGGGGATCTTGGGTGCGTTCTCCTTCAGGATGAGGGCGTTTGTGTTGGCAGGGTTGGCGACCACAACCACCTGGAGCAAAAGGGTTTTCAAAGCATAAAAATGCTGACACACTTTCAAAAACTGAAACAACAAGGTTAGTATTCCTTTTATTGTTGGTCACCCTACTGAGTGGCATATCAAGGCGTGTCCCTGAGCCCTGTTGTAGTCCAGAAGCCTCAGGCAGGCAAAAAAATTGCTGAGATTTTTTATGGGCTCTCGGGAGCAATATCACTGATTTTGAAGGAATAAGTGCTCCTTAACATAATCATAAAGTCAGAAATGTCTGGGGCCCAGAATAGGCAATCGAGCTTTGTAGAACGTTAGTTTTGCATGTATGTGTGAGGCATGTATATCTGCAGTGGACAGAGACTGTGGCGGCGACAGGCACTTGAAGACTGTCCTGTTGTTTCCTGTTCTGCAAATAATGAGGGAACTGATCTTTCTGTCTAACAGACAACCAATCAATGCTTATTTGCCTGACTGAGACAATTCCTGAATGTGGGTTGACAACATGGGTGCAACACTGTTATGCATCCAAGGTTTGACAAGCATGCAGCATGCATGGTACCACAGCCAAAGTTGACAGCGGCACAAGCTGACTCCAAGCACGGACTTGAGCAGCATGTGATTGTCTGGCAGGTACTTTCCAGCCATGGCACAGCAATTGCACTGTTTGCGCTTGAACATGCTTCATCGAATGTATCACAATGGTCACTTTGCAAACGCAACGCGTAAGTGCAATTGCCAGTCAGCATGCATAGGAACACATACAGGCAGCTACTCAGGAGGGTACATACCTGACCCTAGAGAAGGACTGTTGTTCAATAAATGAATGAATTAAAGATTGAATGAATGCATGCATGTTGCACACAGGACTGCACAGGAATGCAGCACGACAGTGGAGCTTAGGTGGGTGAGGGTTGTCACTTTGACATCAGGCTTGGCACCCTTCTCCAGCGCCGCTGCTTGGCTCTTGTAGATGGCCACATTCTTGGCCATTACATCCTTACGCTCCATACCGCCCTTACGGGGGAAGCCACCGACCATGACAGCCACATCCACATCCTTGCATGCCTCCACAGGGTCGGTGGAAATGACAATGCCTATTCCAACAGAAGAGAAAAGGCGTCAAGCATTGCATGCAACTTCTTTCACTCATTGACTGTTGCATGTGCCTGTGCATTAAGCTGTTTGATCAAAGGTGACTTTGCCAACTGTTCCTGAATCAGGTAGGCCGCCTGGCACTGCACAATTGATCAAATAGTCTCAAGCTGTTGTAGGATCCAAATGCATCATGGGTGAAAGCTGATATCTGCAAGCCAAGTGTACCTTTCAGCAGCGGGAAGGCAGCGTCCACAAGCTCCATCTTGACACCCTCCAAAGACTGTTGTGCAGGGGGAATATCCAGAAGGTGCAGGATGATTGGCTGATTGTGGCCAAGCATACCTCCACGGGCTACTTGAGGACAGAGAGCATAGCCAATTTGACCTACAGAGGAGAGCATAGCAGATTTGACCTGACAGGCAGTGCGGTTGGACAGGGGTTGCAATCACGGGTCGCAATGGGGTGCGGGGCAGAACAGTGGTCCAATGCAGTGCTGTTGGCATTGAAAGCGTAGGCAAAATTGGCACATGTAGCTCGGATGTGCGGGCGCACATCCGAGCTCGGCACGGATTGCCAAAGGCATCACCTGCAGCTCCGGTGATCAAAACCCGCTTGGGCTCCGCAAACATGATGAAGTATGGCAGGTGAACTACAAGTCCCTAGTAAAAGTGAGTGAACCCGTTATGAGGCCAGAACGGTGCAGGGCGTCAAGTTTTCGAATGCAAAAACCACAAGCATGCGAAGAACGACCCTAGCAGTATGCTGAGATGTCAAGGCATTTAGAGTCCACGCCATGTCAGCACAACAAGCTACCGTGACAGTCATGGCATGACAGCAGTTTCTCATTCAAGCATGTTACGCTCTGCAGAGCAGTGAATCTGAAAGCTATTCTATCAAGGCAGCTGCCTCTTGACTTCATGCAAGAGGCAGCTGCATGTCTCCTTGCATGCATAGATGCCCATTCGGCATACTTTCTATCAATGAGACTCAGCTGAGTGCCAGCCCTGGAATGCAGCGCAAAACAAGACACGTGCAGTCAAGGGCTGTAGGTCGGCATCGGTGCAGCTGTGTATGGCTCAAAAGCGATATTGCACCGACTTTTTGTATTTAGCGCAATGTCTAAGATGGTGGACAAGAGACCCTGCTTCACCCAAATTTGAAGACACCTGCGCAGTCGCATTCATACACCATGATGACCATTACATACAATTACAGAGCCAAGTCAAGCCTAGTCACACGATGTACATTGTGTACACTGATATCATGTACTCTGATATCAGATTTCTCATAGCTTAAAGCTGGCTTCATGCTGATGGGTTCTTCATTACGTCCAGCACAACTTCCTGTGGCACTGCATTTGCCGACACCTTGAAGGGCAACAGCACCAGCTCGCAAACATCTTCTGGCTTAATCATGTTGTCAGGGTTCAAATCCTCCTTTTCCATTCTTGTTCTGCAGACAGCAGCACACTTTTCTTATTCTTGTTATAAGGCAGCAGCACACCGTGAATTGCCCTGATATATGCAAACAGCAACATTGTGTGCACGAACTCATGGAAGTGTGAAGAAACAAAAGCATTGTGTGAGTGGACATAATGCCATGTTGTGCACAAATGTACAAGGCCAAGCAAGATATGTTCAAGATGTCATATGACTTGCCACAGCTGTTCATACATAGCTGGGACACTCAAAATAGCATTCCTGAGCATGACACATGCAAGGGTGTGTATGTTGAATGTTTGCCTGGTGGTCAGCATTGCACAGGTGTAGGACGCATTCGTAACTTAGTCCTCAACTGTAACATGCAGTAGGGCCAAAACCCTGAAATGCAGCAGTACCTGGCAAGGTCAGTGTCAACCACGCTGGGGAAGATAGTCATGACTCTGATGCCATGCTCTTTCAATGCCTGCACTGACCATGAAGACGATTGATCAATGCTGATGTGACTTGAAATGGACTGAAGCCCACTCAAATGCTGATGTGATTTGTAGTGGTTTGAAGCCTATCCACATGCTGTGGCCCCTTACATCATGACGGCCAGCTGACAAACGATGTGTGCATACTTGAATTCATAGTGAAATGTCAGCCCTAAACGTTGCTTCACATGAAGTGCCAGCCCTAAACGTTGCTTCGCTGTGAAGTGCCAGCCCTAAACGTTGCTTCGCTGTGAAGTGCCAGCCCTAAAGGCTTGGTGCATATCCGTGCTGAGAAGGCATTACAACAAAGCCTGTCATGTCTTTCCCAAGTGACTGTGCTTCATGACATGACCACTATGTTGTGCACTAAGATATGTGACCGTTAATGAGGCAGCAGCCATGACACGCTGTGCTGGCTACAGGGGCAGACTCCAGAAGCTTTCAGACAACAGGATGCAATCATGGTACTCCCTGTTCAGCAGCATTGTATGCATGCTGCTTGCACATACATGCTTCATGCATAGACGCAAATCATGACATTCTACAGCAGCTGCAACAGCCTGACAATCCATTCAGGGTTCAAAACATGATCTTGCCTGATGACAAAGCAAAGCCTGTCACCCCCATGTGGCTGCTGAGTAAGCACATTGCTTTGGGGAAGGATGTGTGCCGGCACTGATATTGCATTCAGGATTTCAAACTCACCTTGGCTGATGACAGAGCGAAGCCAGTCATGCCCCACATGGCTGCTGAATCAGCACATTGCTTTGGGAAGGGTTGTTTGCCAGCACTGACGGTGCATTCAGGATTCAGATCTCACCTTGGCGGATGAAAGAGCGAAACCAGTCATGCCCCACTTGGCTGCTGAGTAAGCACACTGCTTCGGGGAGGGATGTTTGCCAGCACTTGAGGAGATGTTGATGTGGTACCCCTCACCCTTCTCAGCCATGGCTGGGGTCAGGCGGCGGGTCAGGCGCATGGGCCCTGTCAGGTTGATTTGGATGTTCTGCTCCCACTCATCTGGGTCACCTGGAGGCGCAGACACATTTATCATATTCGAGGCTGCAGTAGTAATACATGGACAGGCTTTGCAAAAGTGATTGTGCATGAGCAGAATATGTGATATCAAACAATTGTGTATCTGTGCAAAGTTGATTGTTCTGAGAAAAGGATTCAGTGCAAAGGAAGCTACATAGTCATGTGCTAGCTTAGTATACTCGTCACTGTATCACCCTGATACGGCTGGATCAGCAGGTCAAAAGGACCTCACTGTGAGAGCAATGTGACATGTATGTGATATGTGACAGTTTCATTGTCAATTTTGATGAAAGCAACCCCGCATGTTGACAGACAGCGCAATCTTTGGGAACCAGTACAAACTCAGCACGCAGGTCACATTGCATTGAGCTGCATGCACTGTATGAATGCGCTGGAGTGTACAACCACACGCATATGGACATATATGTACATGCCTTCCAGAGGTGTTTGGCCCTCCATGGGAAAGATGCCGGCGCTGTTGACCAGCACATCCATGCATTTGTGTCTGTCCAGAAGGGTTTTGGCCATCTCATCAATGCTTTTGGAGCTCTTCATATCGCAAGGAACAACATCAACCTCTGGTGCACCAGCCTTTTTGCAAGCCTTTGCAGTCTGCAGCAGGCAGAACAAGTACGCATGCCTTTGCTAGATCCATTCGGCAATTCTCAGCTGCAATTGGTCGTTTGTCACCTCTGTTTTGCGCTGTTACAGCAGACCTGACATAGTGATCCTGACATATCAGGTGCAAGAGCTAAAGCAGCTGCAAGCATTGTTGCAGATGTAATGGACACTCACATCTTCTAGCTTGTCCTGAGATCTGGCTACGAGGGCAATTTTTGCTCCCTGCTGAGCAAACTTGACTGCAACAGCTTCTCCAATACCCTTACTGGCACCAGTGATCAATACCCATTTGCCTTTGAGTAGCTCGCCCTTTGCTTCCAGCGCGTCCTTTGAGGCCATTGTGCCAACTTGCTATTTGTACCTCGCCTGCACTGCTAAAGCTGTCACAGGTACAAGTCTGTGAGGCAACGTCTCGCGAGTATTTGCATCAGCACTCTTTTAGCATCTCTTTTAGCCAAGCGCTTGTGGAACTCATCTCAATCAGCAGGACTTCATGCAGTCTGAAGTCTGTTACGATGGCACCTCTGTGCACACAAGTATGAACGTGCAGGCCTCACCTCCGCCCTTCGGTGTACGTCAGAGCACGCTCGCGATTTTCGGGTTATAATTTCCGATATCTTCACACCCTGTTGCTGTCTTTGCAATCGGCCTGAGACATAAAGGCGACAGTGCTTGCTGCAGACTGCAGTCAATGTGTAGCTGACTGTCAATGTCGTTTCAAATGCAGAGAATTCTAGCATGGACAAGGGCAAAACTTCCCTTCATTAGGGAGAAAGAAGCCCATAAGGGTATGTGCAACAATGCAGCCAGGTCCACTCTTGATCCACAAAACCTAAAGAAGGTGTGGGTGAAAGCATAAAGTAGCCACTGATTGCCAAGCGTGGACACATCAAACGAAATGTATGCATTTCTGCAGGATGTACAGTTTGCAATCAATAGGTGCTTTGCCGGCTGATTTTTGATGCCATCATCCCGAATTGACACTGATTCCTAACAGACCCTTTCAGTTGCATTTCTCTAGCTTTGGGGCGAGATGCTTCAGACTCGATCTTGCTAAATTCATGGCACACAAATTGCAGTCTCCTGTTCCGGGCTGCTATTTTGTGTCATGTCTAATGCTGATGCATTTTGCGAAATTTGGCGCCACCAAAACATCAGCTGCTAAGGACAATCAGCTGCCTGCAGCATGGACACGCCTCAAGCTGACGATCTCCTGCAGCAAAATGCAGCAATGATGAAGGAGCTGTATGCGTGTTTGAGTCAAGACACATGCATGATTTGCTCATCTTGATCATGTTGTCTACTGTCAGTCTGTATGCAACTCATGGCAAGCACAGCGCTATTTGACTGTACAATGCAACAGATTTCATTAATGATCGAATGCTACCTGAAGGGCACATTGCATGCCACAGTGGCAAACAATGAGTCACACGGCTAGCCTACCTTTACATGCCCAAGACAAGCATGCACATTCTACCTGACATCACTCAGTTGCTACCTGACATCACACACTTCCTACCTGACATCACGCACTTTTTACCATTTTCTACCTGATGTTACACACTTCCCACCTGAAATTACGCACTTCCTACCACTTCCTACCACTTCCTACCTGACGCCACGCACTCCCTAACTGACATCCCCCACTCTCTTGCAGCAAGCAGCAGAGTTCACTGCCTTGTTGAGCTGAAGCAGAACCTCATCAAAACCCTCCACTGGCTGGTGCTGACCACTGCCTGCCCCAATGCATTGTGACCTGAAAGAAACTGCATTCACCGCCTGCCCATGGCCAACTCTGGACCAGAGTACGTAACACCACTGAGCTGCTGAGGTGGATGCGGCGTGTGTTACCCCCCTCAAAGCTGTTT
>JAABUO010003108.1_pt1 | contig 19941 bp, 16 predicted proteins | sample 5559291 | NCBI WGS metagenome assembly JAABUO01 (sample SAMN10711878, study PRJNA513372) | rock metagenome | isolation source: Antarctica rocks | place: Antarctica: Victoria Land, Finger Mt sud
CTGGGCACGTCGCCCGTCAGCACCATCCGGTTTCGCGACATCCCCGGAATCGGCACGGGGATCGCCGAAATGAGCGCCTTGGTGTATGGGTGCGACGGGGTCTCGGTGATCGTCTTGCTGTCGCCGATCTCCATCATCTTACCGAGATACATGACGCCGACGCGGTCGGAGATGTGTGCGACGACGGCGAGGTTGTGCGCGATGAAGAGATAGGTGAGGCCGAACTGTTGCTGCAAATCGCGCAGCAGATTAAGCACTTGCGCCTGGATCGAGACATCGAGCGCGGAGACCGGCTCATCGCAAATAATCAGTTGCGGGTTCGGTGCGAGCGCGCGCGCAATGCCGATGCGCTGCCGCTGCCCGCCGGAGAACTCGTGCGGATACCGATTGACGAAGTATGAGTTCAGCCCGACGACGCGCAGCAGTTCGCGCACGCGCTCGCGCCGTTCTTCCCGCGTGCCGATGCCGATAATATTCAGCGGCTCAGCGATAATCGAGCCAACCGTCATGCGTGGGTCGAGCGACGCGGCAGGGTCCTGAAAGATCATTTGCAGGCCCTTGCGAACCCTTCGCAGTTCGTTGCCATTGATCCGCGAAATCTCGTGCCCATCGAACGTTACCTTGCCGCTGGTCGGATCGTAGAGTCGGATGACCGTCTGACCGAGCGTCGTTTTGCCACAGCCGGATTCGCCGACGAGGCCGAACGTCTCGCCTTTGCGGATCGAAAACGAGATGCCGTCCACCGCCTTGATCGTTGCGTGACGCCCGAAGCCGCCGACGTTGAAATGCTTCTTAATGTCGTCAACAACGAGGATCGCATCCTGCTCGATCGGCTTCGGTGCGGCCTCCAGAACTTCCTGTGCCAACGTGGTCTCCTTCGGACAAGTAGACAGTAGATAGTAGTCAGATGGGATCGGAACCCCGTTCTGTCTACTGTCTACTGTCTACTGTCTGCTCCTGTTCAATCGGATGCCAGCATGCCGCGAGATGATTGGGTCCCATCACTTCCAGTTTCGGCGTCTCCTCGCATTGTGCCGTCCGGCGCGGGCAGCGTGGCCGGAAGCGGCATCCTTTCGGCGGATCACGCAAGTCCGGGGGTAGCCCGGCGATGGGGTGAAGAGGCGCTTTGACATCCTCACCGATGCGCGGTACGGAGTTCATCAGGCCGAGCGTGTACGGATGCCGCGGGTGGCTGAACAACTCCCCGACCGGCGCCGTTTCGATGATCTGCCCGGCGTACATGACGATCACGCGCTGGCACATCTCCGCGACGACGCCGAGATCGTGCGTGATGAGAATGATCGCCGTGCCGGTCTCCTCGTTCAGTTTGCGCATCAAATCGAGAATTTGCGCCTGGATCGTCACATCGAGCGCCGTCGTCGGCTCGTCCGCGATCAGCAGTTTCGGGTTGCAGGCGAGGGCGATGGCGATCATCACGCGCTGCCGCATGCCGCCAGAGTATTGGTGCGGGTAGGAATCAAGCCGTTCCTCCGCACCGGGAATACCGACCTGCTTCATCAATTCAACCGCCCGTTGCCGCGCCTCCTCTTTGGACATACCGAGGTGCAGCATTAGTGGTTCGGTCAGTTGAAAACCGATCGAGAGTACCGGATTGAGTGACGTCATCGGGTCCTGGAAAATCATTGCCATATGATGACCGCGCACCTTGCGCATCTCGGAGTCGTCCATGGAGAGGATGTCGTAGACCTTGTCGTCCACGCGGAAGGTGATTTGACCGTCCACAATCCGGCCGGGTGGGTTCGGCACGAGGCGCATCATCGAGAGCGACGTGACGGACTTGCCGCAGCCGGATTCCCCAACGATGCCGACCGTCTCTCCTTCGTCCACCGAGAATGAGACGCCGTCCACCGCATAGACGATTCCCGCGCGCGTGAAGAATTGCGTCTTCAGCCCGTCCACTTCAAGGATGGGCTTCTTCCCATTGCCACCTGCACCACTCGCCGCCATCGCGCGTGATGTCGCCGTTTCAACCACTGTCTACTCCTCAGATGTGAACCACGAAGACACGAAGAACACGAAGAAATACAAAGGATTATGTTGGGGAATCTTCACTTAATTTCCTCTCTTCTCCTCTTCGTGGTTCAATTGTTGCCCTTTGGATCGAGGGCGTCGCGCAGGCCGTAGCCGAGCATGACGAAGGCGAGCATGGTCAGCATGACGCAGACAATCGGGATGATCGCGAGGTGTGGATCACTGCGCAGGAACTGTTGCCCCTCCGCGACCATGTCACCCCACGACGGGTTCGGCGGGCGGATGCCGATGCCGATGAAGGAGAGAAACGCCTCTGCGAAGATCGCGGTCGGGATCGCGAAGGTCGTTGAGACGATCAGCGGTGTCAGAGTATTCGGCAGAAGATGGCGCAGGATGATATACGTACCACCCGCTCCCGCCGTACGCGCTGCCTTGATGTAGTCCAGTTCACGCAGCGAGAGTAACTGCCCGCGTGTCAACCGCGCGATCGTCACCCAACTGGTAATACTGATCGCGAAAACGATATTGAAGATGCTCGGGCCAAACGCCGCGAGCAGGATGATCGCGATCAACAGCGGCGGTAACGTGTTGAAAAGATCGGTCACGCGCATCAGCCCGGTGTCCGTATGCCCAGCGAAATAGCCCGCGACGGAGCCGATAAAGATACCGATCACCAACTGCAAGGCGACCGAGCCGAAGCCGACGATCATCGAGGTGCGCGCGCCGAAGACGATCCGGGTGAAGACATCGCGGCCGACGTTATCGGTGCCGAACAGGAACCAATAATTCGGGCGGGTCCGATAGAATTCGCCCGGCACCTTTTCCGCGAAGCCGTAGGGTGTAATGAAATTGGCGAAAACCGCGCAGAAAAGGATGAGCAGGATGAATACGAGACCGAGAACCGCGAGTTTGTTCCTGAAGAGGCGGTACACTGCGTCCTTCAAGAGGCTGGTTTGCTTGACGTTCTGCTCTTCCACGAGCGGAAGCGCGATAGCCTGCGTATCGGCGGTCGCCGGTACGATGGGTATCCCGGGCTGAAGTTCGCTGCGATCAGAGATTGCCACAGAGAGACTCCTTCCGCCTACCGGCGACCGACGAAGCGCACACGCGGATCAATGATGCCGTAGACCAAATCGAAGACGAGGGTCATCACGGTGAGGAATGCGCCAAAGAGGAGAAAGATCGCCATAATCATCGGATAATCCCGGTTGCTCAGGCTTGTCACAAAATACTTGCCGATGCCGGGGATGCTGAACGTCTGCTCGACGACGAATGTCCCGGTGCCGATACCGGCGAAGATCGGGCCAACCAGGGTGATCGCCGGCATCAGCGCGTTCTTGAGGACGTGGCGACCGATGACGCGGCGCTCGCCGACGCCCTTCGCGCGCGCCGTCCGGACATAATCGGAGCGGATCGCGTCGAGCATACTTGCCCGCGTGTAACTGGCAATCGTTGCGAGTGGGAGCACCGCGAGTGAAATCACGGGTAAGATGTAATCGCGCGGCGAACCGGACCATGTCGTTTTGAAGCCTAAGTTGATATGGAATGTACCGGGCAGGATGATGACGGTCAGGAACAGGAGTATGAAGGCCGCGACGAAGTTCGGCATACTGGCGCCGAAGATCGCGATCAGCGTACTCAGATAATCGAGTGGCCCATTCTGATTGACGGCGGCAAGCACCCCAAGCAGAATTCCACCGGCGAACGAAACGAGGGTGGCGAGAAAGCCGATCTTAAGGCTGACGGGGAACTGCTCCGCGATGATCTCCTGCACCTTGCGGCTCTTGAAGAAGGTGCTGTACCCGAACTCACCATGCAGCACATTGCCGATCCAGACGACATACTGGACCGGCAGTGGTTTATCGAGACCGTACTGATGGTTCAGGTTGGCGACATAACTTGCGTTCGATTTTTCTAACTGAAACGGGCTACCCGGCGTTGCGTGCATCAGGAAAAAGATCACGAGAGACATCAGGAGGAGGGTTGGGATCATCCAGAGAATGCGTCCCGCGATATACCTGCCCATGCCGAACCTCCAATTGCACCCTCAGTACGTTGAAGTCCCGCCCTGCATGGGGCGGCCCGTCATGATTGTATCGAATGCTCAAATGGTCATTCGTTGCTTCATTCGCGGGGACTATAGCATGTCCACAACCCGGTGTCAATCAAACGTTTTTGCAATTTTCATACGCGTGTTTTGTGCAGGTATACAATCGGTTCTGCGTCGGGGAGGGGCACACGGAGGCGGTCGCAGAGCGCGGGGAGCGATTCGAAGCGGAACGGATGCGCCCGCCGATCAATATGCGCACGGAGTTCGTCCACGGTGCGGCGCGCCCGTTCCACGGTATGCGGGGAGTAGTGGTAGCGCGCGGCATAGTCCACAAACTCATCTTCATCGTGCAGTTCGCCGCGCCCATCCGGGAAGATCACCAGATCGAGATCGAGATCGGTGTATGCAACGGTTGGTTCTGGCTCAGTCCGCCACTGCGGTGGTCGGGCGATGTTGCAGTAATAGCCGCGCAGATCGCCCGATGTGGCATCATATCCCGCGATGGCATTCCACCAGCGGGCGCGCCAGAAGAACTCCGCCGTTACATCGCCGGGCCGGAAAATCGGCGAGCGCCCCGCCACCTCCGGCCCAAAGACGCCCGAGACGATCACATGGCATGGTCGCCAGCGTAGCACCCGCACCGGATACGAAAATCGGGGCTGATCCCCCGTCCGCGCATGATAGAGCGCGACACGGGCGTCCGTTGGCTCGGTAAAGTCTATCTTGGACATGCTATCGCTGCCCTTACACTGTGGCCCTTATAAGATGAAGTTGCTCAGGTCTTCATCGGCGGCGATGTCACCAACTTTGTCGCGGACGTAGATCGCGTCAATCGTGATCGTCTGGCCGCGAAATGCGGTGGCGTCGAACGAGAGCTGCTCGATCACGCGCTCGACGATGGTCGCGAGACGGCGCGCGCCAATATCCTGCGTGCGATTATTGACGTCCGCCGCCAGCCGTGCCATCTCCTCCAAGCCGTCGCCGGTGAATGCGATGTCCACGTCCTCGGTGGCAAGCAAGGCGACGTACTGCTTCGTTAATGCGTTGCGCGGCTCCTTGAGGATCGCGAGCAAATCCGTCTCGGTCAGGCTCCGCAACTCGACGCGGAGCGGGAACCGCCCCTGCAACTCGGGGATCAGGTCGGACGGTTTGACGCCGTGGAAACTGCCCGCCGCGATGAAGAGAATGTGATCCGTCTTCACCGGGCCGTAGCGCGTCATCACCACCGAACCTTCGACGATCGGTAGCAAATCGCGCTGCACGCCCTCGCCGGAGACATCCGCGCCGTACTCGCCATTGCGCGAGATCGTCTTGTCTATCTCGTCAATAAAGACGACGGCGGCATCCTCGGCGCGGCGGATGGACTCGTCCACCACAGCATCGAAATCCACCATCCGGTACGCTTCCTGCTGGGTGAGGATGCGGCGCGCATCGCGGACGCTGACACGGCGCGAGCGGCGGCGCGACGCGTTGCGGCTGAGGTCGTCGAGAAAATCGCCGTAACTACTCTCGTCATACGGGCCGTCGTCACCGTACTCATCGAAGAATTGCTCGATGTCAATCTCGACAGTGACGTCTTCGAGCAGGTCCTGGTTGAGCATTTCCAGCAACTTCTTCCGCTGCCGTCGCTGCCGTTGCGTGGCGACCGCGCTCTCCGCCTCCGGTTCGGGCTTCTCCGGCGGTGTGCCGTTGCGCCGGTTCGTGCGCGGGCGGCGGTCATGATCGGTTTGTTCGAGCAGATAGGTAATCAACCGCTCGCGCGCGGCGACCTCCGCCTGGCTCTTCACCGCTTCCAGCCGCATCGAATGCAGGTTGGAGATCGAAACCTCGACGAGATCGCGAATGATGGACTCGACATCGCGCCCGACGTACCCGACCTCGGTGAATTTCGTCGCCTCGACTTTGATAAAGGGTGCGTCCACGATCTTCGCGACGCGCCGGGCGATCTCCGTCTTGCCGACACCCGTCGGCCCCATCATCAGGATGTTTTTCGGCGTCACTTCATCGCGCATATCCTCGCTCAGGAGTTGCCGCCGGAAGCGGTTGCGCAGCGCGATCGCGACCGCGCGCTTCGCCTCGTTCTGCCCGATGATGTACTTATCGAGTTCCGCGACAATCTCGGCGGGCGTCATCGCCGTCGGTGGGGTAATCTCGGCGACTGTGGGCGTGGCGCCGCTGGGCGGCCCGGCGTTCGCGGCTGGCGGCGGCTGGCGGGTATCGCGGGCGGTGATGTGTTCCGTTGCGCTCATCGTACAGTCCTTCGGCGGTACGGCAGGGCGGATTCTTCCTTGCCGACCGTCAGCACGGTAATGTGGTCGTTCGTATAGATGCAGGTGTCGGCGGCGATGTGCATCGCTTTCTCGGCGATCTCCTTCGCGGAATACGTCGTCCCATCAAGATACGCCTTTGCGGCGGCGAGCGCGAACGGCCCGCCGGAGCCGATGGCAATCACGCCCTCGTCCGGCTCGACGACGTCGCCCTCGCCAGAGAGGACGAGGATCTGCTCGCTGTCCGCGACGAGCAATTGCGCCTCAAGGCGGCGCAAGTAGCGATCCGTCCGCCATTCCTTCGTCAGTTCGACAGCGGATTTGCGCAGGTTGCCGCTATGCTCGTCCAGTTGCGCCTCGAACTTTTCGAAGAGCGTCAGCGCGTCCGCGACGGCGCCTGCGAAGCCCGCCAACACCCGACCATCACCGAGCGTGCGCACCTTTTTCGCGCCATGCTTCATCACGACATCGCCGAAGGTAATCTGCCCGTCGCCCGCCATCGCCACGATGTCGCCGCGTTTCACCGCAAGAATCGTCGTGCCGTGCTTGCGCGGCAGGAGGGGTTCATTCATATATGGCATGGATTTTTGTCATTCCCTTTGGTGTACATCCATCTGTCATCAATGCAGCGTACCACCGCGTCACAGCAATGAGCAATGAGCAATGAGTACGGGATTCCTCGGCGTCTCATTGCTCGTTGCTCTTTGCTTTCGGCTAATCCGCCGAAACTGCAACGGGTTCGGGGGCGACTTTGCGCGGGTCGGTATTGGTGGTGAAGTCGCAGTCCGGGTAGCGGTTGCAGCCCCAGAAGACGCGGTTGCCCTTGCGAGTCTTGCGCTGGACGAGTTCGCCGGTGGCGCACTGTGGGCAGTGGATACCCGTCGTCACCTCGATCTTCTTGCTCGTCTTGCAGGTCGGGTAATCCACGCAGGCGATGAAGCGACCGAACCGCCCCGTCTTGACGACCATCGGCTTGCCGCAGGTTGGGCAAATGTCGTCGGTTGGTTCGTCGGGCGCTTTGACGTACTGCGGTGGTGCGCCGGAGCCTTCGAGTTGCCTGGTGTTCTTGCATTCCGGGTAGCCGGAGCAGGAAAGGAAGCGCCCGTAGCGCGAGACGCGGATGACCATCGGCTTGCCGCAGAGATCGCAAATTTCGTCCGTTGCCTCGCCCTTCACCGCGCTGCCGTCCGCCTCTGCCTTTTTCGCGGTCGCGTCAAATGGCCCGTAGAACTCGTGCAGTAGCGGTACCCACGCCGTTTTGCCATCCGCGACATCGTCCAGCCGCTCCTCCATCTGCGAGGTGAAGCCGTAATCCACGACCTCCGGGAAGTTCTTGACGAGTACATCGGTGACAATCATGCCCAACTCGCTCGGCACGAGCACTTTCTCGTCCTTCGTCACGTAGTTGCGGTTCATGATCGTCGCAATCGTCGGCGCGTAGGTACTCGGTCGGCCGATCCCCCGTTCTTCCAGCGCTTTGACGAGCGTCGCCTCGGTGTAACGGGGCGGTGGCTGTGTCCAGTGCTGTTCCGGCACGAGGCTGGCGAGGTCCACCGATTCATCCGGCGCGAGCGCGGGCAGCGCGTCCTTATCTATCTCGTCGTCGCTGTCACCCGCGTCGCGGCCTTCCCGATAGACTTCCAGGAAGCCGGGGAAGCGGATCACCGAACCACTGGCGCGGAAAGTGTATGCCGTGTCGCGTTGCTTCGGCGTGCCGAGGATGTCCACCTGCGTGACATCAAAGACCGCCTGCGCCATCTGGCTGGCGACGAACCGCTGCCAGATCAGCCGGTAGATATTGAACTGCTGCGGGTTGAGGTACGGGCGCACATCCTCCGGCGTTCGGGCCGGATCGGTTGGGCGAATCGCCTCGTGCGCCTCCTGCGCGCCCTTCGCCTTGGTGCGGTAGAAATTTGGCTTCGTCGGATAGAAGTCGCCGCCGTAGCGAGAGACGATCACCCGCCGTGCCGCCTCGCGCGCCTCATCCGAAATGTTGAGCGAGTCGGTGCGCATGTAGGTAATCAGGCCGACCTCGCCCTCCTTGCTGGAGAGTTTGATGCCCTCGTAGAGTTGCTGCGCGATCCGCATCGTGCTCGCGACGGCGTAGCCGTGCTTGCGCGACGCTTCCTGTTGCAGCGTGCTCGTCGTGAACGGCGGCGCGGCATTGCGCTTCCGCTCCGTCTTGTTCACATTCGTGACCGCGTAATCCGCGCCCGTCAGTCCGTCGAGGACGCTTTGCGCGTCGCCCTGCACCTTCAGGTCCGCCTTTTTGCCATTGATCTGCGTCAGGCGGGCATGGAAGAGGTCGCGCGGCATGCGCTCGCGCCCGGTGATCTTAGCGAAATCCGCCTCGACCGTCCATGACTCCACCGATACGAACGCCTCGATCTCGCGCTCCCGATCCACGACCAGCCGCAAGGCGACGGACTGGACGCGCCCGGCGGAGAGGCCGCGCGTCACCTTTTTCCAGAGGAATGGCGACAGGCGGTAGCCGACAATCCGGTCCAGCACACGGCGCGCCTGCTGCGCGTCCACGAGATGCATATCAATCTCGCGCGGGTTGGCAATCGCGGCGCGCACGGCGTCTTGCGTGATTTCGTGGAAGGTGACGCGATGCACCGGCTTGTCCCGCGTCGGCGTCGTCGCCTTGACGACATGCCAGGCAATTGCTTCCCCCTCGCGGTCGGGGTCGGTGGCGAGGTAGACGGCGCTCGCGCTCTTGATTGCCGCTTTCAGCTGCTTGACCGTCTCCGTCTTATCGTCGGTGACGACGTAGGTCGGCGCGAAATCGTGTTCGAGATCAATGCCGATGCCGCGATCCGGGAGATCGCGCACATGTCCCATCGAGGCGCGTACCGCATAACCGGGGCCGAGGTACTTGGTGATCGTCTTCGCCTTCGCCGGCGACTCGACGATCACGAGCCGCGACCCTTCCGCAATCGGCGGCATCGCCGCGTACCGCCCGCCCGATGCAATCCGCGTGCGCGTGCCGGTTGATGCCGCGCGGGTTGTCGTCGTGCGTCGCGTCGTCGGCGCTTTCGTTGCGCTCGTGGTTGTCTTGGTCGTGGCGCGCTTCGTCGGCTTCTTCGCGGGCGCTTTCGTCGCGGTAGGCGTCGTTTTGCGAGGCGTCTTCATTGGCGCTTTTGTTTTTATCGTTTCGTCGGGCATGATGCCCCTCCTCATGTACAATGTACGTTCACATCTCACCCGCGTCAGCGTAGCAGAAAAGATGCCGTCGGTGTCAATACCACGCATCACTTATGGTAACACTCAGAACGAGTTTTCTAATCCCGGAAAGAGAAAGTGCTGAGTGCTGAGTAACGAATGCTGAGTGCGGAAAGCGGAACGCTTCGCGATTGTCTGTTGGGGATCACTCAGTACTCAGCACTCAGCACTCCCCTCAATGGTGGCTCGTCAGGCGTTCGACGAGCATCTTGACATCTTGCGCGCGGTTGCGGGGCATGACGAGGACGGCATCGGGCGTGTCCACGATGATGAGGTCTTCGATGCCGATGGTGGCGATCAGGCGATCCCGACCGTGGACGAGTGTGCGCTTCGTCTCGATGGCGAGATGCGTCGTGCCGATGGCCACGTTGCCGTCGTCGTCGCTCTGCATCAGCGAGGCGAGCGTATCCCAGTCGCCGACATCGTTCCATCCCGGATCGCACGGTACCGTGACGAGCGGATGGAACTTCTCCATGATCCCGACGTCAATACTCACCTTGCCGAGGGTCGGGAAGACCGATTCGAGCGTTTCGACGTAGGCATCGGTGCCGATGGTCTGCTTGATCTGCATCAGGCCCGCGTACGTCTCCGGGAGGTGCAAGGCAAAGGCGTCGAGCAGTGTCTGGACGCGGCAGATGAAGAGGCCGGCGTTCCAGACGAAGTTGCCGGTGGCGAGGTACGCTTCCGCTGTCTCGCGCTGCGGCTTCTCCACGAAGCGCACTGCCTCGCGCACGCAGAGATCGCCTTCCTGTTCCTGCTGCGTGACACCGGCGAGTTCGATGTAGCCGTAGCCCGTCGCGGCGAACGTCGGCGTAATGCCGATCGTGACAATCGAGCCGTCTTGCGCGGCGCGCGCGGCGAGGGCGACCGCGTTCAGCAGCACATCCGGCCGGCGGATGACGTGATCGGCTTGGAAGGAGGCGAGCGTTGCGTCCGGGTCTTTGTGCGCGAGATGGATTGCGGCGAGGCCGAGGGCGGGGCCCGTCTCCCGTGCGACGGGTTCGACAACGATATGATTGGCAGGAACCTCCGGCGCCTGGCGTGCGACTTCCGGCGCATGCACCGCGTTGACGGCGATAAACAGCCGCTCCGGTGCAATGAGTGGTGCGAGCCGTGCGACGGTTTCTTGCAGCATGCTCCGGTCGCCGAGCAGATTCAGAAGGGGTTTCGGTTGGTGTTGGCGGGAGAGAGGCCAGAGCCGCGTGCCGCCACCACCCGCGAGAATTACGCCATAGAGGTTCATGTCACCTTCCTGCTCCTGCCCCAACGTTCGCCTATCCCTATCGCAACTATCGCAACGGAAAAATTTCTCGCTGGCGTGACACGGATTACGCGCGTACGTACAACTGTGGCCCCGCCGGGCGCACCGCGCCGGTCAGTTGCAATTGCACGAGCAGCCCGTTCACATCGCTAATCGGCAAGCCACAGGCGCGGCAGAGATCATCAATGTGGGCGGGTTCCGCGCTCAGTGCGCTCAGCAGCGCCTCCGCACCAGGTACGCCGGGCAGGGTCGGCAGCACTTGTTGGGTGGCGTGCTGCTCGCGACGAATTTCCAGCCGCAGTTCCGACAGAATGTCATCCACGCTCGTGACGAGGCGTGCGCCGTCCTTTATCAATGCATTCGTCCCCGCGCTCATCGGGCTGAGAATGCTCCCCGGCACGGCGAAAACCTCCCGACCCTGATCAGCGGCGAAATCGGCGGTGATCAGCGCGCCGCTCTTGCGATCGGCCTCAACGATCACGACGCCGAGTGCGAGGCCGCTGATGATCCGGTTGCGAGCGGGGAAATTCGCCGGGTCAATGCGCGTGCCGAGCGGATACTCCGTGATCAGCGCGCCGCCACCGTCCGCGATCCGCGCGGCGAGGCTCCGGTGTTCCGGCGGGTACATCATATCCATGCCATGCCCAAGCACCGCGATCGTCCGGCCCCCGGCGGCGAGAGCGCGGTCGTGCGCGATGCCGTCAATCCCCTTCGCCAGCCCACTGACCACAGTGACGCCAACCGCCGCGAGATCGGTCGCGATCCGGTGCGCCACCTCGCGCCCGTACGGTGTCGCCCGGCGCGTCCCGACAATCGCTACCGCGAGTGCGTCATCTGCCGTCACTGTGCCACGAATGTACAGAATTGCGGGCGCGGAAGCAATCGAACGGAGTTGGTTGGGGTACTCCTCATCATTCCAGGTGAGCACGGTGATGCCCGCTTGCACCGTCCGCTCCCATTCGGTCGCTGGATCGAGGATACCGAACGCCTTCACCGCACTCGCCGTCGTCCGCTCGTCAAGTCCGGCGCTGCGGAGATCGAGCGCGCGGCCATTCCATGCCGCCTTCAGCGTCCCAAACGCGCGGGCGAGCAGCCGAAGCCGCGCCGGCCCGATCCCCGGTACCCGCGCCCATGCGACCCAGTATGCTCGTTCCTCCGTCTCGACCATGCGCGGCAGTATACACGGTTACAGTCGGCATATCTCTTGCGTGTGCTTCGATGGAGTGATCGCTCATGGAGAAAGGTGCTGACGTGTTTACTTCGCTGTCCCTGCCCATCCTGTTTGCCCTCTTCGTTACCGCCGCCGTCGTCGTCTGGATCGCGGGGATACAGCTCTCCGACACGACAGACGCGCTCTCGTCACGGTTCGGCTTCGGTCAGGCCCTTGGCGGGCTCCTTATCCTCTCCATTGCGACCAACCTGCCCGAGATTGCCATCACAGTGAGCGCCGCGCTCAGTCACAACCTCGGTATCGCCATCGGTAACATCTTGGGCGGCATCGCCATTCAGACCGTCGTACTGGTGATCCTCGACCAGTTCGGCGTACGCCAGCATCACCCTTTAAGCTATATGGCGGCCTCGCTGCTGCTCGTGCTCGAAGGTGTGCTGGTGGTGGCCGTGCTCACCGTCGTCATCATCGGCAACCAGCTCCCCGCGTCGCTGATCGTCGCCCGGGTCGCGCCCGGCGGCATCCTCATCCTGGTGCTCTGGCTCGTCGGCATCTGGCTGCTGAGCAAGGCGCGCACCGACCTGCCCTGGCAAGCAAAAGGCGATGCGCCGGGCGGCCAGGAACCCGGCGATACGGACAAAGCCCGGCAGCAGAAGGGCGACGCGCACAAGAAAAAGAGCACAGTGCGCGTACTGATCGTCTTCCTTGTGGCCGCCGGTGTGACGCTGGTCGCCGGTGTGGTGCTCGAAGAGAGCGGCAACGCCATTGCTGGTCATATCGGCATGAGCGGGATACTCTTCGGCGCGACATTCCTCGCCGCCTCGACCTCGATCCCCGAGGTCTCGACCGGGCTGGCCTCGGTCAAGCTGGGCGACTACCGGCTCGCGTTCAGTGACATCTTCGGCGGCAACGCCTTCCTGCCTGTACTGTTCCTGGTAGCGAGCCTGCTCTCCGGCCAGGCCGTCCTGCCGCAGGCACACAACACCGACATCTATCTCGCCGGACTGGGCATCCTCCTGACGACGGTCTATCTCTACGGTCTGATCTTTCGGCCCCGACGACAGGTGTTGAACATGGGCGTGGACTCGGTCGTCGTCCTTACGCTGTATGTGCTCGGTATCGTGGGCCTGGTCGCCGTCGCCCACGGATAACGGTTACTCTGGAGGACACAACCGCCCCAGCAGGGTTCGGTCGCTTGACGACCTACGACGGGGCACGCATCATGGAACGGTGAGGAAAGCGTACCACGAGGACGAAGGGGGTTTTCATGAAAATCGGTATCTTCGACCCGCTCTTTGCCAGCCAGCCGATTGAGGAGATGCTCGATTTCGTTGCCGAGGCCGGGTGTACCGCCGTGGAGATCGGCACCGGGCGCTATCCTGGCACGCCGCATATTGATGTGGACGCCCTGCTCGCGGACGACGGCAAGGTGCGGGAATACAAAGCGCTTTTTTCGTCGCGCGGGCTGGAAATCTCCGCGCTTTCCTGCCACGGCAACCCACTGCACCCGAACAAGGAGCAGGCGCAAAAGAGCGACGACATCTTCCGCAAGACGGCGGCGCTCGCGCAAAAACTTGAACTGCAAACGATCGTCTGCTTCTCCGGCTGCCCCGGCGATTCGGAAGGCTCCAAATATCCGAACTGGGTGACGTGTCCGTGGCCGCCCGACTTCCTTGAAATCCTCGACTGGCAGTGGAACACCGTCGCTATCCCCTACTGGCGGGACGCCGGGACGTATGCCGAGGAGCGCGGTGTCCGCGTCGCCTTTGAGATGCACCCCGGCTTTCTCTGCTACAACCCGGAGACGATGCGCAAGATGAGCGACGCTGTTGGCCCGGCGATCGGCGCGAATGTGGACCCGTCCCACCTCTTCTGGCAGGGGATTGACCCTTGCCAGGCGCTGCGCGCTTTGAAGGACATCGTTTACTATGTCCATGCGAAGGACACGGCGATCAACCCATATAACGTCGCGATCAACGGTGTGCTCGATACGAAGCATTATTCGGACATCCCGAACCGGGCATGGATTTTTCGCTCCGTCGGCTACGGCCACGATCTGCTCTTCTGGCGGCAGTTTGTCTCGACCCTGCGGGAAATCGGTTTCGATGGCGTGCTCTCCATTGAGCACGAGGACGCCCTTGCCTCCCCGAACGAAGGCTTCCTGAAGGCGGTCGGCACGCTCAAGGACGCGATTTTCACCGAAAGCACGGGCGGGATGTGGTGGGCGTAGGGTGACCTAACCCCCGGCCCCTTCCTGCGAGGAAGGCGAGCGAGCCGCCAAAAGATCAGGATGTTATAAGAGTACCCCGGTATCGCGATGTGTCACCCCTTCCCACGCCGAGGAACGGAAGGGGCCGGGGGTTAGGTAAAGAGGACTAACGATGCCACTTCGCCTTGCGGTACAGGAAAATCTCTTGCCCGCGCCATCGCTCGACATGAAGTTCGCGCAGGCGGCGGAGTGGGGCTATGACGCGATCGAGATACGGGGCGACACGTTGCGCGCCGAGCATCGTGCGATTGCACAACTCGTCCGTGGAGGGACGGCGCGGGTGGCTGGGATCGTCGGCGGTTATCGCGGCTGGCCGGTCGCGGCGGACCCGGACGAGCGGCTGCAATGCCTGGAGGACATCGCGCGATTGCTGACGTTTGCGGCGGAAGTCGAGGCGGCGGGCGTGATTGTCGTGCCGATCTATGGCTACTCAGACCGGCTGCCCTTTCCGCAAAAACGGGACGCCATCGCGGACGAGGAACGGCTGACCGACGCACTTCATGAACTGACGGAGTTCGCCGCTTCCGTCGGTTCGACGCTCATTCTCGAACCGCTCAACCGATACGAAACCCATCTGATTCACCGCTTAGAGCAAGGCGTCGCATGGTGCGAGCGGATCGGCAGCGAGCGGATGCGGCTGCTCGGCGATCTCTTTCACATGAACATCGAGGAGCGCGATCCCATCACCGCACTCCATGTGGCGCGGCAATATCTCGGTTATGTCCATCTCGCCGACAACACGCGGCTCGAACCAGGCACAGGGATCACCGATTTCATGGCGGCCTTCCGCGAACTGCGCGACATTGGCTACGATGGCTACTGCGCGCTGGAATGCAACCTCTCCGGCCGAGCCGACGAAATTCTGCCACGCACCGCCCAATTCGTCCGCTCGCTCTGGGGTGACGATTAAAAGGTATTCTGGATTTTGACGTGTCAGAAAGGTCACAGCAGCGCTTCCCGCACTGCCTCTCGCCATCTCGCTATGCTTCTGCCGAGGGAGAACAGAAGGGGCGGACCGTGCGGCCCACCCCAACATCATCACAACGCGATGCGGCCTTCAATTGCTTAGGCGTTCGCGATGTCGCCCTTGAAAATCTCACCGCCCGGGGTCTTAGAGGATTCATCGGTCCACTCGTGATAGATCAGCCCCTGGCCACCGGCGGCATAATGGAATCTGAAGGTACTGGTCGAGAACGTGCCCCCAGGGAAAGTCGCCGTGATGAACCCCGCCGTCGTCGAGCATGCTGCTGGTGTAGCATTGCAGGCGTTCGGATTGTACGTGCCGCCCGTGACGACGCCCTCAAGGTCTCCATGGAACGAACCGTTTATACCAGCGCGAACCGTTGCGCCGTGGTGTGTATCGGTGGTCTCGCAGGCACCCGGGCTGACGGGTCCCGTCGTAACGAATGTCCCGTCTTTGAATTCTTCCCGGACTTGGAATGAGCCGTCTTTATTATCCTTCACCATGAATTCACGGTTGAAGGTGTCCGTCGCCCACGGTTGTCCGCATGTCCCTCCATCGGGCGAAGTGCTGGCGAATGGGCCGTAATGTTGTGTCCTACCTTCGGCGCCGACGGTGGGAACAGCGACCGCCAACAATGCAATGACCGCGATGAACCCTGCGAATTTACGAAGCATGGTTTCCTCCTTCGTAATGTCGCGTCGCACCAAATACATTCTTTTTGGAGAGCGGATCGGCGAGATCCTTGCATTCCTCCCAAATACAAGGACCTCCGCGCTCTTATCCTCAATACGCAGGTACTAGAATATAAGATACAATATTTACAGCATTTTGCAAGACCCGTGGTTATTTAGTGTCTCTGGGTTTGTCTATGCAGTGTAGTAAAGGAATCAAATGACGGTAGGTGACACATTCCGTCCGAATTTGACACGCAGCGGAGGCGGTGCTAGCGTCCATCACATAATCGAAGACGCCCGCGATGACGGGGAAGAGTACGCGACTGGCAGCCGAAAGCGAGTGGGGGACGGTGGAAGCCCCACGGCGATGCCCGCGCGGAACGCGCCCCGGAGGGGCCTACCGAAGAAAGCAGCGATGCAAGTAGGTGGAGGTGGGTGGCGCCCACGCAGACAAATCGCCGAATGAGTGGTCGGACGAAATCCGGCAATGAGGGTGGTATCACGGGCGCGCTGCTCGTCCCTCCAACGTCTCGCGGGGCGTCGGGAGGTGAAAAGGCAGCCAGGCGTCCGTTTTTGTTGTCGGAACGCGGTATTACGCACGAAGGAGTTTTCAATGGAGCGGAAACCGGTGAAAAAGGTCGTGCTCGCCTACAGCGGCGGGCTGGACACGTCATGCATCATTCCGTGGCTCAAGGAAAATTACGGGAATCCGGAAGTGATCGCCTTCTGCGCCAACCTCGGGCAGGAAGAAGAGTTGGACGGCCTCGAAGAGAAAGCGAAGCGCACCGGCGCCTCAAAGTGCTACATCGAAGATTTGCGCCATGAACTCGTGACGGACTACATTTGGCCAACGCTGAAAAGCGGCGCGATCTACGAGCGGAAGTACCTGCTTGGCACATCGTTCGCGCGCTACCCGGTCGCCAAGCGGCAGGCGGAAATCGCCAAAATGGAGGGCGCGGACGCCGTCGCGCATGGCTGCACCGGCAAGGGGAACGATCAGGTCCGCTTTGAACTGACCTTCAAAAGCGTGGACCCGAACCTGCGCGTCATCGTGCCGTGGCGCGAGTGGGAACTGAAATCCCGCAAGGATGAGATTGATTACTGCTTGGAGCGGCATATCCCCGTCACCGCGACATTAGAAAAAATCTACAGCCATGACCGCAATCTCTGGCACCTCTCCTCCGAGGGCGGCGTGCTCGAAGACCCGTGGAACGAACCGCCGGAAGACATGTTCGAGATCACGAAATCCCCGGAAGACGCGCCGGACAAACCGACCTTCATCGAGATCGGTTTCGAGCAGGGCATCCCGGTTTCCCTCGATGGCGTGGCAATGGACCCGGTGGATTTGATCTACAAACTGAACGAGATCGGCGGCGAGAATGGCATTGGCCGCGAGGACTTGGTCGAGAACCGACTCGTTGGCATGAAGTCCCACGGCGTCTATGAGACGCCCGGCGGCACGATCCTCGTCACGGCGCAGAAGGAACTGGAAAGCATCGTCCTCGACCGCGACACGATGCATTACAAAGATGTTGTCGCCTCCCGATTCGCGGAACTCGTCTACAACGGCCAGTGGTTCACGCCGCTCCGGGAGGCGATGAGCACCTTCTTCGACGTAACGCAAAAGAACATGACTGGCACGGTGCGGCTGAAGTTGTACAAGGGCAACATCATCATCGCCGGCCGGAAGTCGCCCTACTCGCTCTATCGCGAGGACTTCGCAACCTTCGAGCAGGACTCCGTCTACAACCAGATGGACAGCCTCGGCTTCATCAACCTCTTCGGCTTGCCGATCACCGTTCAGGCGCTCCTGAAACAAGAGCAGGCATTGGGCAGGGGCAGCAAATAATTCGCTTTCGCGATAGCGGTGGCATGATGCTTTCGTACGGGCGGTTCGAGCACCGCCCGTACGAAAGCATCTCGCTGGTTACTTCGATCTGAGCGGAAGGGGAGTCAGACGTGAGCGAACGCGCGCAGACGCTGGCAGCGCAATTTGAGCGGAGTAGCCATGCCGTTATTGCTTTTACTGAGCGGTGTTCGGTGAATGACTGGCGGCTCATTACTGAAGATGAGCGGTGGCCAGTGGGCGTCGTCTGCCGGCACATCGCGCGTGGTTTCGAGGTGCATGCGGAGTTGATTCGGCGGGCAGCAACCGGACAGCCGATGCCGACCGACTATACGTGGGATACCGTTCACAAGAGCAATGCCCAACAAGCACGAGAATGGACCGATTGCACCGATGAAGAGACGCTCGTGCTGCTGCGTCGCCACAGTGATACAGCAGCGGATGTCGTTCGCCAATTGAGCGACGCACAACTTGATCATACGGTATTCTTTCCGCTTGCTGGCGATAAACCAGTCAGCATCCAGCAAATCGTTGAGGCAATGATTGACCACCCGCGCATTGACCTCACGAGCCTTCGAGCGACGTTTGGTGGGCAGAGCGTGGGGCGACAGGAAGGGACGAAATGACGGCGGACGGTGAGGATGGGCGCAGACTCTCACAGGAATGGTTCACGACATGGGAAGTCGCGCCCGGCGTAATCTGCATTGCGGAGGATCAGCACGAGCAGAAAGTACGCTCGTACCTCATCATCGGAGCGGAGCGGTCATTGCTCTGGGACGCGGGGATGGGCGTCGCGGACATGCGGCGAGAAGTCGAGCGGTTCGTGGCGGTGCGGCCTGAGACACTGCTGGTGGTTTGTAGCCACGGCCATTTCGATCACGTCGGCGATGTCTGGCGATTCGCGGAAGCAGGCGTGCCGATCTACGCGCACCGGGCGGAGGCGGAGCGGATCGCGCGCGGGCTGAGTGCCGACCAATGCGCGCACTGGCTCCAGCCGGAGTCCTTGCTCGGCCTGCTGCCCACCGGCTTCGATCTGGCTACCTACGCGATCCGGCCCGCGACCGTCACGCACCTGCTCGCTGAGGGCAATCGGCTCGATCTCGGCGACCGACAGTTGACGGTTCTGCACACGCCGGGGCATTCGCCAGGTGGCCTCTGCCTCTGGGATGCGACGAATGGCCTGCTACTTTCCGCCGATACCGCCTACGCCGCGCCGCTCTATGCCTACGGGCCGGACGCCGATCCGGACATTTACCGCCGCTCCCTCCGTCGCCTCGCCGATCTCGCGCCGCAGGTGCGAACCGTCTTGCCCTCGCACAACGACACGCCGATGCCGCCGGAATTACTGGTCGCGATGGCGGATGCCTTCGACCGCATCCACGACGGTAATGCGGCGGACACGCTCGTCGAGCGGGACCATGGGGCGGGACAGAATCGGGTCTATGACCTCTACGACTTCGGCCCGTTCCAGGTGCGGATGCGCGCCGGATGGGGCCGGAAAGGGTAGCGGGTGGCAACAACGCTCTCTGGGCCACATATCCCTGAAGCAATGGGCGTGCGATGGCGTCAGTGGCTGAGCGTGCCTGGCGTGCTTGCCGGGGCGGCGATCCTTGCCGGATTGCTCGGCGGGGCGCTGGCAATCGGAGTGGGCTTGGTGTTACCGCTGGCATTTCTCGTCGCGGTCATCGGCGGCGCCGCGATTTTGCTCGATGCGCGGGTCGGGCTGTACGCGGCAGTTGCGGTGATCGCACTCCTGCCCTATGCGACGTTGCCAGTCAAGGTCGGGCTGACGTTTACGCTGCTCGAAGCCGCGATTTTGCTGACGATTGCCGTCTGGGCGCTCCGCCTCGGCTTTGACCGTAGTGAGTTGATCCTCACGACGCCCGTACTCTTGCCACTCGGCTTTTTCATCACGGCAACCCTCATTGCATTCCTCCTCGGCGCGGGCCGGAACACGACGACGCAGACGGCGCACGACTACCTGAAACTGCTGCTCGGTGTCAGCATGATCGTCCTCGTCGTCAATCTCTTGCGGGAGCGGCGGGATGTCGTGCGGTTCACGACGGCGATTGTCGCGGGTGGGGCGATTGCCGGGGCGTTGGCGATCATTCTCCAGCAGCTGCCGGTCGCGCTGACGACGCGGCTCCTGACGCGCCTGAGTGTCGTCGGCTACCCGACGAGCCGCGTCGTCCGCTACATCGAGGACAACCCCGCCCTCACCCGGC
>JAABUO010003109.1_pt1 | contig 19939 bp, 32 predicted proteins | sample 5559291 | NCBI WGS metagenome assembly JAABUO01 (sample SAMN10711878, study PRJNA513372) | rock metagenome | isolation source: Antarctica rocks | place: Antarctica: Victoria Land, Finger Mt sud
AGGAGTCTTGTTACCAGAAATTGGAGTTAACGGAGTCCTTCTGAGCATTGTGGATGCAGTTGAAGAAGGTGGATTGTTTTGAAGGTACGCGATTTTACGTGTTTTCGCGATCCAGCCGAAGACTTAGCGCGGGGTACTGTACTAGGTACAGAGAGGCTGGAGAACGCATGAGGATAGAGAGCGAAACTCATGCGTTGCGGGCTCCTACATCGTTGCAGACGGAGCAAAGCACATAGCAGTAGGGCCGAGTTTATACATTCAGCAAGAATTCAAAGGACTGAGAGCTTACGTGGACGGAGAGTTTTCGAGGCGCTTGGAGGTGGACTAGAGTTCGCGCTCCTACTGAGACCTCAAGGTACTTATATTGTCCCGTTAAAGGAGCTTGCTGTTTGATCTGGCATCAAGTTACGCTAAATAACATTCAGCTATCGAATACATTTTCGATCTGGTATCGTCGCATTATAAAGCTATGTTCTACCACAATGCCACCACCCAAGCAGCGGCCAACGCCTTAGTGCTTGTACCTTGTCAGCTCTGGAGTACCAGGAGCAGGTGGGTCGGAGAACTTGGTCTGGACAAAGATCTTTTGGAGATTATCTGCTCTCTGGTCGAATTTCTTGTAGATAACGTCCATATCTTCGATGGCGCAACGGTGGGAAAGCATCATCAAGGAGTCCAGAGATCCGTCTTGAATCATCTTCAATAGCTTCTCCCAGTAAAGATGAACTGGTGCTTGGCCATTACCGATCAGGCGAATGCCGCGCTCCATTAATGCTCCAATGTTGAAGTGGTTGGTCTAAAGTTTGTAGTTAGCTTCATCAATGATAGGGAGGATGGTTTTGCATTGGAGAGGCATACAAAGCCAACATAGACACCAGTGATACCGCAGCGACCGTAACTCTTGACCGAGGTGATCATCTCGTTGACAATCTCCGATGTATCAGTCTCCATCCCGAGCATCATCTCGAAATAGTGACCCCATCCCTTGGCATACTCACCAGCAACGCACTCGAGAGCAACGTCAGGACCACCATGTTCCATCTCCTTGAGCCTCGATGTGACCGAAGTTCCCCGAGGTAGATCAGTATAGTTGAGTGTTTCCACGTTAGGAATCTTCGATTTTACAAAGTCCAAACGCCAGGCAGCTGGGCCACCATCGATTATAATGACACGCTTGGCGCCGTTGATGAAACTCATGTGGGCACACATCTGTCCAATCGGTCCGGCTCCCCAGGTAGCAACCACGTCACCTTCCTTGACTCCAGTATCAACCACGCAGTTCCAGGAGGTTGACAGCACGTCGGAGAGGTAGAGGCCCTTCTCGTCAGGGACATCGTCCGGTAACTTCAATAAATTTACATCACCAAATGGTACACGGACATACTCGGCCTGTCCACCGGCAAAACCCCCTGTGAAGTGCGAGTACCCGAACATACCAGCTGTCCGTCCACCGTACATGGCGTTCTCAACGGTGTTCGAATTTGTCCGCTCACATTGGGACGAGAGCTTCTTCTTGCAGTACATGCAATCACCGCAGGCAATCTGGAAAGACGCAACGACACGATCACCCACGTTCAGACCTTTGACAGCGGGCCCCATAGATTCCACTTTGCCGCAGAACTCGTGTCCAAGAATATCGCCTTTCTGCAGCTCGACAACAGTGCCTACGAACCATGATCAGGCGAATTGTCTACTCTTGGCGATGATGATTCTCTTACCGTGTAGCAAATGTAGGTCACTCCCACATATTGTGCTCCCGGTGACTTTTAGTATAACGTCGCGGTCTTCGACAACCTTTGGCTTTGGGGTTTCCACTGCACAGATCCATTAGCTTGCAGATACTAACGTCATACTTTACCTAGTTGGAGTGTACCGACGAATCTGTACTTCATTCTTGCCCATCCAACACAGCGCCTTCATCTTTTCACCTGAAGGGTCACCGAATCTTTCGCGGTCGCGACCTGGATTGGTGATATCTTGCTCTGTGACAGCGTTATCCCCATGCCCTACGGCCTTCTCCACCAAGTTGGCGCTCTGTGACATGGCCATTGTGTGTGTTACTAAGTTGGTTTGTTCGAGTATTCGAGAAGTTTGAGTTGGTGCAAGTAGTCGTGCAAAGCCAAAAGATTTTTCAAGCTGTAAGGTGAAATAGAAGACCTAGTTGACGGCATTTATTAAGAGGAGGGGCAGTGGAAAGTAAAGAAACATGTGGTCGTACGTCATGACGGTGTCATGTCGATGCCGTCATCGGCGGCGGAGGGTTCGCCAGTTTGACCGACGTGTCAAGAACGAATGGTCCGTAAGCAATATGCCGGGAAACACTTCAGACATCTCCATGGCTATCTGTTCGTAGGTTTCCAGTAGTGTATACCGAGTTGAAGATAATGGGGTGATTGATTGCTGAAAGGTGTGTTTTTCTGCCTATCTACGTCTTGTGCCACAGTTGGCGCTAGCCCCAGATAGGCTAGCGGGTAGCGTACCTAATCAGGAACTAGGGCACGAACATGTATAATACATGTTTATTGACTAACCAAATGAAGGTAGTCAAAACATGTATCATACATGTTTATTGAAGCAGGTATTATACACAGGGGTAGTAGCAGGGGGGTCGGGGGGGGGTCAAAGGGGGGGGTATATATTTATTGTAACTAAATTGGCTGTTCCATGAGCATGTGACCATCGACGAAGCTATTCAGAAAGTGCTTCAGCACCTCATCGTTCGAAGGATTTAGCCTAGCCACAGTCAATTCCTCTTGCAGCAGTCTATCCTTCATTTCTGATTGTCAGTACGTATTGACAGTGACGACATTGAACTGTAGTAAGAGCTCTTTCAGATACGATTATCTGCTGAAAGTCTTCAGCAACGACCTCGTTTCGAGGCTTACCACCGCGTTGCGAAGGCATGGCTGATGGTAGAAAGCAATGATGACACCGTGATCCGTGACAGCGAGGTCAAACTCCCTGAGCTAAACCAGCTGGGTTTAGCTTGCTTACATAATATAAAACCAATAAACAAACATGAATAAACCGCTAAGAGGTATTATACACGTTTATTGTAGAATAAACGGTTTTTTTCTACCCCTATCAGGAACTACAGTATGTTCCTACCAAATTGGACGACTACTCCTCCTGCTCCTACTATTGCTCCTACTACAGCTCCTATTGCTTCAACATGGGGTTCTGTCAAATCTCTTCTACTTCAAGGTAGATGTGATAGATTACTGATGGACGACGGTCTCGCCCAATGCGGCTGGCATGTTTGCTTGGAGCCCGAGAAACCCCTCCAATCTATCTATGATACTTAATTCTGGCAGTCATGATGGTCCAGAGACTGAGCTTGAATCCTGCCATAACCACTCGCCAGTATCAGTATGCAAACCCTATGCGAAGGCGGCATCATCAAGCAATAATCTCTATGACCACAAGTACTACACAGTAGCTGTAACGAAAACCTGACAACACCGCCGCGATTGTTGATCAAGTTGACCTCGAATCTCACAAGCTTTCCAAACAGCCCGGCGTGTCTCCTGTTGATGGGACGAAAGCATATTAGTATTGCTGGCTATTGTGCTTCCAGGCTACAACGCTCCGAAGTCTGTTATGCAACGGTTGTACACGCGGCCACGGTTCTGGCAATGGCCAGCTTAGTCGTCATCAAGCTTCAGTTCTTACAGCTTGTTGTACATGATCTAAGATAGAGTGGCCAAGGCATTCTCATAAGTCCATGGCTTCTCGAATGCAACAAATTTGGATGGTCCCAGGTTGTGGGTTCCCCATCAGCTGGCCAGATGAAGCCTGGTATCCCCCTGGGGTGAAAAATACTCTCCTAGGATCGGCCCTAGATGGCACTGAGAAACCGTGAGTTCGACTTTCTCCATGACCGTTCCATAGGCTTGTTTGACAATACAGCCGATATTGCTATACAGTTTGCGAACTGACTGATATGCCTGATCGGGATCGCAATATCTGGGAAGCAGATTTTGTGCTTGAATGGAAGAGCGCGAAGGTCATGGCAGGCGAGGATGTTACCCGCTCAATGGCAGACTGGGTAAATCCAGTAGGAAGGAGAAGAACGTACGAAATGGCTAAAGATTCTGCAGTGCGTGGATGAGGTCAGATACTATGTTCAAGACTTCACAGATAGTCTTATCATACCAGCAGTAGACGGTGGCGTTATCAAATCATATGGTTCTGTAAATTTTCTCTTGGACGCCGATCTACAGAGAGCAGTGGCGTCGCTCAAGGAGGATTGCTTTCTCAACCGCACAAGCTCCACAGAACAAACTGTCGATCTGGTGAATCCATACCTATTTCCCTTTACTTGGGAACAGACGAAGGTCTTACCAAGTCGTCCAGTACATCGTACTGACTGTATATCGAGGTGTGGAGATGGGCTTTTCGTCGTGACACCATCGAGTAACAAATGTGCGCAGGATGGTTTCGCCAAGTATCGTAATGATATAGCATAGTCAAGGCGCTACCAGTAGCTCCCTTTCGATATTGTTTTTAGAGAAAAGGGTGAAGGACCTCAGTGAAAATCAGATCCGTCCCCAAATGTTTAGGGTCAGCGCTTAACACTTCTTAGGATCAAGAGCTACATAAACAACGTCCATCCAAATGCCCATCTCACACTATGTGGCGCGGTAGAAAGGCTCATTGATACCCAAATCTCCTTTTTCAACCGGACCCTCGTGGACTTGAAGGTGCCAGGTTACCAGGGTCAACGGATACGTCTCCTGGACTACACCAGAAGTTCGATAATAGACCTTGACCCAGGTCCTTTTCAATCACCAGAGCAGCGATACAAACGCAGGAGATACCTTGGCCATCATGAGCGCTATCAAGACTCCATGTTCGTTGACCTCAGGAAAGAATTCTGGAACATTAGCTGTCAGTTTGTGCTGCAGATCAGGGAGATCAACCTATCGACCGATAACCCCATATACGAGGGCGAAGACTGGCATGTTCAATGACAGTTGAACGAGCGCGGCTGCGCGACTGCAACATACATCTACTCGACCTCTAATCTCTCCTTGACAGAGCCGCCGACACTCGTCTTCCGTCGTAGGGTTAACACTGAACAGGCGAGCGCTGCCAGAGGCAATGTCGCTAAGCCACTCTTCTTGCAAGAGATGTATGGTGTAAAACACGGTGACCCTATTATGCAAAATCTTAGCAATGTAATTTTGCGGGAGTCAAGAATAGTAATGTGGCCCAATGTATTTCAAAAGCGTCTCAAACCCTTCGGCTTAGAAAACCCTTCGAAGCCAGGTCATGGCAGGATCCTGCTCTTACACCTAATCGATCCGAACCGGCGTATTTTGAGCACCTCGATGGTACCATGTCAGCGCCGCGATTGTGGGCCAAATCTATTCGCACCAGTTGCGCAAGGCTCTCGTGGCTGCCAGAAGAAATTTTAGCCAAATCATTGAGGAGGTTGAGGACTATCCCCTTTCGAGCAAAGAGGGTGAGAGGATACGACAGAGCTTCAAGGAAGAGAGAGACGTTCCGCGAGCGGCATTCGAGGGCTATGGAAGGGTTCGCGAAATGGGACTTATGGGGTGAGCCTGGTGTTGAAGATGAAGAGGATGATGGTTGGTAGGTATGCGATTGCAGACGTGGTATGTTTCATGGCTACGAAACCCTACCAATTCTCATTCTCGCCTAATGAGGGTAATACTTTCTTCCTGGTGATATTGGACCTAGTCAATAGCGGATGATCTATTGCGATGACATGCCGATTATGGAATGGGAAAGCAAGGCTAAGCGATCAGGTCTGCTAGTCTATTTGCAAGGCCTTTTCGACTTCTTCACTTGGAAAGCCGGAATCCGAACATTGAATCAGGTTCGTATTCAGTTCTCTCGACGACATGAAAGATGTGCAGAAGAAAGAACGATAATTGAGCTTGAAACCTGGCTTGCTTTTTTCCTTTGAATGCTTTCCTGATCTGGCTATTTTGAAAACAAAATACAACCAATCAATTCTCATCTCACAAATTCATTTACTTGACGATAAGACGTAATTTCCATATAGAAAGTGATAGGTACATAAAGCGTACGAATTAGAAGGGGGAAGCTTCAATTACTCCAAGGGAAGGAAAGGGTAAACAATTTAGTACATAGACTCTTTTTTCAATGTTTGAACGTCTTTCAAAATCCCTCATCATGGCGTATATACAAACCATGGGTCCCAGCCATTAATAAAAATTAAGATCTGTTCCAAACCTAGATTCCCAATCTCGAAGCCTCGAAAAACTCGTTCCGTCGGGTATTTTTATATCCATAAAAGGGATATATGTTAACCAACGCTGCAAGAAACTGCATCTCGATTTCCACTTCCAAACACTCTAATGCAGTTGCTAGTTGCTGCAATGACCAACCTGCGCAATGCTCAAAAAGGATCCCCATCCCCCTCGACCAAAAATAGCCGTGCAAAACGTATTACAGTACCACTGGACGGGTGTTGCGCCGGTACCCTCTGCAAGTGCGTAAGCCCCCCCGGGTTTGCGCAGCTACTGTAGATGATTCGGATGATGACGGTCCAACTTTAGCACGCAGCTTTGGGGGAATCTGCTTCGACGCTGGTAGACATGCTTCGGGATTTTCGGAAAGAAAGTCTTGGAACGAACAAGGGGTCGGTGACAGAGTTGTTGATGGAGCAAGGGATCATGCTCACGAGCCAGGGAAGGCGTCACACGTGGACAGAACATGCCAGCGCGCGTTTTTTTGGTTTGATTGCAATATTCAAGCGAATCGAGGAAAAGTATCTCGCGGCACTCGGTAGCATAAACTGACAGACTGATTCTTGGGGCGGGCTTTACGAGCAACTATCATGCAAGAAAGAAGCTTTTCAAGTTCTTTACAAAGTTTCGAATCGATCATCACGATCGTAATGCACTAAAGATGACTACGAGAATAGTGTTACATGTATATGTTCGAAGGTCTATCTTCTCGATCATGTAAAACTTTAATGATAAGAACTTGAGTTTTAGATGGTAGAGAAAAGCCAAAGTGCCAACGAGGTAGAAAGACTAACGCTCTTTGGAGCTTCAACTGTCGCTTCGATTCAGGCTTCCCGGGTTCCGAATAACACCTTTCCTCGGATATAGATTGGCCCCGTCTCTCTCCAGAATACGTTGCCGAAATGCTACAAACACTCCAAAGCACCACGATACGACATCGTTCTCTCGATAGCGCACGGGGCGTAGAAACCCGTATGCAACGGCAAAGCCAACAACATCAAGCGAGACAAATAGTGGGTATAGAATCAAATATTCTGTATTGACCCACAGCCGCCGATTAGAAGGGGTATCCTGGACGAGGGCGTCATCCAAATGCTCAAAGAGGTCTTGGCTCGGCCTTCTTGGATCTCCTTGGCGGCATGGCAGAATCGTAGATTCAGGATAGTTATTTTCCAGCTGGGGAATTTATATCTAACCCCCTTATCCGCCTTTCACGAATACGCCATCTGGGTACTTCGAAAGGTCGAGACTGACACACACATACACACCCACACACACACTAGGTCTTGGAGTCATCGACGCACCACTGCAACAACCTACTTGATGACCTAACCAGTGTAGCTGCCGTTTTGAAGTTCAAAACCATTCACCCCTTTCTTTGGGTACACGTTCCTACAAAAGACGAGCCACATTTCCCCGACTTTCCTCCATCACACACACGCATTCCCGCTGAACCATCAGAAAAGTTTGCCGTGCTTCTTCCAATCATCACCCCCATGCCCAAACAAATCAAATTTGATAACAATCCCAACTCTCCAGAACGAAGCTGCCACAGCACTTCCAAAACACGACTCCCTTTCGAGTTTTTCAAACACCGTAAAGCACGAGCATCTACTGTGATCGAGCAGCAGACCGACCGCAACAACAAAAGATTCATCAGCCAGCTTCCCCCCCAAAACTGGCATCATAAAACCACAGGAAATAGACTTTGTACCTCCAATTTTCCATTTTGTAAATTCAAACATAAGCCGGGAGGAGTGTGTGTGTGCAAATGCTGTTGAATTCATCACCGGCACGGGAAATTGCAGATTCCGCCCCCCGGGGTGAAGAGAGAAATCTTTTCATGGGGGCGAAATGATTAGATTTTTGGATGAAAAAGGCGGGGGCAATAGAACGCGCAATCATCGACCAGGTAGAGCATGCCGTGCGTGCGTGCGTGCATGCATGCGATATCAGAAGCACTGAAAATCATCGCGATAATTAGCTTTTTCCCGGCTGGAAGCCATATTCCCATTTGCTTCACCATTTCTCCGACGCGGGGGGGGGTTTACAGCAGTAGCAGTAGTAGAATATCAAACATCCCCCCTTCTCTGATCCAAATCCAAATCCAAATCCACCTCCCCCCCCCTCCACCCCCCCCGCCGCATCTCCCTCACGCACACATCTCCCCTCCCCTCCCTCGCCCCGCCTCTCTTCCCTCCAACGACCACACTTCCACACCGCCGCAAAAAACCCTAAAAGCCGAATCCGCCTCCTTCTAGCGAGCGAGCAAGCTATCCCCTCCCGCGCGCGAACCGTTGTATATCTCGTAGCTTTTTTTTTTTTTTTTATATAGCTACTACAGTACGACGAACGATAGATGGAGCCCGCTTTGGCTGTCTCTTTGGAGGTCCGAGGGGGGGGGGGGGAAGTTTCAGCAGCGATACGACGTGTTGACATTCCCAAGATTTCAAAGATGTTGTTGTTGTTGGTTTTCCTAAATCTCCATCTTTAAAAAAAAGGGGTATTTGACGCAGGTAGCGATGATGGCGGAAAAAACGAATCGCACAGATATTCTACTAAGATAGGTAGGGATACATTGATTTGTGAGAGGAGGAGTTTGTGTGGGGAGGGGAGGGGAAAGGTATAGTGAGTGAGTGAGTGAGTGAGTGAGTGAGTTAGTGTTCAAACAGGTTGATTTTCGGGACATTGGTGGCACTGGTTGGGTTGACGAATTTTTTGTGAAGGATGTTTTGAACTTGAAAGGAATTGGTTCTGTGGGGATGGCCGTTGGTGCTGGGGTTGTGTACTGTGGGAGATGTGGGATATAGGATTTTTGAACTTGAAGACGGGTTGGCGAGTGTGGAGGCTTCTTTTCGCAAAGGATAGTTTGTAGCAATTTTTTGTGTGAAAAGAGATGGGATTTGGGAATTGGGAATTGAGATGATATTTAATGTTCAATAGCTTTTTGTTCAATGGAGAGAAGAATAGTAATCTCATCAGAATTTAAAGTTGAAATCTTGTTTAGATATCAAAAAGAAGCACGAACAGTCTTTTAGCAACTCACAGATCGAATATAGTCGCTCATATGGTAAATTCAAACCACGTTATGGTTCATCACTCATGTCCTCGCTAACAGCTTCGTCGAGGTCTATATCGGCGGGTTGATCATGAATCGTTCCCTGTGCTCGCATAGCCGGAAACACCTGGCTATAAATTGCAACAAATAGCCGTCTTGAAAAGACCTCCAGAAGAAGGGAGATGGCCGAGTTCACGAGAGAAAGATTGGTCGAGCATGCATTCACCGAAAAAAAGCATATCCTCTAGAGTTCAACCTCCACATCCCACCCGTCTTGTCGACTTCGCTCTTGTACTGAATCTTCGTCCCCAGCGTGTCGACCAGAGCATCGCCCGCCACCTTTTCGAAATACCGAGTCTTCCACTCCTTTCCATCAGCCCGCTCGCGTTTCCGCATCTCGCGCTGCCGGTGCTCGATCTTGGCTTTTTCGACGCTCACTAAATCCATGTTTCCGTTAACGATGGCCGAGGTGACGCCATGCCATGCCCGGCGTGACTCGAGGGGATCTTGCTTCTCTGGCGGGGCGATCTTAAAGGGGGTTATGGCATGCTTGTTTCCGTCAAAGGTTTCGAGTTTGCGCTGGGTTTTGGCGTCGGTGATGGTGAAGGCGTTCGCCCATTGTCCCTCTATACTGTACAGCACGTCCTTTGGCCGTCCTTCTCGATATACCGTTGCGGTGAAGGATGTCTTCTTCCCGCCCAACCATCCTCGGCCGGAGTAGTCGACTTTGGCGGTGAAACCGGAGGAGGCTTGAATGTAGCTGCTCTTGCTTAATTCAATGGATGGAGAGCCGTAAATTAGGCCCACGATATGTATAGGTGGTAGTGTGATGAGGTAGTCTTCGTCGTATCTGTCAAGGTGAAGAAGCGCATGGCCGGATTGTCTGATGTGGACTGTGTTGGAGAAGGAGGTTTTGGGAGCAGTGTAGCCGTGCAGCTGTCAAATGGATACGTGTGAGAATTTGTGTCAGAGGAGCAAATAAACTGCTTACTCGGACCCCGTGCTGCTTGTTCCGAATGCAGTATGCTGTAACTGGTGGGTGATGGCTGTGTCTTTCTTAGATTGTCCCAATTTCACATACAAAAACCATGCGCATACCTCACTTGCTCAGACACTATTTGTGTAGTACCAGCGGCATCCTCCCACTTTCCCACAAACAACTCCCCCAAGAACGGATTCAATGGCTTCCTCTCGCCACCAACCTTTCCATCTCTATATGCCGTACGCTGCCTCAATGTGCTCAAGAACCATTTGAGAACCGACAATGCACGTTTTGCAGGGTCTGGCTCATTTACGGGGGCGACAAATAGCGAAGGTCGATCAGCCCAGTAGGAAGAGTATTCGACGAGGGAAGTTGTGGAGAGGATGAACGGCGGAGCCACTAGAGAGGAGAGGTCTCCGGAAAAGGAAGCAATTGACTGGAGAAGGATTAGCAAGCTAGATACAATTAAAAGCAAGAGAACAGTCAGAAAAGCTGCGTACTCTGAGGAAAGATGTCCAGGAACCCTTGTTTTGGGGTTTGGTGGGAGAGGCCACATCTTTCAGGGAATGAGGCATTTCGAAAGTGTCATAGAATAGTGATTGAAGCTATTCGATTGAAGAGGGAAGAGATCACCTAAACATCATTTGTAAAGAAAGGAGCGATATATAGCAATAACAAGAATAGCAGCGGAGAAAATTCATGCCTTGCATGGGTCGTCGTCATCCTATTCGAACGGGCCGTTACTTACTCGTACATTCTCTGTAAGAGAAAGCAACAAGCGCGCTCCGTATCGTCGGCGGGGTACTGCATGCTGAATGGCGGGGCATTTGCAGGTTCGCCTGCACTATGACGGTGCATTTGCTGTTGAGAGTGGAACCTTCAAGTCAAGAAAGCGTTGAATTGCATGTGAAAGTCAAAGAACGAGAAGAAGTCGAGTGGCACTGAGCCCCTCGGTCGCGGCCGTACGGTATTATTCTTACCGTACGTAGTAAGCTTAATTGGCATCGACCTGATTGGCCAATAGTTCAATGGGTGTAAACCACTCTTTACTCGAACACAACTCACTTCAACATACCCAAGCCTTCACCTCGATCTTAAAAGAAGAAAAACCTTCTCAAGTTTCTTCGAAAGTAAAGTTCAGAAACACGCTCACATGCTCCTCTACCCGCATTGCAAGCATTCAGAAAAAAGTAGCCACGACTTTACCCTATCATAACCTATACTGTTCCAAAGCCATTGATTCACTCGTACATACATACTCAAATCTCAAGTCCAAGAATCTGCTTCTTCTTCACCCACCTCACCCCCCCCCCAAAAAGCCAATAGCATTCAAGACTTGCAAAGATCCATGACGCGTACGACGACATTTTTAAAAGAAGTACGAATCCTAGTAAAAAAACGTTAAACCAAACATACCTGGCAGCCAAGCAGAACCTTCTCAATAAAAAAAAGTCCAAAAGATCTAGCTCGAAGAATTCACAACTCATTTCCCGAAAAAGAACCAAAAAAAAACAAGAACAAGAACAAGCAAGCAAAGGGATATCTCACGTCTTTCGTTTCGCCAAAGCCCTTTCGGGAAAAAACCAAAACTAAACGTCAAAGCGAAATGCCAACGACATTCATCTCTGTTGCGCATTGGTGATGGCGAGTGCGGATGTCCTATCGGTTGTTGGTTGAGGGGCCAAGAAGGGGGTTTTGGGTGAGAGGAGCTGAGCTGAGGATAGGATGATGGGGGCGGGTTTTACTGGTTTAAGATTATTCGGTGTGACGGAGTAGGCTAGCTACTACCTTTCCGTCTTCTTCTTCTTTCCATGACTTGCCTGTATCATGACCTTAATCCTCGAATCTCTAGCCGCCCAACCCCAAAATACTAAAACAATCGAAGAAGCAAAATCCCCCAATGTCGTGAATCCTAACTATTAAGCTACCCTGTAACTACTCACCCAGTAGCATCCCGCATAATCGCCCAAGACCCACTCCAACGCTCTAAACTCGCACCCTCGCCACCCTAATCCGATTCCTCAATTTCCTCGCCCCAAGCGTCGCATTCCCCGTCGGCAGCGGCACGCCGGACAAACTCGCGCCCGTACGCGTAGGCCTCGGTTTTCCGGTCCCATGCTTCCCCGTCCCCGTCGGCCCTGGCTTGCCCGTCCCCGGATACGTCGTCTTGACGCCGGATGTAATGGGCGAAACGGTGGGCACGCTGACAGTGCCCGTGGGGACGGGTTTCTTGCTTAAGCTGGTTAGGCTGGCGGTTGTTGTCGGGGTCGAGAGAGTGGATTTGGTGGTGGAGCCGACGGGGCCGAGGCCGGGGATGGAGAGAGGGAAGCACTTGGAGAGAAGGGGCTGGTTGAGGAGGGACCAGAGTTTCTTGGCGAATTTGGGTTTCATGCTGCTGCCGAGGGTGGCGTCCACATTCAGGTCCACTTCGATAGCGAGGAGGGATGTAACTTGGACGCCAGTTTTGGAGGAGCCGGGCGTTTGGCTGCACAGTCCGGTCTCGTTGTAAGCGGCGGTGAGGGTGGCAGAGACCTGAGGGAGCTTGAGCACCATGGCGACATCGAAGGTCCCGACGCCGGTAAGCTCGATTCCAAAGGCGAGTTTGGGCTGGGAGAAGGCGGCGGCGGTAATAGAGGCAGTCAAAGCTGTAACATCAAAGTTGGGAGTGATATTACCATTTTCGAAGCCAGTGGCGGAGCTGCTGTCGGGGTTTTGGACATCCGCGGTGATTTGCGCCGTGTCGGGGACAGAGGCGCTGAGCCCGTAGGCGAAAGAAGCGGTGCCCTTGACCGAGGTACTAATACCGACCTCATAGCTTATAGTAGTACCGAGATGGAATATTCCGGTAATGGCAATTCCAGCACCGGGAATGCCTGCTGCGAAAAGCTCCTTGCTGTAAGAAAGGGCGTCTATTTTTTCGACGGCAGTAACGGTGGTCGTGAGCTGGAGGTTTGCAACGAAATTCTTGGGCTGGCCCTGGAGGGTGAGCGACTTTAAGCTGAAAAAGGAGACCGAGACGTGGCCGGTAAGGGTGAAGGTGCCGGTGGTATAGCAGTTTACGCAGTCGATTTTGATCTTATTAGCAACCGTAAAGATGTTAGTAGCCAACCCCGGTGTGCCGGCGCCAACGTCAAAGGTGATGGATTTGCTGACGTCCACGTTGCCTGATAATGCGCCGCCAATGCCTTTGCCAATGCTGCCGATGTCGCCCAAGAGGCCACGTTTGGAGGAGGGGCGTTTGTAGGGGATTACTTTTCCAAAGTCCATTTCGTAGGTGCCTGCTACTTCCGACCATGGAGCAGATTGGGACGTTAAATGGGTGGTGAGGGTTTTTGGGTCTTCCACGAGGTTCGTGATGCTAGTGATGGAGTTAGCACATATTCTTTGATACTAGAATGCAAGATACTTACTAGTACGGCTGTCGTTCGTCAGCTGGACTGCAGCCATCATGGTTGGCAATTAGGAGGAATTTCTTCTCCGATGCCGAGTTGATATAATCCCATTGCTTCACCGCATAGCTAAAAGCGGCGTCGGATTTAAAGGTCAAAGACATGGCTCCATCCGCTCCCTTGCAGTCAACAGCTTTGGTGAGTCCTTCGAATTGTTCCATCATAATCATTTTCAGACCATCCGGGGCATAGAGAGTCATGTTGGCAAGCAACAGCTGGCCATGGTCTACCGTACATTAGCCTCTGAAGTCCCCAAGGGAGTCGGTGGAGCACCCACCACCAGGCGATCCATAGATCAATTCTGATTGGGTTTGTAAATCCAAATGGGAGAAATCTTCTGATGATCGCCGTTGCAATCCTTGAGCAGATTGGAAATCAAAGATGTTGATTGCTTTGAGAATCTGAGGACCAGGTTCTGGTTTTGCCAAGGCAAAGACTGGAAGGGCAGGCAGCACTGCTCCCAATGCTAAAGAATTTATACGCATTATGGCGTCAAGGCAAGGCTCGAGGTGGTTGAATTATATATAATGAGAGTAGTCAAGGAAGAGAAGGACTGAACAGACGCAAATGCAAAAGAATAAAGACTGTGAATGCATCAATGTTCAACAAGGTCATTGATGAAGGAGCGAAATGGATCATTATATATCAATTCGACGAGACTAAAAGAGAGAATCTGTTGAAGTGGAAAGATGTACAATTCTTAGCCCCAAGATTGGGATGAGCATGAGCTGCAGGTACGAGTAACGAGTGGTGCTAGCACTGCCTTGACGAGGGGGGAGGTGTATCAGCCAAGAGAATTGCAAGGTACATATGATAGCCCACCATTGCATCAGTTACACGACCGGGGCGAAGGCGCTAAGATTGTCTACCATCACGACTGCGTCGTAGTGTCACCGGTCTGCCGAGTGTGGTGAAGCACGTACGCAGGAAAGTGGTCAAGGATCGCAGGTATTCCTGATGTGGCATTCTGTGCCGTTCAGCCTGCTGACTCCGGAAGATCGACCGACACGAACATCCTGGCAAGGAGCACACTACGTCCATCATCGACGCAGCTTTGCAGGGAGGTAGCGATAAAGAAGCAGTGATGGGTGCAGATCGTGTGTGACCGTCCACCATTGTCATCGTCGGCACCAAGGGTGGCATGCATGTGCGTCAACATGATTGGTTGTTGTCAGTAGGGCTGGAGTATTCCGTATGTGGCCTGTGATGGACGATGGGGGCGGAGACAGAATGTGGAAAGTAGGAGAGTGGGATGAGGTGAGCGGCGCGGGTGAGCGTGGGTGGTGGGGAAGGTGGGATGAAGTTGCTGCTGTTTCAGATATAAGGTTGTACAGTACTGTACCTTACTCGTACCTTACATATTGGGATCACCGTCTTTTTCGCTAAAATCCATTGCCCTCGTGCTTGGTTGGCTCTTCACCCTTTCACTCACTACGACTAAGGTAAGACATGCCAGCCATTTGCGGGCGATTCGTCCTCGAAGACTCTCCGCCAATTGGATTACAGATCAACCGGGCGATCACAATGGTATTGGTGGTTAGCGAGAGTGTAGGTAGAATACCCGTGTTGTACTGTCGTAGGCGAAAACAGCCTCCTTTGCCGTGTCAAACTCCGTATACAGTAAGCCTGGAGGCACGGAAGTACATACTACCGACCTACCTACCACCCCGACCACGACGTACGAATACCCACCTCATCTGCAAACAAAGCATCCGATGTATTTGGGTCCCTACATCGAGGCTGAGGAGCCTTGATGTCAGCGAATCTCGCCAGACGAAATGATTCGAGGAGTCCTTGTTTCCATTGCTGTGTCTCATGTGTTGTACGTGCACACAACCTTACCTGGCACTTCACCGGATGCCTTGCGAATTTCACTTCAGTTTTCGTAATGCTTCCGAAGTTGCGCAGTACTTGAACCGGCGAGATAAGGCTAAGATTGACATCCGAGTCAAACTTTTTGGCATCGATCTTAGAGGGGGCCGTTCATGTTCGAGTGTGGTCACATTCGTCTAAGTGAACAGTAACAGTGCGGATGGGGCATCGGGAGATGTGTATGAATATAACGGAGAGACGCTTATCTGCTTTCTGTGTAGCTCAAGAGTCACGCGCATGATCGTAACGAGTTAGAAGAACAACTCAGCACTAAAGACTCGATTCTAGAAGGTAGCAAAGGAGTGGAATTTCTAAGAACAGAGCTGAAGCTCTGCGGAACTAAATAGTTCTGAAGGGAGCCAGCTGACTAATTAGGCCCCTCACTCGTGCCGGAAGGAACATTCGATCGAAGAAACAGAAGACAATCGATTCACCGATTCACACCTTCCTCATCATACAAAAGAGTCTCAGCGATCAGAAGGAACAAAAGAAACAGAACGAACAGAAACAAAACACAAAGAGACCAGTCTAATTCTTCTTCTTCATTAACAATTTCTTCAATTTTGCTCTTAAAGCAGTCTGCTTCTTCACTAAGATATTGCTTCTGATTCGAAGTTGATCATATGCAGGCCGTAATAGAGAGTTAGCCTTCAATAATGATCTGAGTTGAGCGAGAGTTTCTGTAGTAATGACTCTATAGAACTCTGAATGTATCACGAAATTCTTCAGTAACTCGAGATGTTTTAGAATCTTGTCGTCGTCTGAGTTGCTTGACACAAGAAATAAGCTGTGATCAGTCGCTGAAGACAGAATCACTTTACGCTTCTTATTAAGCATATCGATTTCAGACTCATTTTTAAAGTGATCTGCAAATTCTCGATCTCATTGATCTGAATTCGCTTAGTTTCTTTATCTCTTTTGAGCTCAAGAAACTTAGAGAGCGAAGAGAACTTCGTAGATTCTAAAGATTTTATGAATGAAGATTTTGTAGAATTGACTATCTGAGCGAGCTTGAACAATTGTCTTGACGTGAAGAACTTAATGAAATCTATGAGATCGAAGATGAATTTGATAGATCTTTTCGATTTCGTTGAATTTATCACGTCGAATCTAGTTTTAGATTCGACTGATATAAGAGACAATGAACTTCTCTTTCTGATCTTTCGTTTCATAGTTTTTATAAGTTCTATCTTGATTTCTTTCATATCTTCTTGAATTATCTCATTAAACTTAAGAAAACTATTCTCTTGAACTAAAGTCTCATCATCTAGAACTAGTTCTTTATTCGCGATTCAACTTTCATTCTTAATGATCTTCAAGCTCGATTTCTCAGTTTCGTGCAGTTGATATCATTCGATCACGATGACATATCATCATACTTCATTCTTATTTTCTATCTTATACGAAGTTTCTTTATTTTTTTGAAAGATCAAAACATATCTCTTAAAGCTGAAGTTTTCAGATCAATATTTGCATCTTTGTTTTATCACTAAAGAACTTTGAATGATTCTTTCAACTCATCAATTTGAAAGATATACATTTCTGAAAGAAAATGTTGATTCAATTAAGCTTGAGTCTAATGTATAACTTTCATCTGCATCAAATAATCTTCATTCAAGAACTGTCTGAATGAAGAGATCAGATTCATCATTAAACTTTCACGACTTCAGATCTTTGTTCTCATTCTTTTTGTTTCTGTTCTTTGAATTTTCTTTCAATTCTTTTTCTGATTCTTCTTTCAGTTTCTCTTCATTCTCACTTTCAAATTTCTTTGAATCATCATCTTCAACAATTCTCTTGATTTCTTCACTCTGAATCTTTGTCATTGAGATATTTTATGATTGATCTTGATGAATCAATTTCTTAAGAACTCTATCTTTTGTTTTTATTTTCTTTAATAGTTTGATTTTTTCTTGCTTCTTAATCTTCTGAAATCATTCTTTAATCTTGTTTGAGATTTCTTCTGTGCTACGATCTGAATCAGACATCAAATTCTTCTGAACTTTCTTGATCATGACGACGTCACTTTGAGTCAAAACTGCAACAAATAGATTTGAGATTGAGTCGTTTCACAAAGAACTGAGTTCAGACATGTTAATTTGATCTTTGAGATACAGTATGTATCTTAAGCTCTGACGAATTTCTGAGATGATCTTCAAGAAGTACTTAGTCTAAGTTTTTTAAAGTTCATTTGTCAAGCTTTTTTAGCAAAATTGACTAAATATCAATACATGATGCTGAGTATGTTTTTGTAGCTGTAGAATAGCGAAAATGTGATTGTTTGATGAGAGAAAGATTGAGATAGATGAGATAGATGAAATAGATGAGATATGTTTAAGATGAGTTCAATAGTGATGATGATTTGTATATGAAATGTGTTTGAATGTGAATTTGATAAATGAACTAGCGCTAAAAGCAAAGCAAAACAAACAATCATTCAGACAAGAAAGAAATCATTTTAGCTGATTTCTTTCTTGATTTTCTTATGCTCTGACTATCTGAATATGATCTTCTTGCATCTTCAGCTAAATGTTCTGTACAAGATACAAATTGCTTAAGATCGTTTTCATGAAAAGCTTTTCAATTCTTTCTTTCGTTGATCTGTCTAAGAATGAAGAACTTTTCATGAGTTTTCTCATGATTCTGAATTCTGAATGAATCTCTTTATTTAAACTGCAGCTTATCAGAACTCTTTTGATGCAACATGATCAAGTTCTGAAGCTGATGATATACAGAACTAACATTTCGATCATACTTATAAATCATATCTTTTCATCGTTTTTGTGATAATGCTTTTACATAGTCATGAGAGTCTGATCTAAATCGTATGTATCTTTTTATTTTCTTGATATGAAAGATGAGCAGACAGAGCTCAGTTACTCAGTCGAAGATGTTTCATTCAAATAGCGTCAATAGAGTAAAAGAAGTAGACGTAATCTTCTGAATTGAATCGATGATGATATCAATAGAAGACATTTCTAAATAGCTAATGACTCTGAAATTGATGAACTTTGTGACTCGATTCAGAATCTGATCTCAATCAACATTCTTGAATAACTTTCTGAGCACATTCTCTAGTAACTTGTTGAATATCTTCATCATATCAATGCTCTTCGAGAAATCAGATGAGCTGTATGATATAAAGACATCTTCGAAGTTCAAAAAGTTTCTGATCATAAAGTTGTCAAAATGCTGTTCTCAATCGTAATATATAACGTACGATTTTCGAAATCAGATGAATATTTTTTCTAGAGATTCAATGACATCAGATGCATTGACAGAAAACGTAGCAAAAGACACTACTTTCTTGCTGAAGTAACACATCACATTAAAGATGTACTTATTTTCTGTTTTTGTTGCAGTCAATGAATCTATAAAGTTCATATTTAAAAGCTGAAATGAGAAAGATATCTTTACAGAATTTAGTAATTGCGATCTAGTTGCAGATTCATGATGAGCACATTTCAGACAATCAGCAATATACTTCTCAACGTCTTCAGATTGATTGAATCAATAACACAGTTCTCGTAGTTTTGCTAATGTGTCTGTTTTGACTCAATGATCAGCTTGATCATGTGCTTCTAATAGTAATGAACGTACTTTTGTCTTGAGAACACACGACAGATATTGATCTCTATAATGAATTCAAAGAACTTCGTCTATCACTCAATAGTTCATGAAACTTCTCATCACTTTAACGAGAAAAACAGAAGTAAAGTCTGTAAGAAATCTGTAGATGTTCTTGAATCATACGAAGTGTTTGTAAGTCTGTTCTCAGAAGATGTTTTCAAACGTAGTAGTCATAATATTCAGATCAAAGATGAACATATCACTGATAGTGCTCTGTTCTATGATCTCTAGTCATTCATCTAGAGTAAGCTTTGTTAGAAGTTCTTCAAATCTCTCTTTTTCATCTCGTCAGACTCAATGTGAGTTCTGTTTCGTCAACTTGATAATCATTTTCTGAACTTTTCTATCATTTGAATAATCATCTGAATTGAACAACATTCTTGATAATTCATCTGCTACTTTATTTCAATGATCTGATATGTACACAATAAACACATTGAGTCGATGCAGCTTATTGACTCAATGTTCATATATTTTCTCATGAAGATTGAATTTTAGAAAATATGTAAGTGATTTGTGATCTGTATGAACAATCACTGAAATATATGAATGCTTGCAGAGATAATCGTACTTTTTTACAAAAGTGTTACGAGCGTACCAAGGCTGTACAAGGCTGAAGCCCTAATCAATTCGCAGTGAACGCTAGCGAGTTCCCTGCGTAATGATTAGGGCTAACCAGCGAGCTAGCCAGGTTTGGCCCAGATAT
>JAABUO010003110.1_pt1 | contig 19926 bp, 22 predicted proteins | sample 5559291 | NCBI WGS metagenome assembly JAABUO01 (sample SAMN10711878, study PRJNA513372) | rock metagenome | isolation source: Antarctica rocks | place: Antarctica: Victoria Land, Finger Mt sud
CCAGACCCAGGAGCCCTGCAGGTGGGCCATTTCCTGACGAGTGCCCATCTCCATGAGACACATCTTGAGAGGGACAGACAAGCTTGACGTTTGCCATCTGCAATTACGCCAGATGTCAGGCTGCAGTAGCTGCTAGCTTTGACTAATGGCCAAAGGCAGCAAGGTGACGAGAGCCTTATGGCAATCCATTGTCCTGGTCTATTTGCACAGTACTGCATGCACAAAGCACGCAACATGATACCTGTACACTTTGCCGCCCCAGCAAAATTCACTCCCTGTCATCAGGAGCCTCGGTCCCATGTCAGCTATAAGGGTGCCGTCTTTCCTTTCAAAGGTGACATGGCCAGCAAAGGGCGACTTTCTGATTATGATGGTGCCAGGACTTGTTTTGCTGCCGTCTGACAGCTGCCATTCTGATGCAGCAAAAGGGCTGAAGGTCCTGACTTTGTGTAGATGATAAGAGATATCACCATTCTGCAGCAGTGACATGAACTTGACTTCCAAGGCAGTTATGATCACTGCTATGCAAGTAAACGCAAGTATGCTGTTGGTCAAATGTTTGGTGTTCACGCCAAACGAATTGGCGCTGAAAACGCGACTTACCTCCGAGACTATGTCAAAATGCCTTGAGTCCTGACTGAAGATGTTAAGCTGCAAACCATCGAAGACTTCCTCATTGTATTGCACCGCAGTCGATTTTATCAAATCCGCATTCACAGGCGCTGCGAGCTGGGACAAGCATTAGTACTCATGGCCGCGGAGATGATGGAGACTTCAGGACCTTGCTTCGCGCAAAATCTCACCTGCAGCTGCGGAGTCTTGGCATGGTGCGCTAGGGACCGCCGTCCGTAGGTTGGCAAGGTTCGCTGTGCCGTCGGACACCATCATTTCCATGACTGTAGTTTGAGCTAGCAGAAGAGACAATTCGTCGGTATGCCGGGCATCCTGGCAGTGTCGCTAGGATAGCTTAGCATCCCCAGGCTGCGCATAGTAGTTTCCAATACCGACCATGACTTCTCAAGGAACTTCCAAGAAGGCATGCTCAGCGCATGTGGCTCCCACGTGTATTAAATCATCGATACACGTCAAGCATATCTCGATCGATCATTGCGCGTGTGACGAAATACAATCAGCTCAGGTTTTGCATTAGCCAATCCTACAGTTTTTATTGCAGGTAAGGCAACACCTTCTTGAAGCAGAGGTTGCGTGGATTTGCGTTGCTGCCATTTTGGTCAGCACACTCAAGCTTTGCAGGCATAACTGTGCTGTTGAAACAGGGTAGAAGCATTGGCACCACCAACCAATGAGCAGAGCCCTATCACAGTGTCAAGCCTGGCAAGCATTGTCCTTTAATGTGTGCTAAATAAGGTATTTGTGCTGCAAAAACAAGACATGTGTACGTTAAAGTGCTTGCCTAAGAAGGCCAAAGCTGCTGCTGTAGCTGTGCAGAAAGCTCTTGGTCTGTGCACCCCCGGGCACTGGCCCAAACTCACCCTGAAACTGTGCGCCCTATATCACAACACACACGGGTCAGTGTGCCTTCAACAGTCTGCCGCAAAATACGTTGTCTCCAATCCGGAAATGCCAGACAACCCAATCCAGACACAGAAAGTCAGGTCTGATGGCTGATAGATTGGCAGCACAGAAGCAAATCACAGCATACATCTGAGCCTTGTAATTACGTGCTATCAGATTGCAGTGGCTTGTGCAGTGGTTCTGTTGAAGAAGTTGTTCATTTCACCTGGAAAGCAGACTTGGGAAGTGCATCTTGCAGCATCTGCTCCTCTTCATGCGCAAGTGTGACACAAGAGTACAACAAGCTGCCCAGCTGCTGAGGGTTGCTGCGGACCTCCTCAGGTAGATGACCGATATACCTCTGCAATTATGCACAAGCACAAACTGGCAGGGGTTGAGACACTGCAGTGGCCTGGCAACAACCAACAATGACAAAAGTCTGGACTATGCCAACAGCAGCAGCAGCAGCTGGATGTGGTGAAACAGAGAAAAGACACTTGGGAGCAAAAAAAACAGTACCTGTATTTGCTTGAGGATGTTATGACGGGCCCAGTGAGGGTCTCGCACATGCAGCTGCACCACTGATCCCTCTGGAACATCTGCTACTGCCACCTGAAGATCAGGCACATGCTTGATGATTGTTGCTTGGTTTTGCTTTGCAATGATCAATGCAGAAGTCTGCTGTACATGTCATGTGCTGTAGATTTCTGCACGTGGATGCTGCCTGTGATGTACTGGGCTGTTGTAGGCGGAGTCAGCAGGACAATGACAAAAGGCACAGCAGTGTAATAGCGCCAACCGAAGGCGCAGCAGTTGCTGATGGACAGCTATCAGCATCATGGCAGTCATGCTGTTTGCTGAAAATTGTGCATGCACTGCTGAACAGCAGACACTATGCAATGCAGCATGCTTCCCTGAAAGCTGGTGAGATTGGAGGTATCATGCAGTAGCAGTAACTGCTGGGTCTCCTGTGCAAGTAAAGCAAGTAAAGTTTCTGCAGTAACTGCAAGCGCTGTGTTGGTCCTTAACATCATGCAGCCTAGCGTAGCCTAGCCAGATGCAGCATATGTCACCTGCACTGACTGGTCGCTAGGATTGAATCTGGAAATGTTGCGAGCCACAAAGTTTCTGCCATCTCCCAAAGTGTCTAGCCCAATCTGGATTTGCATGTCCCTATCCCTGTCTGATAAAGACTGGAACATCTCTCGTACCTGCAGGAAGCAGGCAGGAAGCCTCACCCCATTGTGCTTCAATAGCAGTTGTGTATGTTAGCCTGTATCACAGTGCGCTCAGAGTTTCTACAAAGCTGCAGAAGACAGCCGATTTGACCAGGTCTCCTTTTGCAGTGCTGCTTGACAAGGTTTTTGGGTGCTGGCCTGCAATGTACTCACAGTGCACCTGCTACTCAATTGATGTGTTGCTCCAAGGTGCTGCTTGGTGTAGTGTTAGGTTGAGGCACCCCAAAGGAAAACACAATCACCAAGCTGTCATCAAGTGCTTAAACATCAACACAAACTTTGATTAGCATACAGCAGCACAGTTGCAACTTCCTAGAACAGCGCTTGAATGTATGAATCCTCATGCAGAAGCACTACATCAGCATTGGTGCCATCTTTTACAAACATGCATCAGGACAAGCCTTTCTGGAGGTGCAAGACTGGCCACGTACTTGCTTGGGTTGCCGTTGCACAGCCTTGCAATACTGACAAAAAATGACTTACCACAAGCAGAGCAGTCTGGTGGTCCAGCTTGAGAATGGTGCCCCCATGAGAGCTGGTCACAGTTGCTGCCTGCCCTACAGGCCGGCAGCCCTGGTCACACAGCGCATCCATCTGCAGTCACCGGGTATCAGTCACCAACCCAGCTTGACGTCATGTGCCATGAGTGGGTTCTGGGATGATATGGTATGTGCCAGACAAGCAGAAAGAAGCCACAATGCTGTACCAAGCACCACCTTCAGAGGGCGTGAAGGGCAAGGCTAGTGTCAATAGAGACACTTGCCTGATATTTGTTGCTCAGTGTTGCCAACAGACTGGCCCTGACATGCATGTATTGCAGAGTCCTTGAGACATGCCTCCACGAAGCGTTGAGTACTTGCTCGGGACCCATATGCAGCTGCATGGTTGATGCCAGGCTCATATGGCATCATGGGCATATACAAGCTGATGTTCTCGATTGATCTAGAGATAAGACAGCTGGAGTAGCATGCGGAACCTGAATGGGCCCATGCATGAAACAGCCCACAGCCCCTTCATGGTAAGTTCTGTTGCCCAGGAAGAGGGCTCCCCTCAGGCTGCGCTGGCCCCCCCAGGGGTTCTCGCCCCAAGCATTGGGCTGAGCCACCCCTCCCACCAGTGGGCAAGGCACAACCCCTTGGATCCTGGAAATGAGCTCATCCACCTGTAGGCACATTTGATGCTACTGACTCGCTTACTTGGCAAAGCACAATGCTTGATCACAAATCATTGTTACGCTGCAAGCTCAGCGCCACTGTACGGCAAGCATTAGTCTGCTGCATGCAGTGCAGTTGCAGGGAAGGCCTTCTGTGAGCAACTCATTCAACCTATGAAAACAGACTGCACCTGGACAAAATGAGGTTCTGACAGCAGAACAGCTGCAACATTGTTGGAGCTGCTGCTGGCTGCATGACTGGACTGGATGAGGGAGTCCCATTGGCCTGGCGTCAGCTCAGGCAGGGAAGGGCCCTTCACATGGAAGGGCATTAGCTCCACACCTGCAATGGAGAGAGCACGGCAATTCATCTGAGTATTTTAGTGGAGATGGCAAGGATTTGTTGCTTTGAACTGGATGTGAGTCTTGCTGCAGTAGCGATGATGTGGAGGATGGCCGCAGCTGAACAGGCAAGACAGAGACAGGCATCAAGACGATGCACCTGCCAACAATAGACATATGCACAGGAACTTCAGGCACCACATGCTGCTGTTCACCAGACCGGGCGTGCATGCCAGCTGACTGTGGTAGGCTCAGAATATGCACAAGATGGATTAAGCCAATAGCAGGAATTACATCACTCCAACATCATGAATGTATGCGGTACAGGAAGGTCAGGGGGGACAAGATCTTTCTGGGATGTACCAGGCATGTGTGCTGCAAATAGAGAGACGCCTGCAACGTTTCTGGACCTGTTGGTGAGCAAGCCCTGAACAGCTCCTCCCATAAGCACAGGAGGTGCGTTCTCCTTGCTGCTGAGGCATTCTTGCACAAACTGCACAGCTGTATTCACGGTGTCAAAAGTTGGGGTTCAAGTGCTTCACGTCCTTCAGCAGGCTCTGCATGCTAGATCACTTATTGGTCATGATATTTACCGATGGGGCGTATTCAACGTGGCTTCCGTATGCATCTGCTGTCACTAGGAGCTGGCAAAAGTGCGGATGCCGACTTGGACCAAGCTGCGACTTGACACTGGTAATGCACTCGACAACAGCTGAGGACAGCTGGGGATTGGCTGAGTACGCAGTTGCAAAATGGAATGTGTTTGCACGCGCCAGAGAGCTGGCCGTTTCAGATGCGGCGTGATAAGGCAACAGCACTGATCCTTGCAGCACTGCCTTGAGCACCTTTTGCTTAGACGGACTTAACCACCTCGGCATCAACGAGATCTTCGGTACTCGACAGTCGATGTAACTGCATACCGTTTCAGCATCATACCCGTACAGGTCACAACGCAAAGTTTCCAAGGTATCGAGACTGCATTGCAGCACTGACAATCTAACCAGCTGCAGCTAATGAGTCAAGTTGAACTGAGTTTCGAACAGCTGAGTGATCGTGTTGACTGGAACACAGATTGCTGCCGCTGTTACGTCTCTGCTGACAGTTCAATGCAAACCCATTGAAGCAGTTTTGATCCAGCGCGAGCCTGCTGGCTGTTCAAGCCATTTGGACACACACTGCATCTGAAGTGCTACAGTGTGATGTCCGACAGCGACGAAGACAGGCCCCTAGCAGCCCGTGCAACTACAGCCAAAATCTCGTCTGGACTTGGTGCAAACGGCAGCTCAGCTGCGGCTCAAAGGGCTGGGCAACCTTCGACTTCAGCTGCTCAAGATCCTCTCAAACGCAGAGCAGCTCAAAAGGCTCCTGTAATTGATGAAAGCGACAGTGAGGATGACCAACCTCTAGCAGCACGAACAAAGCCTGCAAATCCTGCTGCCAGGCCAGGTATTGCTCTTTGCCTTCTCAGTGGTATATGAGCCTAATTTTGCAGCAAAAGCCCTGACACTCTGCCTGCAGGATCTGGGGGAACTGTCAAAAAAGCAGTCAGTGCTGCAGCAGTCAAGAAAGATCCAGTATGTCTATTGCTACCTACAACAAAATGCGCTGCAATGAGAATGTCGTGCGTAAAAACCTGACAGTGCGTCAGTTTTTGCAGCCAAAAGCAAGGCCAGCAGCTGTCAAAAACGAGCCTCTGAGCCCTGGGGTCAAGTCTGAGCCTGACACATCACCGCAGAAGGGAACAAAGGTCAAACCCACTAGGGCCAAAAAAGCTGATGGTGAGAAGAGGGTTGTTGTCAAGAAGGAGTATGACAAACCTGGGCAGACACGAGAAACGCCACCTGAGGTTGACTGCTGTGTGTGACGCTCAAGATTGTCTGTTATGGCATCTTTGCTGTTGTTGCGTTGTGTTGCTGCAACTTTTTGTTGCATTACTGCGAATGCTTGCGCTTCCTGGGTTGTGTGCTTCCCTGTCTCAGGAGCTTTCAGTCAGCAACATGCTGAATGCCTTTGCAGCCATTGCCATCGCCAAGGCTTGGTCAAATTGGGATGTCCTATTGAATAGTGGTGGTCAACCTGTTCAGCAGCACAGACTTCCTTGATACCCATTGTGGCTTGTTCAACAGCCCTGCTGGCTTTCATGGTGTCAAAACTCAATGAGCAGTTACATAGCCAAGCAAGGACACAATGCTGAGCCAAGCTATCTGTAAACTGCAGATTGACCCTCTGCACAAGTTCTACACCACTCTGAAGCAGCAGAGGCCAGACAGCGAGATGGCCAAGAAGTGGTACGTTGATACATCAACTTGCCTATGCAACCAGGCCAGGCGCAGTCTGCCTGCAATGCTAAGTTGATATTGAGGCACAGCATACATGCCCTGTTGAAAGCAACCATTGCCTTTTCGTTGCTGTCAAATAGTTCGTTATCACTCAGCCAAATTGTGCTTCACGTCACATCCAGTGTTCTGGTTTTGCGATGCAAGCTGTGGGACCATCCGCAATATCTGATGGATGCTGCTCAAAGGTATGAACGACCTGCCCTCTGTAGGTGTCTCATACATGGGCTTCTGGACCTGGAGGAAGCAGAGCAGCTGGTTGCAGAGCTGAAGCTGAGGAAAGGCCAAACACGGTACGCTCAGCTCTATTGATTGCCTTGTCAATCCTACTGTAGTTCTCCCGACTTCAAGATGGCGCCTCATTGATGTGGCGTTTCTTTCAGAGCCTGCTTTTGGAGCAAGTCTTCAGCTGGTCTGTCCTATCCTGCTGTCTGTTTATCAGCTTTTATGCACTGCCTGCAATAGCTAAAGACCATGCTTTGTTTCTGTGAATTCATGCTCGTGAGTCAAGATGGCGTACTGCTTGTGTGCACCGGCCCTGCAACAAGAAGCAGGCTGGCAGGGCTGACTTTTGGCATGCTGCTCTGCAGGTCGCCGGCCAAGGCTGTGAATGGCACAGCCGGCCGCAGGAGCAGCACAGGCGGTGCTGCACCGCCCAAGAGGCCTGCTGCCGCTGCCTCCAAACCAGCAGCCAAGCGCAGAAGTAGTGTGCCTTTCAGCGCTCAAACAAGTGTACTCCAAGTTTCGATTGCTTTGTAATGCGTTTCTCTGGATGTGCATGGATGAGGCAGTCAAATGATTCCCATCTTGTGTGCAAATTCTCCACTGATCGTCCATTGGGCAACATGCTCACAGTGTACATGGCTACAACTCTGAATAACCCATTCCTGACTGAGCATGAAGTCTCTCAATCTTCAAGGCAATTTGGCCCGCCTGCCATTGCAACCACTCCGTTACATGTGGCTGCAGTAATGGACTCAGATGAGGAGTCTGATGAGGATGATGACTTTGCGGCGCCTGCCAGGAAGGTCCAGAAGCAGGGCTCAGGCAGCGGTAGCAAAGCAAGGGCTGCTGCCAAGCCCCCTAGTAGAACAACATCCAATGCTCAGGCCCCTGGGGCCAGGCCCTCTTCTGGGGGGGCCAGACCTGGCAGTGCAGGGCGGTCTGGCAAGTCAGCACCCGAAAGACCTGCTGCAAAGCCAAGGCCCCTGGTTGCATCTACTCAGAAGGTCGGCTGACTTGCGCAGCTTTGCATCAGCAATCTGGCACAGTTTGCATTTAGTACCTGGTGCAATGATCCATTTCAGCTGGCCATTGAGGTCCACAGCATTTCTGAGAAGGTGGCATTTCCAGTTGCATACTGCGCACACAGTTTAGTTCACAGAGGTACGCTGTGCGTTGCAGGACAAGGCTTTTGCAGATGGGGGCTTAGATCCCATTTCAGATGACTCTGATGATGACAAGCCATTGGGTCGACGAATGACAAAGCCAATAGCTTAGGATACACTGCTGTGCAAAATGTATGCAGAGCTGACAATGCAACCCTTCATTATAGTTGATGTATTCTGACAGCATACCACTTCAACACCATCTAAAGTCTGGACTCAATTGACTGTCTAGCCAATGCTTGATCATGCTGCAACCCCATATGCCATCCCAGAAATCGACAGAGAACCTGACAGGCAGTATGGGGGCATAGTATGGAGCCACTTTGTGACCTGAGGTTGCATGAGGGTGATGCAAGGAGCATTTTGCAAGCCTTTATCCATCACACACGTTTGTTTGCAGAATAGCATACTAACGCCAATGGAGCAGCGGTCATGACCTTGCAAGGTACAAGCTTTCCATCTAGCAATGCACTGGGTGCAATCACATTGCTGCTATTGACAGGGTAAGTACATGACATCTCACGTCTGGCAAAATGCTGTTAAAATTAAATACAGTGTATGGACTTCGGTACCAATGCAAATCTACAGCAGCTGTTTGCAGCAGATACGTTTCTTGGGTGGATCAGAAAACACATCCAATGCAGATATACAGTCCCAAAACACGATCACACAAGGCAAGGTCAGATTATACAACCAATGACATTTATGCTGCTCTGCACCAATGCAAGCATCGAGATCCATGTTGGTTGCTATTCCGTTGCCAATCAAATCCCAAGGTTGTACGGACCTCATACTTCCAGTGCTGACAGTGATGCCTGCGTAGTACGGTACACTTATTGAGATTACTGGCGGACAGCACCCTGAGTAGCAGGCCCTGTGCGGGATGTTCTCATGCCGGTGACTGTGTTCTTGACCAGCCCCTTGGCAGTGCGCTTTGCAATGCGCTTGGCCACAGCTCTGACACCCATACGTGACATGGTGAAGTATGTCATGCCACCCTCCACAGCTGCATGACTCAAGTCACTTGCTGCCTCTCCAATGTCTGGCCCATACCTGCAGCACACCTTGTATGAAAACTCTGCTCTCAAGGGCAGGATGTGCTTCTGTACAGATTACTTCCTCCGATTCCTCCCTGTTGACGCACTGCTGGCAGTGCTAAAGTGTCTCGTCACCAACTCTCTTGCTGATGCTCAAACTTGGGGTCTCAGGTGAACGTCTTGCCCAACATAGCATCAGCCAGTGTAAATGTGGATGTCATTTCATCTGGATGGCCATTTGTCATGCCGTCTATTCCCACTAAGCAGACTAGTGGAATGCATGCAGTCACAAGTCAACGACTGCCTTCACAGCAATAGCGTGACACTTCAAAGACAAAGACACTTCAGATCATAGAGCAACATTGTGATAAAACAGACAACAGACTAGCACAGAACATAGTCCAAATGAAACACAGAGAGCCGGTAAAGAGTTGGCCACAGTGTTGCAAGCAAGGAACGTACTTGTGGCCAATGAAGCTGGAGGTTGTCTGTCCCCCACTTTGCAGCACTGTGTTTGCAGCTACATTCATGGAGTCGTATATGCCTGCTGCAGCTACCACAGAAGCTGCTGCAATTTCCCTGGCTGCATTCCTCCTGGTGGACTTGCTACCCTGCAGCTTCCTGCAAAGACACACATGCGTCCACATCTGAGCCACCAGAGGACCAGCCAAACTGTGATGTCAGCAGCAGATGCTCAACACAAGACAGATGGAGACGAGCAGCAGCATGAAATTCTGTGCACATACTGCAAAAGTCTGCAGGGAAGCTATATTCACAATAAGAAAGCCCCTTGTTTTTGCCGACATAGGTTTGTGTGACACGTTGTCGCACGTACACAGCTTTCAGACTGGCAACAACAGCAGACTGAGTAGCAAAGGAGTACTGACTGGCCGTAGTTGCTGCCGTCCATCCTGCTGACAATGCCATCGGCGACCCTGAGGGAAGTGTCAGCCACACCGCCAGTGACGGTGGCCGCGGTGGAGGAAGCCCGGTGTGCCACCCTCCTGCACATCTTGATCCTGCAATCGAGACAGAAGAGTGATGTGCAGTTGCAAGGTAACCTCCAGCAGCACTGCTATTGAGCTACAATCAGGCTGGGGTCCAGTCTCTCAGAGAGTTTGACGAGGCAAACCCTGCAAGTGATTGGGACCCGCAGACTGTCATGATGATGCACTCCAGGCAAACCTATCCAGACTGACATGGTCAAGGTCCTGTGTAACACCTTGAGCATGCCTACAAATTCTGTATCTCATGAGGCCTAGCGGAATCAGGATGTGCCAGAGTAATGGTATGTGACGCACACACTTGTCCACGTCTGCCAGGTACAAAACACGTTAGCCTATCACCTGGCTTTTGTTTTGGGGTCCAGCTGCCGCGGGTTGTCTGTACCAGAGTAGCGCTGCTCCAGCTTGTCTCCTGCCTCCTCAATGTACCGGCTGGCAGCTGCTGCGCCCGTCTCGATGTGTGTCCTGGCTTTCTCAGCCACTGCACTCACCCAGCAGCTGTCATGCAGTGCAGGCCTGCTCTCAGCACCAGTGAGTACTGATGAGGCAGATATGTTTTGAATAGATGCTGCTAAATGCATAACCCTGTAACAGGTAAGTAACATCACGAGGGCAGCCCAACTGAGCATGCTGCTGACCAGCAGCTGCACAGACAAGGTAAGAAGTGAGTGGGAATTAACAGATGATAGCACCTCAGTCTATGCATCTGACATGCTTGCAGGTTTAAGTGCAAACATGCAGCATAGGCTAGTGTAGACAAGCCTTGGCCGTGCAATGGCTCATTGACAAGTGTGATCCAACTCACTCATGGAGATCTTGTCAGCGTATGTGCGGGGGGGAGGTGGTTGGGGGTTAGGGAGGGCGGCTACACCCCCCATCTCAGGCTCTAACTGCCCTCCAATGGCCTCATCCTGCATGTCATGCATGCAACCCATGTAGGAACATGGGTTGTCCGATCATTGGCTGATATTCCATGTGACAAAGAGCATGCGTTTCCTTTCCTTAATAGTCAGCATACAATTCACAAGAAACACAGCTGGTGGCAAGTTGCATCCACTCCACAGCATCATGACATGACTGTCTGCAATACCAATCAAGCAAGGCTTTACGGTTGTGACAAGCAGCAAGAGAAGTGACAAACCTGCAGGACTGCTTCAGCAATTTCTTCTTCTAACTGGTCAGAGTCTGCTTTGCTCATGGGCTGGCCAGCTACTTGGTAAGATGTGCACTCCATCAGCACATTCTCCAGCATCTCGACGCTTGCTTGGGGGGTGCCTAGACAAAAGCAATGGTTGACTGAGTAGCCATTTCAGGTATGGAAGGAACTTTTGGTATCATAGCTCAGATTGCTTACTTTCAGCTATGAGAACTGAGTAAAACGTCTGGGTGCCTGGTATGGCAAACATGAATGTGTGGGCATTTGCTCGCAGGGTTGGCATGGATGTTTGCAAACCCCAGCTGACTTTCCCAACCTGCACTCAGGCTTCAACAGTCAGGACCCCAGCTGCTGACACAAGTGCACAGCTTGCTGGACATATTCACACACGTGAGCTGTGAGTTCAGACTCATTGCCGTGGCTGATCAACTGGACGTTGAATGGAGCCCACTCAAGCAGAGACTCCTGACCACCTTCAACCTGCAGGTGGAGTTATATGTTTAAAGCCTGTCTTGCCTGTTGACCGTAGCAACAGGTGTATGGCTGCTTTTCTTACCTTGTGCAGCTGCACTTCCTGAATTGAGACTACATTCTCAACGTTGTGCTGGGCCATACCCACCAAACAGGATGTGTTTCGACCAAGCCAACAGATCTGACGCGTGAACAAGTCGGCCAGCCGTGGAGCGTTACGACACCGCGTGCGGTATGCGCTTCTGACAGAAGAAGCACTGACTTACGTCTGTCGCGGAACGCGATTGCGAGACCAATTTGAGTATTGGCTTAGAAGTTGAGTAGAGCGAGTCAGCATGCACCTGGCGCAGAAGCTTAATCGACGTGCAGTACTTTAAGCCACTTTTTCCAAGTGTCCAATTGTACATTATTGTACGTGTTGTTTGTATGATATTTTTTTGCCCTGGCAACTGTTTGCTTTCTCCCTCAATTGCAAACTGTCAGCGGGGTCCAATGTTGTAATCAACATGTAGATACTTGGATTACCTTGCAACATGGGAAATTGATGTGACTTGTCAAATGTGATTTTGCTGTACTTCACCGTTTTGGTTTTGAAGGCGGCAATCGGCTTCTCTGTGCAAAAGGATTGCATGTAGCAAGGTGAAGGGCTTTGCTTACTCTCCTTGTATATAGCATATTTTGCCTGCTTTCAACAGCATCATGCTGTAAACTAAGGTAAGCTTAGATTACTTATTTTACTTCTCACGGAGCCTCAACGTTGATTTAATTACAGTAAATACATGAAAACAAATTAAATGTGTAGTGTGTACTGTGTGACATGTTTAAATCGATGTGCAGTACCTCAAGCGACTTGTCATCCCCACAGCTGCTGAGCAAAGTTTTGTATGCGAGTGTGTATGCAATGCATTAATTCATGTGCTTCTGCAAATTATGCAGCAGAGGCATGGTTCTTGCATACCCACTCTTGGCTGAAGCTTTTGCAAGTCAGTGACCCTGGACCAGCTGAGAGCCACTTTAGCAGTTAGAGCTGTACGGACTGTGTGTCTGACAGCAGCCGTTTCATAATGCAATCACAGCATTGCGCGCAAGGTCCTTCTGTGGGTTCCCTTCTTACCAGCGTCCCAGCCGCGTCTGGCTGCAGAGCCAAAGATCAAATTGCATTCGCAAGCAGGACAGCGCAGAAGTGCTTGCACCGCCAGCCCGCTCCCAGGCAGGGTCATAAGTACTGCTCGGCGTCATCCACCACCTTGACTACAAGCCCGGGGCACAAGCAGAACAAGCCATTTGCAGACCAAGACATCTTCCTGATAGCAGGTGCAGGCATTGCTGGACTGGCAATGGCTGCAGCCCTCATCAAGGTGTGAATTTGATGCATCATCTGCCCTGCTTTGCATATACTATGCACTTCTGGAGTCCGCATCAGGTTGCAGCTCAAGTTTTGCAGATAGGAGTTCCATGTAAAGTATTAGAGCGAGATGCTGGGCCAAGGAAAGGAGGCAGTGCAATTGGACTGTGGCCTAATGCCTTCCGGGCGTTGGATGCCCTTGGAGTCGCTGACTCCCTGAGACAGAAACACCCTCTAATATCCCGGCAAGTGTCCCTTAGTTGCCAACACAGCAATATCTGGCAACACAGCATGAGAATCTATGTTATAAGTAGGCCGTACATGGATGCACTGGACAGGCTCTTCTGAAGAAACAAGACTTGCCCTGCGTGCACCCAGCTCAGAGCCAGAAAGCATTGATACTCTTGATTTTGTCATGCTTCTTTCTATTACAGCATGAGAATACAAGCAGAAATGTTATAATTATTCAGCAGCCTTGACAGAATCAACAGCAGCTGAAATGCAATGCAGTGGAGTGGTGAACAAGTGAGCACTTACATACACTTTTGCTCTTGGCTGCCAGCACTATTTACATGTTCTATCCACACGCAAACTGACATTGCGCACATCAGGATTTCCTGACATGAGGAAAGAGTGTTTGCTCTCACACTACACATTACCTGTCACTGCTCCCTCTTACCTTTGTGGTGAAAAAGCTTGTTTCCTCAGTATCATGTGAACAAGCATGGCAATCTTGCAAACCCAAACTGCATTGCGTGCCACCCTTGTAGGGTAGAGCTATGCACTGATGATGGTACCACTCTCAAAGCCTTCAGCTTGAATGAGTGCCAGGGTGCTCCTCATGAGTTCAGAGGTGTCAAGCGGTCAACCCTGCTTGAAGCTTTGCAAAGCGTTGTACCTGAAAGCTGTATAGAGTACAATGCTGCCATCCATTGTGTTGAGACTGACCAAAATGGTAAGGTCTGGAGCACAGCTGCTGCAGTTTGTCTGCATGCTTTGTTGCTCACAATACAGATGCAGGGATGGCTCCATGTCTGAGCATGTTGACGCATCTTCACTCATTAGCTGTATGCTGCTGCTGACACCAGCAGCTGCCTGTTGGACTATATGCTCAACACTTGTTGAGAGCAAACTGAGTGTGCTGATATGTGTGTTTCTGTGCAGGTGCAATCGTCCTTCTGGAGAGTGGCAAGAAGCTAAGGGCTAGGTGCCTGATTGGGGCAGACGGCGCAAACAGCCGAGTTGCCCGCGCTCTGAGTGTCCCTAAGCCCAACTACGCTGGCTACACTGCTTACAGGTTGGCTGCACAGCTCAACACAGCATACATTCCAGCCAGGTGCAAGTCTCATTGACATACTTTCTGCCATACAGCAAAGCATTGTAGCCTGTGTCAGCTGTTGGTAATGCAAAGTATAACAAGCAGCATACACAAAACATGTAGTCACAAGCACAACACCTTCAGTATGCTAGTTGTCTCAGACACAGCACCCTCACGCATCAGTTTGCACATATGTAAGTATAGCTGACATCAGGGCAGAAGCAGTACCCAATGCTGCATCTGAGCCACAATTGCGCCATGTGCAGAGGTGTTGCCACGATGCCTGATGGTCTGCCCATTCCTGGTGACACGGTACGGCAGACCTGGGGCAAGGGCGTGCGCTCTGGCATGTATCCTATCTCAGACACCGAGCTCTACTGGTTCACTGTCTTCAATGCGCCTGAGGTACGTGCTTCATGCTTGGGTTGTCCTGCATGCATCACACTGTGACTCAAAACACGTCTGCAGCATGCTGGTAAGCTGTATTGCTTGTCCTGTACGCTTGCCAGGCTTTTGTGTGCGCTTGCCCAACTCTAGACAATGCTCATCTGCCCATCTTTACATGCAACATGTCATGACTTTCCCTCCCTGAGCTCACAAGCATGCAGCGAGGGTACCTTGTCACTGTGACTGCAATGCAGGCCTGCTGCAAGACTAGTTTATCAACTGTTCCATGGCACTGTCACAGGACTCAGCATTTGTAGCAGCAGAAGACAGGCAAGCAGATGCCCTCAAGTTTCTGCCTGGCTGGAAGGGAGGCATTTATGAAGCAGTACAAAGCACATCTCCAGACAATATCAGCAGAAGCAAACTGACAGACAGGTCAGCTATGCCCATGCACAGCTGGTCATAAGACTTCCAAAGTATGGTTCTGTGTGCCCGGTCTGGTCACAGTTGCACACCCTGCACTGCAAAGAAGTTCCACTTTTGGTCTCTGGTTGTCTTTATGGAGCTGCAGAGGGGAATAGCTGCTTTGCTGAGAAATCTTTTAGCTGTCATGTGCTGCTGTCTTCAGAACATGCTGTTTGCAATTGTTGACTTGCAGGCATGGGACACTGTGCATTAGTGGAACCTTAATTGCATCAGGATTCCCCTATGCAGGTGGCCTCCGATTGGTAAGGGCTTCTCCAAGGGAGCTGTGACATTGGCAGGTGATGCTGCCCACCCAATGACCCCTAACCTTGGCCAGGGGGGCTGCACAGCCCTAGAGGTCAGTTCACCTACATGTACAGCACCTTCATACAGCTTTGGCCATACAGGTCAAGTTATTTGTTCATTCTGTGTCGTCGCGTGCTTGTAGATTCATGGATTTCCCAGAGACACCAGCATTAACCTGCAGATCTCACGCATGCAAGCAAAGCTATCCTTTTACTGTAGGATGCTGTGATACTGGCCAAGAAGGTGAATGCCCTGCTGCACCCATCTCAGGCAAAGGGTGAGAGACAGCACAGCCTGAGGTCTGTTGCCACGTCAGATCTGATTCAAGTGCTTCGAGAGTATGAGAATGAGCGAAAGAGCAGAACTCGCCTCATCACTGTCCGTTCAAACCTGATGGGTCAGGCTCTTCAGATTCCGTTTGCACCAGTAAGTCACTTTGACAGCTGGCAACAACACATATACAATGCAAGTGTTTTCTATAGACCAAGGGTGATTTGGTGCATCTTGCATCAGGTCAAACATGTAAATGTCCTGTTGTTGCAGTTATCAGTGCAGACTGAATGGCTGTGCAACTCAGCAATTGCACAAACATCATTTGACAATGTGCTGCAGGTCTGCTCTTTACGGAATTTTGTTGTGCGGAACATTTACTCCCCACGTCACTTCCTGGATCATGCCAACTATGATTGTGGCCAGCTCACATAGACAAGTGCCTGACTGCCTTGGTCTCAACCAAACAGATCGGCTGATCCTGCCGTCCAGCGCTCTGTCAGGGATCCTGTTGTCTATTGCTCCTCAGCAAACGTCACAACAGCTGTCAGGATCAGATTGTGTCATTGGTAGAGCACATCTTGCATCAATCAGGACAGGACCACTGTTGGTGACATGCTTGCAAATATCAAGATAGAGATGCTTAATCATGCTCTGGATACACTCCCAGCTCACCAGTCTAGAGCACTCTCACTGCCTCATTCCCCAGTTTGACACCTATTCATGAGCTGGCATGACTGGCTCAGCTGCAATACCCATATTGGGCATACGAGTGCTGCCAAGTCCTGAGTGCAGACTCCTAATTATCAAACATTGATCTGGATCAGTGCTGGGTTTAGGGAGAGTGATACTTTGTGACAGTGAGCACTTCTGGTAAGCCTACTATGCCCACTTTGCGTGACTTCACTGCCTGTGTTAACCTCATGTTATGCTCCCAGTGGGAAGGCATGATCCTTGTTACCTGTATGCGTAAGTCACAGATGTCTGTCTCAAGCTATGCTATTCCCTAATCCACATTGCAAGCATGTGTGAGTGTTATGCTGTTGTCCAGCTCCTGGCCAGCTTTCCTGACATCCTATAAGCCGTTGTGTAACACACCATGTAAATGATTACCCGGCAAGGAGCTGGTGTGTCAGCCTACAGTTCTGGCATGATAATGCCCATCCTGCATGTGTCTTGAGACTGCGAAGTCGTCAATCCAAAGCTTCAGGCAACGTAATTCAGGATACGAGAAGGTGATGTACATATGTGTAGTACCTTATATTATTTGTAAACATATACATACTGGAACAGCCACAGTCACTGTAAGGCATTCAGAACGGGAAGCTTTTTCTTAGTGGTATGAATCCGATGACCAATTCCCGAAACTGCACTCTTCAGCAAAGCTCGGTAAACTGTCGGGAAGCTTTGTGTGATGCCTTGGTGTTTCATGCGCTCAACTCTGAGTTTTTGCTGTTTACATCGTTGGCATTGTGGTCATGCTCAGAACAGACAAATTACACACACCCATCCTGCAGTGCTTTACATGTGATGATGAACAAGCCGGTAATACCAAAAGTCTAACACTGCATTTGCGGGAATTCATCCTCACAACAGAACAACATTGCAGAAAAATTTGCAAATGATGCACAAGATAGTTTCTAGAGAGGCAATGCTTGCAGAGTGCAAGCAGATGAGAACTGATTCATTCAAAAGGTCTAAAGGTGTGCTTTCTAGTATCCACCCATGGAGTCCATGCCACCTGCTGCGGCACCCTGTGCCTCTGGCTCGGGAATTTCAGTGACCACTACATCTGATGTCAAAAAGGTCCTTGCAACTGAGGCTGCGTTTTCCAAAGCGCATCGCACTACCTTTGTGGGATCAATGATACCTGCCTTCAAGAGGTCCTCGTATACACCTGTTGGCAGCAGTACATACCACTCAGGTTGCATTCATGGACAGACCTGTGCAGACTGTGCAAAACTTCCTCAAGGGGAGGCACATGGCTAGCAGTGATACAACATGACTACAGCTAGTCATCTTGCATCTTGAAAATCATGACTTATCTAAATCATGGCCTGGTGGAGGGGAGGGTGCTTGCCTGTGGATGCATTGTAGCCAACATTGGGATCACTGGATTCCAGAACCTTCTGCTGCACAACGCTGCCATTGACACCAGCATTGTTGGCAATGAGCTTGAGGGGGTACCCAAGGGACCGCCTTACAATCTCAGCTCCCACCTTGCGCTCATCGTTCTCAAGAGTGTTCTTGATGGCATCAACCTGCGCAAAACAATGCTTCCTGTCACTGCCAACAGTTGTGACTGATTTGTCAAGCACAAACCTTGCTTGCACACAGACATTGGCACTGCAAACAGGGGTTGACCATACGAACTGTTTGTTGCATTTTGGTAAGTACATGACATGACCAACAGACGGGCGCAATACCTTCTGTGCCAGCTTGAGGAGGGTGCTGCCTCCACCAGCAACAATGCCCTCCTCAACAGCAGCTTTGGTGGCATTCAGGGCATCCTCCACCCTCAACTTCTTCTCCTTCAACTCAGTCTCTGTCTGAGCTCCCACCTGCACACAAAAATGGATCAAGTCAGCCTGTGTCCCTGGCAGTCCAGAGCTCTGCTTCACTTGAACACACATACAGGCTTGGCATACTTCAGCTTCAGTCCCTACACACCACACTGCAGGTCCAATTCTGGGCAGCATACTGCACGTCCAATCATCCATTGCTGCCACACAGCAGTGATACAGATGCGGTGGTAATGCAGGCAGGGTAGTATGAGTGGGGTGGCAGATGAGGATACCTGGATGATGGCAACACCACCAGACAAGCGGGCAATGCGCTCATTCAGCTTCTCCTTCTCGTAGTCCTGGTCAGTGTTAGCCACAATGTTCTTGATCTGCTTGACTCGTGACTTGACAGCCTCCTCTGAGGAGCCGTCACCCACAATGGTGCAGTTCTCCTTGGTCACTTCAATCTTGGCAGCTGTACCCAGCACCTCCTCACCCACCTGTTGCCACACTTACCAGCATCAGGGCCAATAAGTGTCTTGGCTCATATGCTTGCAAGCACGCAGCACAGCAGCACACTACAGCCATGGCGAAGACAACACAAGACTTCAAACAGCAAAGACACAGCCTCTGTCCTAGCTTATTGTCAGTCATGTGTCTTTGTGAACAACGCCTCAGGTTTGACGCACATCACATACTGTCTGCAGATCCTCCCAAGACCTTGCTGCAGCGCACTGATGCTGAGCAAGCTCTCAAATGGTGGCTTGATACACTGGTAGCTAGTACACTGTTGCACACGACTGCGACATTGCACTCACCTTGTCTAGAGAGAGGCCTAGCTCCTCCTTGATGACCTGAGCACCTGTAAGGATGGCAATGTCCTCCAGGTAGCTGCTCTTGCGCTCACCAAACCCGGGAGCTTTCATGGCAATCACCTTCAATGCACACAAGCATCAGCAGCTTGTGAAGGTGGGCTGGAGCTGCTGACAGTATAAGCTGCAGTGCGCAACCAGGCACCACACCATGCTCATACCAATGTGCACAACATTGATGAAATCAGTTCACAAATGTGGGTACAGCAAGCATTGACTGATGTCTAACTGTGCAAGAATGTGGGTGCTCATGAAAGTGCCAGTGACAGCTCAAGGGGCTGCAGGACATGGGTCAGAGAATGACTGTTTACCTTGAGGCTCCCACGCAGCTTGTTCACGACCAGGGTGGCCAAAGCTTCCTGCTCAATGTCCTCAGCCATGATCATGAGGGGGTAACCCCCCTTGATGGCCCCCTCCAAGATGCCAACAATGTCTCGAGCAGTGGAGATCTTCTTGTCAACCAGCAGCAGCTTGCACTGATCGTACTCAGCAACCTGCACGCATTCATATGACCTGGCTGTGCGCCCAGCAAGCATGTCTGGCAATGAATGCAAATTTGGACAAGGTCCTCTGAAGCTCAGTCAATATATGTATGTGTGTCAGCAAGGCTTTGTTAGGTTTGGTAGACCTTTGCACTTCAGCCGAACGAGACAAAACATCATTGCTTCCATTGACAATAACATACAAGCATGAGTTTGACAGTGCAGGCAACGCATGGTCACTGTATCATGCAAAGCTGCATCTCTCTTGGTACACTGCATGCAATATATGCAGCTGTGATTCATCATGCTTGTAACAAGCAGAGGTTGCTGGTGCTGC
>JAABUO010003113.1_pt1 | contig 19904 bp, 16 predicted proteins | sample 5559291 | NCBI WGS metagenome assembly JAABUO01 (sample SAMN10711878, study PRJNA513372) | rock metagenome | isolation source: Antarctica rocks | place: Antarctica: Victoria Land, Finger Mt sud
TTAATCTTTCATGTCATTCTTTTGAGTTATATCACAAGTGATTTTCTTTCGAATCAACGTTAGAAATCTTAAGAACTCATTATCATTGAAAATGATAAAAGATTCTGATATGTAAGCAGTATACTAAACTTTAAGCATGATAAATGTTATAATTCATCTTTGCTCAAGTATTACATTAATTGAGAAAATCACTTTTTTACTTGAAAGTCTTTTCATCTTCTGAATAATTGTGAGTAAGCACTTAATGAATATTATCTCGTCAATTTTGTCGTCGAAGAATCACATATACTGTCATGTGTGATGTCTTAATGTTAATGTCAAAAACATTAAGTTCAATCTTCATCATTTCAATTCAGCTTAGATCTGACTCAGATCTTGTTTAAATCTGATTCAGATCTTTTATTTAAATCTGATTCAGATGTGATTCAGATGTATTTTAGTTTCATTGTGCATCATCACGTTAAAATGCGTCTCGTCTTGATGTGCACCATCATATTAAACTATGTTTCATCTTTTTCTTGCTCAGATCTGACTCAAATTTGACTCAGATCTTGTTTAAATTTGATTCAGACATCTCATTTAAATGTGATTTAAATGTGATTTAAATGTGTTTCAATTTTCTGTGCATTATCATGTCAAAATGCGTCTCATCTCATCTTGTTCTTCAAACATTTTGCTCAGATCTGATTCAGATGTGACTCAGATTTATTCTAGTTTCATCTGTGCTTCATCACATTAAAATGCATTTACATCAATTTTCATCTTATTTCAATCTTTGTTTTCAATTCTTTCTTGTTTCATCTTGTTTCTTCTCATCATCTTGCAGAAGCTCAGTCTTGAAGAGAAAAGTTACTGTCATGATGTCAGATTATCATCTTAATTTAGTTTCAGCAATTCTGTTTCAATTATTTCAGTTGTTCTGCAATCTTAAGTTAATAAAACTACTGTTTAGCTTTGATTCTGCTCGATTCATGTATATAAAAGTTGAGCTTTCATTTTTTTCTTTCACTCTTTGTCTTTCATCTTATACATTATTTGATGTATTGTTTTGTATTTAGATTCTATCAAAGTAATAATAATATCAATCTTTTATATTGATAGTATTTCTAGTTTAGCTCAGTCTTTGACAGAATGTTACATAATGAAATCAGAAAGTGAAAAAGCAGAAGATGAATTTTCTCTTGATATTAATAAACAATTGACATGAGTAATGCTTCAACGTGATAAACTGCAAAAGAAACAAAAGTGAATAACTATTCAATCAAAGATTGAAATTTTGCAAGTCATCAAAATGAAAAAGAAAAATCATCAAGCTTTTACTTGAATTTTTATAAAGAATTTGAGTGATTTACACATCATCTTCATAATGTCAACAATGACAAAATGAAATTATCATGAAGTCATTTTGCAAAAATAAAGATTCTCAATGTTTTTGAAGAAGTATCATAACAAAATCATAAAAGAACATAAAGAATGAATTTGTGATGTCAAAATCTCATTTCAAAATATTTTTTGATATTTTGAAAATAATGAGAAAAAAACTTTGTACTGCATGATTTATCTGAAGAATGAATCAAAGAAACTTTAATTTGATTACAAAAAGACTATGTTTGCAATTTAGTAAACATGATTCAATTTTATTGATTTTCTTTTGAATTTAATCAAAGATTCAATGAATTAAAGTATAAACATGACTCAGCAATACATAAATGCATCGCAATGTTCAAATCAAATGATATGAACGTTTGCAATTTATTTAAGCATTTTGAAACATCAACTTTCATTGTATAGTGATAAGCATAAGAGAACTCATTTATTCATCAAGTTGAAATTTGAGCTGCATGTGATCATTACTAATGTGCAGTCAATTTTTATCATATGAAATGTGTTAATTGATTTTATCGCTTGATTGAAAACAAATCTGCAAAAAGAACATGTTTTGTTGTTAAAATGATTTTAAGATGAAGACTTGCATGATTGAGATAAAATCAACAAGAAGACTCATTTAAAGCAAAAGAAATTTCATTGATTAACTAAACTCAACTTTTTATTAAAAATAAGTTCATACACTTCATCATATTATAGTAAGAATTTGTTCAACATAATGTGTTACATATGTAATCAAAAGAATTATTATTTTACTGATTGTAAAAATGAAAAGATCAAGAATAAATGAAAAGAATCTGATGTAAATTGAGTATTCATTGATTCAATGTTACATATGAGTTGTTTCAAGATTTCAAAAAAGACAAGCTTTTAATGAATGCTTCAAATTATTGAGAAAAAAATAAAAAGTTCTCTTCATAAAGACTCTTATATATAGAAAGCATGTAATTCAAGAAAATCAGAAGACAGAAACAAAGATTCATATAAATATTAATATTAAGATGAATGTGATTAATCAATGTTTCATTATTGAACAGAGTATGCTCTTGTTGAACATTGATTTCTCAAGATTTATTTGAATGAACAATCAGAATGTTTATTATTATGACATTTATAAAATGTGTTATTGACTGAGAGACAGCTGAAACATAAAGAAAAAAGATATAAGTATCTTTTATGCTATCAACAAGAAGAAATCTTCTTTAATTTTAAGTATGTTGAATATGCAATTCAAGCATATTTGAATAAACATGATTGCAAGAACATGATGTTTTGACGTGAATAAGCATGCATTTGAGTTGTTCTTTGCACAAGCATTTGCAAAAGCTTTATAAAATGAGTTTACTGTGTATGCTTTTGTCATGATCAACATTGTTAAAGAGTCAATTATTGAACATCAAGTGAAAGTAATGAATAACATGATGAGTTGTATCACAAACGTGTTTAAAATGCAAACTTTACTCATTGAATTGAAAAAATATGAAGATGTATTCTCAACAGAAAGTGTTGACAAATTGCTTTTGCATGAAAATCATGATCATGCAATCGAAATCACTGCAAAGTCATCATATGAATCGTTGTATAATTTGTTGAACATAAAGTTAATGATTCTGAAACAGTATTTAAATGATGTTTTAGTGAAAGAATGAATTAAGCACTTCGTCAGCTCAACTAATGTGTTTATTCTATTCATTTTCAAAAAGAACAATAATCTTCATTTATGCATGAATTATCAAGATCTGAATAAGATCACTGTTAAAAATCATTATTCATTGTCTTTAATTAATGAAATTCTAAATAGACTCAATAAAATCAAGCAGTTCACTAAGTTAAATCTGAAGAATGTTTATCATCATTTTAGAATTCAACATGAAGATGAGTGAAAGATAATATTTTATACTCGTTATGATCACTTCAAATATATGATCATGTCATTTAATTTGATCAATACATTTGTCATCTTTCAAACTTATATTAATAAGATTGTGATTGTGATTGTAATTCATACATTCTTGTAACATTGATTTAGACTCAACTCATGAAAGACTTTATGCTATTTATATTGAGTGAACAAAACTCTCTGAAAAAGAAAATCACTTGTTGTCTATATGACTGCTTCACGCAGTCGAAACAATGAGATTAACACTGTGTTATCAAGTAATGAATCTATAGCTTTTATTCAGCGCATGATGCTCAAGTAAACTTTTAATGAGAGTGTCTGTACTGTTTGATTATGATGCATCATCTTTGCTCTGCTCTTCATTGATGATATTCTATACAATGATGTTTTGATTCGATTCTTGATTCAAAGATGAAAGACGTTTTCTTTGCATTCATGATGCTTGTGATTTTAACATATATAAAGCTGTGTTCTCTTACTCAATGATTGTCATTCATTGAGCAAAGAAATATGTGATGAAAGAAAGATGCACATGATGAGAAAATAAAGTGTGATTGTACTAAGTAACTTTTTTCTTCTTTTGATTTGACTTATGTCACGTAGACATTGAATGAATTGTTAGTATAAACATGCAATCGCAATCATTTGATGTTTGACTCTGATCAATGAAAGAGAATGCGTTCTGATCATTCTTTTGAGCTCTCAATTTTTCACGTGAATAAATGAATGACTTGATGTCAAGTAAAGAAGATGAGTTCAAGCTTTCTCAGTATATCAGCGTGATCAACGAGTCACTACTTCTTCAAGCACTGTAGTCACGTCTTTCAATACTTGAAACAACTATTCTATCTGATATCTTTTCATTAATTACTTAACAACATTGTTGATGTGATGAAGATGTTTCAATATTGACGCAGTCAACGAGTTGCAAATTCTTCGATCACTTATAGTCATAACTTGCAGACTCTTCATCTGAATTGTCTTTTTCACTAGTAGTATCTTTTCATCTCTTACTGACATTGACATGTCATTAATCTTCTTTGTAGATCAATTGTGACTGTTAAAGAGAATGTTGTCATGTGAGTAAAAACTCTGCATGATGACTTTTCTGATTATGCAACGTTCTAACATCGTTTAAACTGCGTTGAATTGAGATCTCTTGACTCTTCTGACTTCTATTCAAACACAGAATAGAATCAAAAGATTCGTAGTTGACATAATGTATAGATGAATCTCATTGTTGTTATGAGCGTGCTCAGTCTTCTACTGAGACGCACGTTCTTGAAGCAAGTCTAGACTTTATCGAGTCTAACACTCTTCTTTCTTCTGTACATATAGTTTTCACATCTTGATAGATCTCGCTCTTTAGCTTTAAATTCTCGTTTATCTGATTTACTCTTCGTTTATCTGTATTTCTATGACTTGCTCTAGACATGATTCTAACATTATTCAAAGCTTCATACATATCACATAACAGTGATTCACTTTCTCGTTTAGTTGAGTTTTGCAGCTTTATGATTGAAAGCAAAGAATGATTCTGAATAATCTCTTTATTGAGTCAATCATCAAACAGAACAAGCTCTATCAAACGCAGTAAACATGAACAGCACAAGTTCTATCAAACGCGATAAACATAAACAGAACAAGCTCTATTGAACGCGATAAACATGAACAGAACAAGCTTTATTGAATGCAATAGACGCGATCAGAACAAGCTCTGTTACATGCGTGTAGTAAATATGAATCGATAGTGAGTCTGCTTCAAAGACGCGTTCGATATTGATCTTGTTATCGAGCTCATCACTTGATAATGAGTTTGCTTCAATGACACGTTCGATAGTGAGTCTGCTACAAAAGCAGATAACGATTGATCTCGTCATTGAGCTTGTCACTCGATAGTTAGTTTGCTTGAACGACATTCGAAGTGAGTCTGCTACAAAGACATGAACAGAACAAGCTCTGTGACGTGTTGCAGACATGAATCAGAAGACAACAATTGATCTCTTTACTGAGTCAATCACTCAATAGTTAGTCTGCTTGAACAACATTTAAAGTGAGTTTGCTATAAAGACATGAACGAAACAAGCTCTACTACATGCATGTAGTAGACACAAATCAATAGTGAGTTTGCTTCAATGACAATTCACTTGATTCAGCAACGAATCTCTTACTTATATCTTCTACAATTTATCTCTATTCACGACATTGATAACAACAGCAAAGATGATATGTACTGCAAACAGAGTAGCATATATTATATGTCTTGAAAGAATAGAACATATACTATATGTCTGAAAACACAAAGATATGAGCTGAAACTTGTTCATCATTAAATATTTGAAGCTGAATAGAAAGAGTCTGCTTGAATGACAAGAATAGTGAGTCTGCTAGTACAAAGACAGATAATGATTAATCTCGTTGTCAAGCTCGTCACTCGAAGTGAGTCTGCTTCAATGACATGAACAGAACAAGCTCTGCAACGCGTTACAAACATGAATCAGAAGATAACGATTGATCTCTTGATTGAGTCAGTCAATGAACAGAATAAGCTCTACTACATGCATGTAGTAAGCACGATTGAAACAAGCTTTGCTACATGCGTGTAGTAGACACGAATCAATAGTGAGTCTGCTTCAATGACATCAGATATCAAGAAGAAATAGACTTGAAACGTCTGATGAAATGAGCTTGAAACGCTTTATGATATCAAGAAGAAATAGACTTGAAACGTCTGATGAAATGAGCTTGAAACGCTCAATGAAATGAGCTTGAAACGCTCAAGTAGAACGATGATAAAACAAACAAGAAAGAAAGAACTGATTGAAGTAATAAGATCATTGCTTGACTGAGAGAAGAAAGTAATGTTATGAGCATGCTCAGTCTTCTACTGAGACGCACGTTCTTGAAGCAAACCTAGATTCTATCGAGTCTAGCGCTTCTCTTTCTTCTGTACATATAGTTTTCGCATCTCGATAGATCTCACTCTTTAGCTTTGAATTCTCATTTATCTGATTTACTCTTCATTTATCTGTATCTTTATGACTTGCTTTAAACATGATTCTAACAATTGTCAGTCTATATTAATAAGATATTGACAAAGTTTTTAAATAACTTTTATGTTGTTTATCTGAATGACATTTTAATCTTCTTCATAGAGAAGATTGATCACATAGATCACATGAAGCAGATTCTCAAGAAATTAAGAAAGTTTAAGCTATATGCTAGCTTGAAGAAGTGTGAATTCTTCATCACTAAAGTAAACTTTCTAAAATTTATCATATTTATTAAGAACATTTTGATGAACTCAAGTAGAATAAACATCATCAAAACGTGATTCAAATCGAAAATGTATCAAAAAATATAATTTTTTCTGAAATTCATCAATTTCTATTGACGTTTTATACATCATTACTCTCAGATAGCAGAGTCTTTAACAAAATTGCTGAGAAATAGTGTAAAAGATGTAAAAATGAGTTCATTCATATGATCAAGCGAAGCGAAACAAGCTTTTAATCAGCTTCGCGACATCTTTATGTGAGCATCTATACTAAGACACTTTGACTCAGAGCAACATATATGCATTGAGATTGACATGTTCAATTATGCAGTTGCAAGTATTTTGTCTCAGTCAGATGATGAAGATCAGTGACATTTGATTGCATTTTGATTCAGAATGATGATAAACATCAAAAGAAATTATAAAACATATGATCAGAAGCTTTTAATCATAGTAGCAATATTTAAACATTGATGACACTATGTGAAAAATAGTTATCATACTGTTGAAGTTTTAACTGATCATAATAATCTGAAGAGTTTTATGAACATTTAAGAGCTAAACGAAAGACAAGTTAAATGAATCATGAGATTGTTGATTTGCAATTTTAAAATAATACATAAATCAGAAAAAACAAATTCAATTAATGCATCATTGAGATAATTTAATTATAAAAGTGAAAACATCTCTGCAAATCATTTGCTGCTCACTCTGCAGCAAAAGCTGACTAGAATAGAAAGTTTAAATAGTTTTATATTCATAGTGATCAAAGAACTATACTGTATACAAGTTATTAATGATGTCAAGAAGATGTTCATTCACAGTATAAGTATGAACAGATATTTAGCAGAACATGTCGAAAGCAGATTGCAAGATGAAACTTATTGATGAACATAAGTAATTAATAATTTCAAGAAGATGTTCATTCACAATGTCAATGAATGAAGATATTCAGCAAAACATGTTGAAAGCAAATTGCAAGATGAAATCTACTGTACATGAATGATTAACGAAGTTAAGAAGATGTCTGTTCACAATATCAATGAAAACATGAGTACATGTTCAGCAATGCATGTCAGAAGTATGCTGCTGAGAATCATGATTTTAACAGTGTAAGAAATGCATCTAAATGAAGTACATTTTTAAGAAATAAAATTTCTCAATTCAAATCAACTTTAAAAAGTATAAATGTTGAAACGTTGATTCATAAAGATTGCAACGTAGTTGAGAAATAACTTAATTCTGTTGCTAAAACTGTTGATTGCAAACAACTCATTTTACATGCAATTGTCAAAGTATTGATAATTCATGAAATGATATACAACTTCAGTAATAAATTCATAATTGAACTCATTAAGATTTTACAGCAAGAAAATGAATTTGCTGTGAGATTAAAAGCAGATGAAACGACAAGTATATGAAAGAATGACGTTGAAGCTTGAACATTGAATAGTCAAGAAATGATAGAATACAATGAATCATTATATGTTTCAGAAGATCTTTCTGTTAAAGAAGAGCTGTTGAAACATCATCATGATAATTTATTAGCAAAACATTTTGATGCTGACAAGATCAGTAAGCTATTAAATTGTAAATATTACTGAAAAAGTATAATCAAAGATGTGAAACAGCACATAAATACTTGTGACATTTATCAAAGAATGAAGATGAAACATCATTTATCATATGATGAGTTGAAGTTGTTATCTTGATTTACAGATTCATGAAAAGAAATCACTATGAATTTCATAACAAATTTGTCGTTTAATAAATAAAAAGAAGTCATGTATGACTTGATTTTCATGATAGTTGATTATTACATGAAGATGATACATTATCTGTTTATGAAGAAGACTCTGACAGTTGTAAAGTTAACAAAGTTATTCTTTGAGCAAATTGCTTTAAGATATGAGATATTGAATAATCAGCAATGAAACTCATCTGTACGCGATGCTGACTACAAATCTACTGTCTAGCTACAGTAAAGTTTAAAGATTATCAAAAGTTTGAATGACATTGAGATGCTGCATGATGATGAAGCGCTGTGCGTTGATTGCATGCAGAGTTTTCGCGATCGCGCAGACTTTAATAATCTCAATGCACATGTTATAAAAGCAATATACACGCAAATGAGAAAGTTAAATAGAATGCAGAATTATGAGAGAAATTGCTTATGAAAATCATTCGATTCAGTATCTTGTCGTTACAATGACAAAAACTGAGACAGAACACTCTTGCATTTGATCTGTTGAGAATGATTAGCAGAAAGAACTCAAATCATGAACATTCTTTAAATTTACATGTTAACTATGTATAAATCTTGTTAAGACTGCGTGTCTGTTACTACGACATAAGCAACTCACAAGACTCATTAAGTTCAACATGAACAAACTTAAGAATCTCATTAATATCATTTAACAGATGTTCAGATACAGACATTTTATACAGAAGTAATACGCTGACGAGAAGACTTTGTTAAAAGAAAAGAAACATAAGCAAGTTAATAAAGAATGATTAAACTACGCTGTCTGATTAAAAGTGTAGCATATGAACATTTCTGCAAGACACAATCAATCTGCATAAGAAAGATCTTTACAGATAACACAAAACAGATGAGTTGCACATTTTACAAGTGAAGTGAGTGTCTGTGAAACATGATATACAATGATGATGACTGTTGATCTTAAGAATCTCATCTCTTTACTGAGCTTTGACTCTTGAATATCTTAATGATAAAGTCAATCTTTAGTCAAAGACATCATCTGTATAACTCAAAAAAACAGTAGCACATGTTGATGTAATTAAAGAAGAAATTGATTGTGATATGCATGTGTATTGCTGACGAAATGTCTGCGACTCATGCTTAAGAAGTAAACTGTTGAAATCTGAGCAGTGAAAGATTTTACTCATTTTGAACTGTGAATCTGCTGCGAGAAACTATCTCTCACTAAGAGAGAAATCAGCACAGAGATTGTGTCTTATGTATGTTGCATGCAACGTATGCAACATATTTTCGATAAATGTTTGACAGCGAGAAAATACAGTTCATGATATACAAATGCAAGATGAGAACTGATCTGCATTAAGAATCTGATCATCTTTCGATTGTCACGAAGTTATGTCTACATACATTCTTCATGCAGCTCACAACTCATCAACTATGAAAGAAAATGAACATTGAAGCATTAAACACTCATTTAAGAATACATCTTTTCATTGATTGTTCTTTGAACAACAAGACAGCGATAGATGACAGAGTAGTCGAGATCACTCATATGTTACAAAAAGTCATAAAGAAATTTACTTCTTGAGCAAAGTCATTGAATTGAGCACAAGACTTTTGAAATCAGAACTGCTCAAAAGTCGTGACGAAGTCACGATGATTACAAGTCATATGAAAAACGCAGAGTACTTTAAAGACATGAAATAATTATCTGAAATACAATGATCACAAAAACAAGATCATTAAAGAAACAAAATATTCACATTTTAGATTTTAAATACATAAGTTAAGCAATGAATCAAAATCGATTTGATGCTTCGCAAAATGAGTCAGAATTAAAAGTCAACTACTCAAAAAACTTTCACAGTTTTCTTCATTAAAAAGTATTGATTTCAATCACATGATAAAATCATTTGAAGAAAAAACGAAGATGCTATGAAAGAAGTTCTTTTCATCATCTTTTCAGATAGACATTAGCGACATTTCAAGATCATTTATATTGCTGACAATGTCATTCAATTCAATCTTATCACAAGATGAGATGAAATAAATGATACAATGAGTAAAAGTCAACAAAGCATCAGACGCATTTGAAATTTCAAATAGAGCACTTCAAGCGAGCTTAATGAAACTGACTTCAATATTAATCAGTCTGTTCAACGCATGTGTAATTCACAAATATCACTCAAAGCAGTTCAAAAAAACTCAGATGATAGTATTATGCAAATCAAAGAAGAGCAATTACATCAATTCAAAGATGTATTGACTCATTGCTTTGCTTAACATCATGAGTAAGACACTGAAATCAATCATGATCAAAAGATTAAGCGACATTACTGAGATTCATCACATGTTTTCGAACGCTCAAATGAGAACGAGATGCAAAGAAAGTCATCGCTGATGTTCAATGAACAAATCAGCGTAATGCAACGAGTAAACGCTGACATATCACAGAGATTTCTCATCTCATTGATTCTTTTTCTATTCTTCAACATAAGTTTAATTGAAAAATGCGAAGCACTAGAAATCAAAATCGAAGTACTTAACTTCGTAAATGATATCAATATTCTGATCTACAATAAATTTACAGAATCAATCTGCAAAACATTAAGCAAAGCACACAACATCTGTATGATGTGAGCTCAAACTCATGACGTCACATTCATCTCAGAGAAGTACAAACTCACACATTTCACACGAAAGTCAAAAAGATTCAACATAATGATCAGTCTATGTATCAAAAACTTGATAATAAAGTTGAAGTTAAACGTATGAGTTCTTGAAGTTCAACTGAACACGAAACTACAATGAAAGTCGCATCTTTGTCAAATAAAAGCAGATCACGTCATCAAAATGCTGATGCTTAGTTGACTTGAAGTCTTCACTTGAAGAGCTATATTTGCAAAGACGAGACAGATATACTCAGCAGTAATGAGATCAAGAATAACGTTCAAAGCATCAATATAACATCAACGCGATAAAGAAGAAAAATTGTTGAGCACAGAATGATGACTAGAAGCTTTTCAAAATCAAGCGTTGTGTCATGTGATAAACGTCTTTCAAAAAGTAAACATCAAAACGCTGAAAGTTGAAACATATACATCTTCGCTTCATGTTCATCTAAACAAACTACAGAATCAAGCTATATTATGCAGTCGAGTTGATGACAGAATGCGAAAGACTCAGCGAGCATGCAAGATCATATGTACACATCTGATAGAAACTAATCAGCTCATCTTTTGCTTTTCAACTTCTAAAAAGATGATGTTTCTGAATGTTTCAATTCACAAAGAAGCAAAGATATAATTTAGATGCAGACGACTCGACTTTTCAACGTCAATTTCAACGAGTGAACATGCAATTGCACAGTTTCACAAAAGTCAATGAAATCTTAGATGAAAAAACTACAAAAAATGCATCGCAGACATTAATACAACTTTCGCTCAAAGATTTCATTTATTCAAGAGATCAGTAAGAATGCATGATGATTTTCAAAAGATCAAAAGCACTCTTGCAACTTACATCAGAATCAAACGCATAAAGCTAAATATTTATCTGCACTCAAGAAATGTTTTGAGCATGAATAGTTCTCAATGCAACTGCGAATGAAATCATCAGATTATTAAGCATATTCTGATTCATTGTTCAAACTGAACGCATCTTCAATTAAATATGCTTCAAGATATTGACTTCACGAACTATCGAGTTATCATTGCAATCACGAAGAGTTTCAAGATGACAGCGAGAATGATGATGAAAATGAAGCTTTTAGAGCAGTTCAGAGTGACAAGAGCACTCATTCTTTAACGTGCAATCATCACGAACAAATTTGATACATAGTTTCAGCTTTATCGTTTCGACTGCATGCAGCAGTTGCATAAATAGCGAGCGATTTTCTATCTCAGATCGTTTTGTTCACTCGACACACATAGCATAGTTTTTTCTCATGAGTCGATCTAATCGATGTCACAAAAGTGTAAGAATTTATTATTATTATTATTATGAGATATTGAATGATATAATTATTAATAAAGATAGTTTATTTATCAATGTGTTCTGATCAAATATCTGCTATCATGTTAAGATGAAATGATGACTAAGCATTACTTTTCATTCATAAACAGATGATTAAACAGAATGATAGAATCAAACGTTGAAACATTATTTAAGAGTGTATTGTTTCAAAAAGCAAGATAATTAAGCTATACTTTTACTTATAATTGAGTTCATTTATCATCAGATGAAGCATGCTTCGTTGAGCTGTAATTCTTTTAAAATCATGTATAATTACAATCTCATCTTTGACATACACATCAAGAATGATGTTATGAAAGAAAAAGTATCAACAGCAAAAGAACATGTTGAAATGCTGCAAGATGTGCAAAACACGTTGATGAAATGATGATAAAACGCGATTGATGCTCAGACAAAGTATTATAATTGAAAACATAAGTTTAAGTTCTTTAATATTGATGATTTAATCATGCTATCAGCAAAAAATCTAAAGCAGAAAAAATCAAGCAAAAAACTATCAAATAAGATGATAAAGCTTTTTCATATACAAGAATTCATAAACAAGCAAATGTATCATTTTGATCTTTTAATTATTTATAGAGTTCATTCTGTCTTTCATATATTTCTTTTAAAGTTGTATAATTGTAGATTAAATGATGACTTTATACTCAATTATTTTGTACTTAAACTTATTAATAATGAGTAAGAATAAAAGATAGAAAAGATTTTACAGAAGCAAAAAAGAAAGAAAATTTTATATTATAAGATATAATGAAAAGAATATCTCATTGAATATAATTAATGAATATTGAGCAAAGATATAAAAGATGTCTTGAAGCTTATAGAAGCTTTCAAAACAAGACTGAAATGTAAGTGAAAAGCATAATTACTCATTTTCAAGCATAAATTCATTATTAGAAAAGAAGAATCATTGTACTATGATAGTTTTACTCTTTAATGAGATGATTACATATGTAAATCAACAGACAGAAGAAAAAAGCGCAAAAACACTCAAATGCGCTCGATAAAAGATCACAATCATCACGACACAATAAACATCATGTCATCATCACTTCATTAAACATCTTTCACATGAAATAAAATCACAGACTTTTTCTTCTTTTTCATTATCAGATTTACATTAAGACATGAAGATAGAAATTTGAAAGATAACAGATTATGCTAAAATATATCAGAACAATTAAAAATGCTGACAAAATAATATATAATCAAGATTGAATATATCACAAAGCGCTTTACATTCAAAATTTTTCTGACAATGTCATTAATAATCATCATTTCTTTGAGAATGAACTTTTAAATCTTTAAAGATTCAAGTTTATGAACTTTCTTAAGATGATTCTTTACACGAGTCGTTGTTATCAATTTCTTGTAAAGAATTTTCTAATGAACAATAAATATTTTCAGAGTAATATTCTCTTCTTTATTTTCAATTATACTATCATTGTCATGATGTCAGATCATCAACTCAATTTAAAACATAAATCATTGATATTTTAAATAATTTTGATTCATTGAATCTGTTTTGCAGTTCAATGAATCAAGTCATTAATTTAATCATCATCATCTTAATTTAGTTTCAGCAATTCTGTTTCAATCATCTCAGTCATGTGTGCAAACTTCTGCAATCTTAAGTTAATAAAACTATTGTTTAGTCTTGATTCTGCTTAATTCATGTATATAGAAGTTGAGCTTTCATTCTTTTCTTTCACTTTTTGTCTTTCATCTTATACATTATCTGATTTATTGTCTTGTATTTAAATTCTATCAAAGTAATAATAATAATATCAGTCTTTTATATTGATAGTATCTTTAATCTAGCTCAGTCTTTGACATTATGAAAGATTTACACTTTCTGCAACATTTTCATACATTGAAATCTCATTTAGTTATTCTTTTGCTCAAATGAAGTCATCTTACAATTTCTCAATCAATGATGAGCGTACTGTTGAACAGTTCACTCAAAGTGTGATCAAAAATTCAGTTGAGATCTTTCGTGTAATGCAAGAGCTTCAAAATCAAGTTTGATAACATAATGTTATCATTTTATTTTTGTTCATCATTCTTAATTCTTCAATTTATATAAAGTTGAACTTTCAGTTTCTTGCAATGATAACTCAAATCATTGCACAAATTTTGAACAATTAATCTTTCTTCATCATTCATCTCTCTGCAAATTTTGTTTCTGTTTTCATTACTTCTAAATTTGAGAAGCTTCTTGACATATTTGAATATGAGAAGAACAAAGATCAATTAAATGCATGAAAGCAGAGTTTGATACAGCGTATGAACATGAACAATGATCATTATTTCTTTCATCGAGTCAAGATCATCTATGTCAAGTCATGACTCATCATAGATAAGAAAACTCACAATCTAATGAATCAATATCGAGTCAATGATCTTTATATCATTTTCATCTTTACAGATTGATGACATAAGTTGTGTCATTGCTGTGACAATTCTTTCAAGACAGAAGATGTTCATTTATATTTTCGTGAAATTCTGAACTAAAACATGAATAACTTTGTTGATTATTACAATTTCTTTTATCAAAAGAAAGAATGTTCTTTGATGAAAGATTTCTTATTGATTGATTGTCTGAAGCGTAATGTCAATTATTTCACTTAAGTCATCATTTTCTTCTGACAAAATCTTAATGAAACTTAATCATTTATTTTTCATCAATGAGTTCAAACATTTTTTAACATTGATGAAGAGCTTTAACAGCTTAAACATCATTAATCTTGCTTTGTCTTCATCATCATTTTATTCATTAAAGTCAAGAATGTCTTTGCATCAACTAGTAATTTTTTAAGTTCAAAGATCATCATTTCTGTGACTGTTGTTTCAACAGTATCTTTATCTCTTTCTTTCTCATCTTTTAATGAATCAATGAATTTAAGCTTTGTCATTATCATCATTCAAGATAAGACTTTGATCGTTTCTGAGATCAAGAAAATCTGCAACAAGTGAAAGCTGTGCTACTATTACAAATTGCAACATTCAAGCAAAATCACTAAAGAATGCTCAAATAAGAAGTTCTTCACTTCACGTATCATGAATGTTTATGACAGTGACATCATCAGTATAAATGAAGAAGTCTCACTGTTTGCAAAAAAAGTTTAGTTTCTGAGCTAAGTCATGCTCAGAGATTTGTATATATATCATCTTGTCTACTAATCTCAATCTTTTCACTCTCACTTTAATCATATAAAAAGTTTTTTGCTAAATCTGTCTTAAAACTCTTTGAATTTAATTTAACATTCAAAGATAATCATATGATAGTATTTTGTATTTTACATCAAGCTCAATTTAAAGTTCTCACTCTCACTTTGATTGATAGTGAAGTCTTTGCTTATGTTTTTATAAATAAATTCTTTATGCAACAACATCATTTTTTCTTGCATCAATTAATTCATTCTTGCAAACTTCAAGAATTTGATGATTAAGTCACTTTAATTGATGACATTATTCATGTTGTTGAAATCACAATAATTCTCAATGAACACATCAAAAGATTATTCTTTTATATCATTGAATTAAGTCAGTATCTCATCATCATGAGTTTATCATGACTTCATCATCACGTCATTGATGTCAATTTTAAGCACAATATTCTTATTTTATTTTTATTTTTTTGTTTTAATCATTATTGCTCATCTTTCATCAAGATTTATGATCTTAAACAACAAGAAGAAAATTTCTCGTTTGAAGTTAACAAAGTAACTTTCTCTCAATCTTACTCTCAATTCACTCACAAAAAGTAACTCAGTTCACGAATTACTCATAAGAAGCAATTTAGTTTACAGATTGCTCACAAGAAGTAATTCAGTCTACAGATTATTCACAAGAAGCAATTCAGCACTCAATTCACTTGCAAGAAGTAATTTAGTTTCTCATTCATTTGAAAGAAGTAATTCAGTTTTCAGTTTGCTTGCAAGAAGCAATTTAGTTTCTCATTTGCTCAAAAGAAGCAACTTAGTTTTCAGTTCATTCACAAGAAACAATTCAGTTCTCAATTCACTCATAAAAAGTAACTCAGTTTTTCATCTGCTCACAAGAAGCAATATAATTCTTCGTTTACTCATGAAAAGTTAACTAATACTCAGCTCATTTACAAGAAACAAATTTCATTCAATCTTGTTTCTCGTTTGAAACAAGAAGCTTCTAGTTGTATTTTTCAAGTCATTTAAAAAGAATACTCATTAAAAATCAAGTGTCAAAATTCTTCTTTTTTTAGAACTTCTGTTATCTTTTAAGCAGATCAATTTAATCAATCTTTTATACAACTTGACATAGTTGAGTTAAAAGTTCAAAGCTTTGATCATGCTGTTTATGTCAAAGACATTGAAGTGTTTAGCATCATTTTAAAGAAAATCAATTTCTTTTTAAATCTTGAATCAATCTCATCTTTTAATCTAAACTTTGACGAGTTAAAATTACGTCACACAACTTTGACTGTTTATTCAAAGAACAATTTAACTTTTGCTCAGTTTTCATCTTATTCTTAAGACAGTATGTATAATAAGAATCATCATTTGAATTTTCATTAAATGAAAAAGAAATTTCATTTAACTGCATTTACAACACAAGAAGATCTTGAAGTCTATTGACAAAGTAAGAACATCAATTCAGTCACAATTCTATTGTTCAGATATTTTGAGTTTCTAAATATTTTCTTTAAGAAGAACAATGATATCTTGTCTTTGCATTAAGCTCATGATCATGTCATACATCTTAAAGAAGATGCTCAATCTTCAATCTTTGCTTTGTACAACATGAGTTGTGATGAAATTCTAGAACTTTGTCGTTATCTGAATGAGAATCTGAGCAAAGATTTCATTCAAGTCAGTCACTTTCAGATGATTGTTTCTGTTCTCTTCATCAAGAAACTTGAAGAAGAACTTTGCTTCTACGTGAACTATTGAAATCTGAATGCTATCACAGTCAAGAATTGATATTCTTTGTCTTTAATCTCAGAAATGCTGAATCATCTAAATTAAGCTAAAATCTTTATCAAGCTGAATATTATTTCTGCATTCAATCAACTTTGAATCAAAGAAGAAGATGAAGTTTTTATCATTTTTCACACTCAATTTGAATTATTCAAGTATTTAATCATGCTTTTCAATCTATGTAATGAGTTTGTCTCATTTCAGAAGTACATCAACAATATTCTTTGCAAACATTTAAATAAGTTTTATACAGCTTATTTGAAAGACATTTTGATCTATTTTGACAATGAACTTAAGCACAAGATTTATGTCAAGCTCATTCTGCAAAAGCTGCAAGAAGCAAATCTTCAGATGAATATAATCAAATGCAAGTTTCACGTCACTTAAGTTTCATATTTAGAATTAATAATCATCATTGAAGAGATTAAGATGAATTCTTTTAAGATAAACATCGTTGTCAACTGATTCATTTTGATCAACGTTAAAGACATTCAAAGTTTTTTAGATTTCGCGAACTTCTATAAAAGATTTATTTATGACTATAGTAGAATAGCTACTTCGCTCACTTGTTTCATCAGAAAAGATGTATTCTTTGTCTGATTTCAAAAATGTCAGATTGCATTCAACATTCTTAAGAAAGTCTTCACTTTCAAAATTATTCTTTGTCACTATAATTCAGATCACAAGATTGTGATAGAAATCAATGTTTCAAACTATGTGTTCAAAGACATTCTTTTTCAATACAATGAGAATGAGATTCTTCATTCAGTCACTTACTTTTCAAAGAAGCATAACTTAGTTAAGTGTAACTACAAGATTTACAATAAAGAACTCATGATCATTGTTTGCACTTTTGAAAAATGATGATCAGAGTTTGAAAACTTTATTTATTCTATTGAAATGATCATGAATTATAAAAATCTTGAGTATTTCATGTTAATTAAACAGTTAAGTCATCATCAAGTTCATTGAAGTGAGTTTCTGTTTAAATTCAACTATTGCATCACTTATCATTTTAACAAGATCAATGATAAGTTGAATGCTTTGACATGTCACTCAGAAAATCTCTTTAAAGAGAAAAATACATTTAATTCTCAATATCAATATCAACATCAAACAATTTTGAAAACTTATGTTTTAAATCTTGATATTGTTGAAAATCTCATCTTTGACATTTTCAACATTAAAATCATGAAGCTTCAGTCACAAATCATCACTCTAGATTCAGTTCAGTTACATTTATTTTCAGTTATTTCAGCACTTTTGCAAATTTTAACTTTCATGAATTTAGAAATTGAAGAATTCAACATTGAAAACATTAAGTCTCAGCTAAATCAAGACACTCTGAATCTTGATGAAGATTTTGCTGACATTCTTACTCAAACATTGTGAAAGCAAATTGAAAGCAATGACAAATTCGCAGTTCAGATAATTGAAGTGCTTTGCAATGAAGCACAATATCACAACAAGATTTCTCTAATTAAGTGTGAAAAACATGAGAATCATTTGTACTTTCAAGAAAGAAAGTACATGCTCAACTTAAATAAACTACATCTTCATATCATTCAGCTCGTTCATGATAGTGTTATTAATGATCATTCAGAAAGAGTAAAAAGTTATGAACTGATCAGTTGAATCTATTGATGATCAAACATTTATAAGTATGTTCAACACTTCATACAAAATTGTCATGTGTGCACATGTTTTAAACTCTTTAAACAATGAACTTAAGAATGATTGTATTTTCTTTCAATTCTTGAACATTGTTGATGTGATATTTTCATGAACTATGTAAATTCTTTATCGCTCAATATTTTCATAAATATCACATATAAATAGATTTTAATCTTCATTGATTGTTTTATCAAAATGAAACATTTAGTTTTCATCACTTTTATGAAAGTTGAAGAAGTTATTAACTGCTTCTATGCTTATATTTGAAAACATCATGATTTACTCAAGTTCTTCATGTCTGATCAAGATACACAATTCATCTTCAATGTCTGAAAGTATATATGTAAAATGTTGAAGATAAATGCTAAGTTATTAATGATGTATCACTTTGAAATTGATGATCAAATTGAGAAAATTAGACTGATCGTCAAGTCGAGTTTCGAGTTGACATTTTGAACTCGAATCGAGATCGAGTCGAGTTGCTCACATTTTCAACCCGACTCGAGTCGGATTGCTCATATTTTCAATTCAACGCGACTCGACTCGACTGAGAATTGAGTCAACTCGATTCGATTCGCCAAGAACTCGAGCTTGACGTCAAGAGAACTAAATATAGAAATTTTTCCGGTTTTTGACTTTTGCATTACCTTTTTGCATTATCTTTTTGATAGAAGTCATGACGGGAAACATGAAGACTATATGATAGAGAGTCATGAAGGGAAGCTATGATAGAAGAGTCATGATAGAGAAGTCATGAAGAAGAGCTATGAAGGGAAGTCATGAAGGAAAGTCATGATAGAAAGTCATGACGGGAAATCATGAAGGCTGTTTGATAGAAAGGTTTGATAGAAAGTCATGACGAGAAACATAAAGAGAAACATGAAGGGAAACATGAAGAGAAACATGACGAAGAACATGACGGGAAAACATGAAGGTCGTTTGACTTTGATA
>JAABUO010003114.1_pt1 | contig 19904 bp, 17 predicted proteins | sample 5559291 | NCBI WGS metagenome assembly JAABUO01 (sample SAMN10711878, study PRJNA513372) | rock metagenome | isolation source: Antarctica rocks | place: Antarctica: Victoria Land, Finger Mt sud
AAGCTTACCGAGGCAGCATGTGGTAAATCATCTCTCTACAATCGGGAAGCCAAGCCAGAATGCAATCGAGAATTTATTCTCATCACAAGCCTATCCTATCAAGAGTCTAGCAAATGAAAGGCCTTTTATTTCGCTCCCTCAAACGCTTCTTCTACACTCGCTGCCATATCTCCCAACGTTTTCCACGCTCTCAACCCTTCCTGTTTCTTTACAGTCCCCCAATTATGTTCTCCACGCTCGATCCACGCATGGCTAATCCCAAACTCCTCCGCCGGCACCTGGTCCGCTGACACCCCGTGCGCCACATGCATCAGCGCCTCCTTCCCGACGCCCAACCCCTTCTCCACATGCGCGAGCAGGTACTCGAAGTTCCTCGGGTCCGGCTTGTACGACCCAATGTCCTCGGCCAAGTACACACCATCAAACCTCACCCCCTGCAACGGCCCCGCCAGCGTCCGCCCAAACGTCGCATGCGCCGCATTCGACAGCGCCACCAGCTTGTACCGCTTCCCCAGCGCCTGCACGGCCGCCACCGTGTCCGGGAAGGCGGGCCAGTCGGCCACGCCATCGACGACGGCCTGCACGTCGGCGGGGTGCGGCGTCAGGTGCCATTCGTGGGCGAGGGCGATGTAGGCCTGGCGCAGGGCGTCGTCGTAGTGGATAGTTGGGGTGGCGTGGATGAGGGCGATCTCGTGCGCGTTGAAGGCGGCGATGGTGGCGCTGCGGGAGACGACGCAGGGGTGTGTGGGCGGGAGCTGGCGGAGGAGGGGGGTGAGGGTGCGGTGGATGCCGGACTCCCAGTCGATGAGGGTGCCGTAGATGTCGAAGGAGAGGGCTTGGAGGGTGGTGAGGGGAGGGGAGGGGGCCATGATGGGTGTAGTGGAGGAGCGGGGTGGGGTTTATCCGGGGAGGGAGGAGATTTGGTCAATAATATATCTGGTTCTATATGTTTGCTTGTGTGTTCCGAGGAGAATGTGGTGGCTTCGTTGCCTTTTATATGTACTGTTGCGCGCTCCGTTTGAAGTGCGTCGACGGCGCTGCTCAGATCCTTGTAAGGGTGAGGGTGACTCTCGCCGGCGCTATGATTTTCGAAGTACGGAGTATGATGAACGCAGTACCATACGAAGGGCAAATCCACTCTTCAATTGGCGTATTTCTGTGTTATCTCTTGAAGATGACCAGGAAGACTTAGCAAATGATATCATCTGTGCACAATATGTCGTGATGTCCGTCTGTAATAATTTGAGGTTCATTTGTTGGAGGAACACAGTCCAAAAGTGATTCATACACATTATCAAGCGATAGGTACCAGTACCTTACACACTCTTGCTGTGGATGAATCGCCTTAAGACTGGGCCGGAGATGTTGGGAAGTCCGCTTAAGCGTTTGAATTCTGACATAGGTCTTTCACAGTTGTTGTCATACAACGAATTGTCAGAGTGCAGCGGCAAATGTCCTTAATGGCTTGAGACTTCCAAAGGGACGTCTCTTCTATGATGCCAATGTGAAAGACGACACCGATCATATCTTCGTATATTGCGATCCAGATCCTCTACCTTCGCGGTAATCGTATCCCAAGCACACCGCGTGGCGCATCGTCTTCTTCATCGCTATCATCTCGAAAGCTTGCTTCTAGATCTCTGCTCAACCTCCGCTCCGTCCCCCGATCCTGCGCGTTCCGCGGCATGTGCTCTGAGTGTAACGCCTCCTCCAGTTCCTCATCGCCAAGGTGCAAGTCTGTATTCGCATCGCTGGCCCGCCGCCGCCATATCCTCTGCCCGGCAAAGTCTGCCAGTGCCTCTTGGACTCTTAGTCGTGTGCGGCTGATGATGCCAGGCTGGTCCGAGGCGGTCAGGGCCACTGGGAGGTACTGGGCGTAGCGCTGGCGCTGGCGATAGAGGGGGAGGAGGAAGTAGCTGCAGACGAGGTAGAGGGCGAACGCTATCAAGGGGGGTATAATGTATGCCTAGAAGCGGTCAGCAGCTGCTCATGCAAGGCTGAGGCAAGGGCCTAGTGGTGAAGCACGGGAGAGGCATCCAGAGGTGACTGTCGGGCAGCCTCGACATGACGTGCGCGTGTTGCCTCTCCACTCTTCAGCAGCTTCTGGCCCAGCCCGGAAGCCACTCACTTTGAGATCCAGCGCCATGGTTGTGTACGTAGGGTCGAGGACAGCCTACACAGCGCTGCTCTGCAGCAATAGAGCTTCGCTAGCAGAACTCCGGTGGATGTCGAAGCCGAAAGAGAAGGCGGATGTCAACCAGGCCGACTTCTCAGCATGAAAGAGCGGCTGCACAGGGTGAGACAGGCACTGGCATCCCAACTGGGGATGCGCAATGCTGACAGCGCTGGCCGTAGGTCGTCTGTTGCAGATCCTTTGTCGGCCCGCTGCGTAAAGGGATAGAGACGACCTTTTATAGTTGTAGAACAAAGTCGTCGTACAGCCAGGAGCACAGAATTGGCAGGCGAGTCTTGAGGGCGCCCTTTCGTTGAGGCTGTCTGTCGGCGTGTGGGCCTACCCTATGATATCTGGCCGAGGCCGACCGCGTGCCAGAGAAACTCAGGAGCACGACCCCTGAGAGAATCGAGCGTAGCGGCTTTAAGGGGAGCCGTGCGAGTCGTGTTCAGGAGACCGCCGCCGACAACCGCATCTCAAACCGACACTGACGAACGGCAAAGTCGCTGCACCGTTGTTGTTGCTTATTGCGGGGACCGACGACAACTTCATCCCCACTGCTTCGCCAACTCATGTCTCCGTCTGTCATCGCAGAGCATCATCGCGCACTTGTTTGCCCTGCCTGCGCTCCCGCAGAACACCCGGCGTGTTTGTGCACGCCAGGCCGCGCCCTGCGGCGACTTACAGCCAAAGGCAACATCCCGAAATCCTCCCCTTTCGATCCTTGCCACGCAGATACTTAACAAGGGAGGAATAGTATAGTCTTTGGAAAAGGACGCTTCAGAACCGCAGTAGTAGGTAGAGTCTCTGGTCCGCCAACATGCGCATCGATTCGGGTATTGACATTCAAGGAAGGCGTGGCCCTCTTCCGCGCAAGCCCAAGACCCCCCAGACGCCGGACGCGCCCAGAACGCCAGAATCGCCTGGCATGTTCTCTCGAGCAGCGAAACGAAATCCCGACAGTCATCTGGAGGGAGGTCGTTCTTTGGGTGCAAAAAGGACAAGACCGAGTCCAAGGCGTTTGAGGATGGAACGCTGCAACCGGATTTGCCGCGAGCGCCCAGTGGCTCCAACAGTCTGCATGGATCATATTCCTCGCGGCATTCCTCGAGACCCTCGGATCCAACAGAGTCAGAACGTCCGACAGATGCGAATGGTTTGGCGATGACCACCGGGATTATCACCTCGATCCCCGACGACAGCCTCTCCAATAACACAAGGAACCCGGTCCCTGTCGACTACATACCCAAACAGGATCAGGCAGCGGCGCGAAGAGAACCGCTGCCCCATCACTTGAACAAAGGCGGAGGGGACTTCCATCAGTATCCATCATGGGAGCCAGCACGGACCAAGTCAAGCGCAACATCAACGGTTATCAGGGTACAAACTCATACTCTACCGCTGCTAGCACTTCCAATCCTCGCAACTCCTTCGACCAAGAAAGCATTCACTCCACCCTCTCTTCTCAAACGCGAGAGTCCAGCATTTTCTCTTCTGACAACACGTCACGAACCGCGATGCCGGCCCACATGCAAACTGAGAGGCAGCAAGATAGTGTGCTGCGCCCAGGATCTTCACATTCCTCCAATGCTCGACAGTCCAATGTCTCACAATGGAGTTCACAGCAGAAGCCGGGATACAACTCAGCCACATCTTTCAATCCAGAGGGGTTCAGTACACAGAAACCTACAAGCGATGTAGAGATCGAGGAGGAGTTTGAGAAACTGATGAACAAGCGTGGCTGGCAGAACCTGCCCGACCAGGCGAAAAGGCAGATGATGGCCTACCCGCCAGCGAAGAAGTGGACACTGGTACATCAAGATAGATTGACGGAATGGCAAGGAGCGCAAAAGAGAAAGACAAATGCGGCGCGGCAGATACTGGGCTACGGCGAAACCCTTCCTGGTCGCTACAACGAGCAGACGAAGAAGGCAGTCCAGAGTGGTATGTTAAGCGAGTCCTGGACGACAGTATCACACAAAAGCAGCTGCAAAGCTTGAGCGTCAGCCTGCGGACACAGCCAATCGGGTACGTTCTATCACGACCCCTTCTCCATTTATACTAATTCGATCAGTTGGGTCAAAGCCTTTGTAGAAGCCCAAGGCCCGGTTGCACTGACCAACGTTCTCATGAAATTGAACCGAAAACAAGCTCATGGCCCAGCTCCCGCCCACCAAGCATCGACCAGCGAAAAGGACCTGGATCGCGAATACGACCTTGTCAAATGCCTGAAAGCGCTGATGAACAATCGACATGGAGCGGACGATGCTCTCCAGCACCAAGGGATCATCATTGCCATGGTATCCTCCTTGACGTCTCCACGACTCATTACTCGAAAGCTTGTCAGCGAAGTCTTGACGTCCATCTGCCACTGGGGGCATGGCGATGGCCACCTCAAGGTCGTCCAGGCCATGGACCATCTGAAGCACCAGAACAGCGAGACCGGCCGCTTTGATGCATGGATGCGCATGGTGGAAGTGTCCGTCGATGGTCGTGGTAAGATGGGTAGTATGGTGGATGCTAGCGACGAATTCCGTGGTGGAAGAATCGGCATGGAGAATCTCCTTATGGAGTATGCTCTGAGCACGCTGTTCATGGTCAACATGACGATAGATGCTCCAGAGAAGGATCTCCAGCTACGATGCCATCTCAGAAGTCAGTTCAATGGCGCTGGCGTCAAGCGGATTCTCGTCAAGATGGAGGATTTCCAGTACGAGGCGATTGACAAGCAGATTGAGCGCTTCAGAAACAACGAAGCCGTCGACTATGAGGACATACTCCAGCGTGAAGGAGGCAGTATCAAGGATGACATGACCGGCAACGTCCAGGACTTGCAGGACCCAACGCAAATCGTGGACGCCATCATGAACAAGGTCCAGGGCACCCGGACGCACGATTACTTCTTGTCTGCCATGCAGCATATGCTTCTAATTAGAGAGAATGGCGATGAAGACATGCTCCGTATGTTCCAGCTGGTCGATGCCATGCTCAGCTACGTTGCAATGGACCGAAGGCTGCCTGATATGGACCTCAAGCAAAGTTTGAACTTTACAGTGCAGAGCTTACTGGATAGGCTCTACACGGACTCTGAGTCACGTCAAATGTTCGAAGATGCCACCGAGGCAAGACAAGTCACAGATGCCGCGCTCGCTGAGCGAGATGAAATGCGCGACCAGGTCGAGCTTGGGTCCAATGGACTCGTCGCCAAGCTCCAAAAGCAAATCCAGGAGCAAGCTGCTGTCATTGATCTTCAAGCTCGTCAGAACGAAACTCTCAAGGCTGAGCTAGCCGAATCGCAGCGCACTCGTGGACAAGACCTCCAGCGCCAGGAATTGGAGACCCGAGAGCTCTACCTCATGCTTCGAGACGCTCAAGATGTAGTCGCATCTTCTTCGGCGAGAAAAGGAGGCGATGGAGCCAAAGGTGCCGATCCAAAGCAAATGCAAGGTATTCTCGACCGTGAGAAGCTCATGGAACGCCTTGAGATCTCTCTCGAAAGAGCCAAGACGCAATTCAAGCTGGAGGGCAAAGTCTGGCAACAGAATGGACCTTCTGATCGACTTCGAGAGTTGCGGGAGCGCATGGATGGCGATGTCGACTACTCGGAAGCCTTCGCTGAGGAGAGTGGTAGAACGACCGTGATGGATCCTCGAAGCAGCACTCGCAGAAAGCCAGTGAATGATGCGAGACGCATGCCATTGGGTGCATTCCCCGATCAAGCCGGGATGCCAGCAACTCTCAGCAAAATGATCTCAGGGAAGGGCGTACCTGCATTCGATTACGCGGAAGATGAAGGATGCGTGATGTCAGCCTAGAAACGTTTTTCTCAACTCTCGCTGCCTTTGGTGCAAGCTTGAACGATAGTAATTTATTTACAGTAAGTACGGTGCATTCTCACCACAGTCAAGCGCTGTTGCTCAGGGTTTAATTTTGCCAACTGAAGGTCCGCCAAATCCTCCTGAAATTCAGCCCTCATAGACCTCGGCAAACGTGGGACCATATGTTGGAGAAGGTGGGTTTCGCAAAGAAGCAGTCCTCGAGCTTGGTAGGATAGCTCACCGTGCTCAGACGTAAGTGTAAGAATGCGCTCAATGTCTCTTATTACCTTTGAGATGGGCTGAGCTCTTTGAGACAGTGGCTTTCCGTAACCCAAGAAGGAACCAATGGATCGCCCAATGAAATAACAGATGGCAATGCTCGGAGTTATACCAACAAACCCAAAAACCAGAGCTTGGCTTTTGAGCAGTTTGTCAATGCCAGATATGGCCACTTCCACATCTACTTTGGTTTTCTGTATCTGAATAAGCAGAGCCCGAATGAGCTGACCCGCAACCGCTGATCTGATAGGCGACCGCAAGTCGTGCTCGTAGGCTTTCAAAACAGGGCTTAAATCACCTTCTTTGACAACTGCACGAACCCGTTCGATTTGTTCCGGAGTTAGTGACGTAGATAAGTCTACTGTCGTAGGGTTGTCGACTGCAAATTCGACCACCATACGCTCCAGGCTTTGCATATCTGCGCTTAAACTTTGTCTACTGATGAGTGCAACATCCGTCTCATTATTCTGAATTGTATCTATAATTTTGGCCACTGGCCCGACAACCCAATTGCTCCAAAAATCCCTTATCGTGGCGCCAGTCTCTTGGATCCAACATGATAGCTCTGCCTTTCTCGAAACAAGTATCCTTAAAACCGTACTCCCAGACGTGAAACCTACCACAAAGACTGGCCACAATCTTGTCAATTGCCCAGGGCGACCACAGGCTTGGTATGTCGCCGTCGCCGATCGGGCATGGGCCTGAAGCTGGACTACCGTAAAGTAGTTCAACATTTCGGCTGACTTTATGACACTTGGTGATGCTTGATTTGCAACAGAAAGTGACTCCCAATCTGCTTTCATTGTCGGCTCTTGAAGTACGGCGCCGATTTCCTTGAGATTCTGTATGAATTTGACAAGACCAAACTTCCAGTCAGCTGTCAAATCTAGACCATGGGCCACGAGTCGTCCAAGACACGCCGCTTGGTTCAACCGTAAGTCCTGGAGCTGTTGCTTTTTGACGCGTACTTGATTGCGGAGAATTGCTGTTGGGCTTACTATTTGGGGCCATCCTGAACGACGTAACAAAGAACGATCTCTTATCGAGTCTTTCAAAGTCCCCATCCACGACTGAATGGAATTTGGTCTGTCAAAGCTGACCGCTTGTATCCTCTGTTGATAATCCTCGTAGATTTCCAAAGCGAGTTCTCGGAATCGCAATGGCAAGGTTTGCACGAAATATAAAAACGTCCATTTGGGCTCTGCGAGCACTTCACTCCAGTAAATAATATCTTCGGATAGTGGCAAAGTATGGTTCAAAAGGCGGGAAACAGTCTGCCCATAGACAATAATTGTAGCCTTTGCCAAAAGCAGCCATTCTAATTCTACACTTCCTCCGGCCCCAAACTTGTAATCCCGTAGGACATCTTGGACATCACCAATAGTGGACAGAGAGCTCCCCCTGATGGTCAATTTTGAGATGCAAGATCTGCAAATAGCGTCTGCTGGATCATCATTCGATGATTGAACTGACTTGGCCGAGGATTGAAGAACTACATCCAGCTGTGCTTCAAGTGACACAAGTAGGCTTTTGACAAGACTCATGCTCTATTTTGACCCTTGACGGAAGGTATCATTCGTACATACTTTGAGATGACAGGCAGTTGTGGTTTCTGGGGTAGATCTGCAAATTCGTCGTGTGACGCGAGAGCCTCCAGCAAGAGGTTGATGTTTGCCAAAATCAAGAAGATAGGGTCAGATATCAATGGCTTTGTCACAGAGGAGCAGCAAAAGGCACAGCATCAACGCGAACAGAAACTTCGAGCGCGCGGTTATAAGACGGAAAAGTCGGAGAAGATTACCAACCCCGACGAGCTTGTTGTAGACGACTCTACAAACGAGGAGGCTGCGGATGTTGATACTGAGGAGGTCAAAGAAGATGAAATTGAGCCGCCCAAAAGCAGTGCAGAGCTATCTCCCGACTTGAAAGTAAAATTAAGAAAGCTTGCCAAATTTGAAAGTAAATGGCCTGAACTTCTAATGTCATACCGTATTGCGAATGAAAAAGTTAAACACATAGACAGTTTTGAACAGATGCTCCGAGAGCACACGCCTTGTACGACAATTCAAGAGCAGGAGTCCTTTGTAGAGTATCTAAGCAATATGCAGCTAAGAATTGATATGACAACCAATGAGTTCAAAAAGGCCGCTGGCGAACGTGAAGATGCGAAACAAAGGCTTTCTGTACTTGAAAGCGATTATGACAAGGAGCAGCAGAGACATAAATCCGACGCAAAGTCGCTTAATGACCGGATCTCTACGCTTGAGAAAAGGGCTAAAGCAAGCACAGGAGAGGAAATATTCTCAGTCGATGAGGACATCCCTCGTCGAGTCTTTGAGCTCGAAGAGCAGCTGAGAAATACGATGGAAGAACTTGAGGCGTCTCGCAAAAGAGAAGTATCTCTTCAGGATGAAGTTGAAGTGAAGACGAAGAAGGAACGAGAGTATGAACAAACAAAGGAACAGAATTGTGAAACAATACGGCAAATGAAAGATGCGAGAGAAAGCCACCACAAGGCTTTTGAGCGGATAGAGACAGATTTTGAAAAAACAAAAAGTGGATATGAGAATAGCTTGGAGGAAAAAAAGGCCGATCTTGGAAATGCAAACAAGCGAGCTGAAACGGCTCTCGGAGAGTCCAAAAAGCTTCACGAGGAAATGACTGCACTGAGAGAGAGAATGGAGATGGAGCGTTCTACAGCTCAAAGTACCAACGAACGGCTTTTGGAAATCCAAAAACATGAAGTTGAGCTAGAAAGCGGTACAAAGCAGCTACAAGAACAGAATGAGCACTTGAGTAATTTGGTCCAGTCCCAAAGTACGAGGGATTCTCCTGCTGATGCCTCAATCTCGTCAGCGGCAAAGAAGAAGAAAAGGAAAAATAAGAAGAGCAACAGAGCGGAAGATCCCGCAGAAGCAGTGGACAAAGACTTTAACGACAAAACCCTGGCTCCAGATGCCCAGTTGCTTGAAAGTGAAATTGAAGCGCACAAATCCGAGATAGAATCTCTACAACGTCATCTAGAAGAAGCAAATGCCAAAGTTGCAAAGCTGACAAATGATATGGAAGAGATGGAAGAGCTTCGCGAAATACTGCGAAGTCAGGGACAAGATTTGATTGATGCGATTGAAACTTCGAAGCAATTAGAGTCTGAGATAAGTAATGCTATAATCTTCAAGGAGCAGAAGTTGCAAGACGGAACAGCGTTGAGTGAGGCCTATGCCGATCTTGAGAAATTGTCCGAAAACTCGCAAGCCGATCTTGACGATTTGAAGCAGAAATACGTGACAGCACAGTCTGATTCGAAAGCAGCCGAAAAATTAGCGCAGGGCAGATATCGCGAGATTACCGATTTGCGTGATTACATCAGTAACTATCAACGTGAGACTAACTCTATGCGGGAAGACCATGAGAAGGCTAAATCATCATTGGGAGAAGCCAATCTGAAATTGAATGACCATAAACGCTTGGAGAAACTAGATCGAGAACAGAAGGCAGAGCTGGCAAAACTAACAAAGACTCTCATGGACAAAGAAGCTGAAGTAATATCACTGAAAGCGGCTGTAAATGAAAGAGAATCGATGTTTGGAGATCTTCGTGAACGGACATCAGCCGCTGAGCGTACTCTCAAGGTTGCTCAAGATGCCAGAAAAGATGCGGTAGTTGAAGCACAGCGAGCACGAGATGAGCTCACAAGGGTGGCTACCCTCTACGAAGCAAGTCGGGCGCGAATAAGTTCTCTCGAAGATGTCAAGCATACGCTTACATCCGAAAAGGAGAGCTTACAAGAAGACATGGAAATGAAGAGTGCACAGTACGCTTCCGCACAATCGCTTTTGGAGACGATGCGCGAACAAACCTCGGAACTGGGCATGCGTTCTAAGGAGGCGACAGAGAAGTTTGAGGCTGCTGAGGAGGAGTTAGCAGATGCACACAAGCTGCTGCAAGAAAGAGCTCGAGAAGCTGAAACAATGCGTCGTTTGCTAGGTGAGTCTGAGGATTCTCAGAGCTCGCGTCTGCGGGATCTCCGTGAGAGGCTAGACCTGGTCACCGAGGAGCGTGACCGTGCCGAGGAGGACGCTGGAAGAGTCGTCCGACGACATGCGAGAGAGATTGAGAACTCCATCAGTCAAATTCGAGACCTCGCGGATAAAATCCAAGCAGTTGAGGCTAGCCGCGCTTCACTCTCGCACTCGCAAAGTCGTCTTCAGGCACAACTCAAGGACGTTGAGGCATCCTCTCAGCGATTTGAGGAAGATGCAGTTCAGACAAAAGGTGCTCTTGAAGGTCTGCACAAAGCTCAAGAGGAAACCTCGCGCCAATTGAATGAAAAGGATACTGAACTAGCAAAAGTGCGAAAACATCACACTGAGGCTGTCAAGAGAGAAGACCAACTACAGCGGTCGCAAAAGGTTTGTGTAGACGGGCAATTGTGACTTACGAGTAGATACTTTCCGACGAGATTCGAGGACTACAGCTTCGACTTAAAGATTCCCCCGATGGCAGTCGCCCCTCCACACCCCGCAGTTCTCTGAATTTCAACAGCGACAGGAAAGGCGATCTGGAACAGACGGTGAACATTGACTATGCAAAGAACGTCCTATTCCAGTATTTCGATCATAAAGAGCGTCGCACTCAGCTCCTCCCCGTCCTCTCAACCCTACTGCATCTCGATCTGGGGGAGCAGAGAAAACTTGCCTCCATGTAATGCACCTCTATAAACTCTGTATATAACCATATAATGACTCGCTGCACAGATAGCCTGCAAACCCGTTTCACAACAGGGTAGTAAGGTAAATCCGTATTTCCGCGGGTTGCCCCCATTTTCCCCACCACCAGGAAAAAACCTCCCGAATTCAGCAACCCTCATTCTAGCCAACTAACCAGCCAGCCAGCCAGCCAACCAACCAAGCCACTCCCTCACAATCGCTTAGCAGAATAACAACACGCTCATACTGGAGACTAATTGCGACAGAGGCTGAGCCTCAAGGAGCGCGACTTCCACTACTTTGGGCCCTTAGTTTTGACACCGCAGGCGACTGCGCACCCTTTTAAATTATATGATGACCGGGGAAGCTATGAAACAGGCGGCTATTCGCAAGGTGAAGCAAGTCACTGCTGGGAAACGGCGGAAAAAGGAGCTTCACCCGCTGGTGACAGTCGTTGATCAGAATGGCGAAGCAAAGCCCACTCTACAGCCAACAGCGTAAGTAGCTAAATCGCCAAACCCATTGGCAATGACTGGTGCAGGACTAACAGTAGAACTGATGATGTCCAAGACCTGCCGCAGCTTCAACACAAAAAGACATTCCATCCGCACGCGGAAAATACCGACCATGCATACTCCTACACGCCATCCAATCTAGCCTCAAATGGATATTCCTCCTCAGAATTCGACGATGAGCCAACTGGCGACGAGGAAGATTTGGAGGACTATTGCGAAGGTGGATATCATCCTGTTGAGATCGGTGAGGTGTACAAGGACGGTAGGTACACCATTGTGCGCAAACTAGGATGGGGCCATTTCTCCACAGTGTGGTTGGCCAAAGATGGCGAAACGGATGGGCACGTAGCGCTAAAAATTGTCCGATCTGCACATCACTATACAGAGACTGCAGTGGACGAGATCAAGCTCTTGCAAAAGATCGTGACCGCGAAGCCTGAGCATCCTGGCAGGCAACATGTGGTGTCCTTGCTGGATTCATTCGAGCACCGGGGGCCAAACGGTGTCCATATTTGCATGGTCTTCGAGGTACTTGGGGAGAACTTGTTAGGTCTGATCAAGCGCTACTCGCACAGAGGCATTCCCATGCATCTCGTGAAGCAGATTACACTTCAGGTCTTATTAGGGCTTGATTACATGCATCGTGAATGTGGTGTCATTCACACCGACCTCAAACCCGAGAACGTCCTCATCCACGTTAGTGATGTGGAACGCACAGTACGAAAAATAACAGCATCTGACTCCGATTCTACAAACGAAAAGCCCAAACGCGGTAGGCGACATACGTTAATCACTGGTTCTCAACCGCTTCCTAGCCCAATAAGTACAACCTGTTCGAGCCGTCAAGATCTTTGGCCCTCCTCTCCGCCGCGATCCCCTAGCATGAGTAGTCAAGGAGAAGGAAAGGAAGGCGCAAAGCGCGGTGCGAGAGAGAAAACCGCAGAAGTTATAACTGAAAACATATCAGGAATGGCTTTGACGCCTGAAGATGAAGCGTCTTCGTCCATAAGTACCGAGCTAGATTTTATTACGGTGAAGGTTGCCGATCTCGGAAATGCGTGCTGGGTGAGCCACCATTTTACCAACGACATACAGACTCGGCAGTACCGCTCTCCTGAAGTTATCCTTGGTTCCAAATGGGGCGCCAGTACTGATACCTGGAGTATGGCGTGCATGGTGAGAGTCGTGATCGGGTTAAACTAACGGCAGGTGTTTGAGCTTTTGACTGGTGATTATTTATTCGATCCGCAATCTGGAACCAAATACGGCAAGGATGATGATCACGTCGCGCAAATCATAGAACTGCTTGGTTCCGTCCCCCAAGAGATTGCCATGTCTGGAAAATGGTCCGGCGAAATCTTTAATCGACGGGGTGAATTACGAAACATTCATAGACTGCGGCATTGGGCCATTGCTGATGTTTTACGGGACAAGTACCACTTGGATCCACCTGAAGCCGATATCATCAGTAGTTTTCTGGTGCCAATGCTTCAAGTTGACGCGAAAAAGAGAGCCGATGCTGGCGGTATGAGTAGTCACCCTTGGTTGACTAATACTCGTGGTATGGAGCAGATCTCTTTGGGGTTAGAGACAGGGGCATGTGGAGACGGCATTACGGGATGGGCGAGTGAGGTCAAGAGGGCTTAGCCATCCTAACTTTGTGTACACTATTACTCACTTTGGAAACACTCATTCCTTCTATCCAGATTCTACGCGTACAGTGTCTTGTTGAAATCCAGGCTGGTCTAGCTATCCTGTTGAAGAAGATTATTATGCCAAATAGCTTAAATGCGAATGATTACGCTGCCTCCATCTCCGGCGGCTCACAACTGCAAAACAGGTTTATGTCACCGTAGGCTACATGGTTAGAGAAAATGAGAGTACAAGGCCTTACCATCATCTAGTCTTGCAACTGACGGCCAGAATTTGGCTTCGCGTAGATAGGGAAGAGGATAAGCGGCCATTTCGCGAGAGTACGGCCGGTCCCACTTGTCTGTCAAGAGATCGTGCTGAGGATGCGGAGCGTTCTTCAAGACATTATTCTCTATAGGTTGTGCGCCCTTCTCGATCTCTGCAATTTCCGCCCGAATGGAGATGAGCGCATTGCAAAAGCGTTCGATTTCTGCGAACGACTCTGATTCCGTTGGCTCAATCATGAGTGTATTTGTCACAGGCCAACTCATGGTGGGTGCGTGGAAGCCGTAGTCTTGAAGCCGCTTGGCAATATCGATGGCTTCAATGTTGGAGCTCTCCTTTAGACCACGCACATCGACAATAAACTCATGCGCGCAGCGATGAGTGTCGCTTAGGAATGGGATTTTATAGTGATGCTTCAGCTTTCCTGCCATGTAGTTGGCATTCAGCAGGGCAATTTTGGTGGCATGCGTCAAGCCCCTTCCGCCCATTAACTTGATATAGGCCCAAGAAATGGGAAGAATGCTGGAGGAGCCAAAGGGTGCCGAGGTGACTGGATCAATGCCTTCGGAGCCACCTGTCTTTACAAGCGGATGCATTGGGAGGAAGGGTTCAAGATGAGACTTGACGCCAATAGGGCCCATACCAGGTCCTCCACCGCCATGTGGGATACAAAAGCTACGATTAGTTAGTTGGCTTCGCTTAATGTCCTTACGTCTTGTGTAGATTTAGATGGCAGACGTCAGCTCCAATGTTATCAACCAAGCCAATTAATGCATTCATATTTGCACCATCCATATACACCTGGCCGCCATGCGAATGGACAATATCAATCGCCTCCTTCACATTCTTCTCAAATACCCCATACGTGCTTGGATAGGTGATCATGATTGCAGCTAGATTGTCTTTGTACTTCTCGGCCTTGCTTTCTAAATCCGTCATGTCCAATATTCCGCGACCATCACACTTGACAGGAACCACTGATAGCCCTGCCATTGCTGCAGAAGCTGGATTGGTGCCATGAGCGGATACCGGAATTAAGCAAATATTCCGGGCTTCTTCGCCCTTTGATTTCAAATACTTGCGTATCACACGAAGCCCAGTATATTCACCTTGGGCACCTGAGTTTGGTTGCAGAGAAATCGCATCGAATTTAGTAATGTCCTGGAGATCTTGCCGCAATTCGTCAAACAATTCGCTATATCCAAGAGCCTGATCTGTTGGCACAAAGGGATGCAGAGAGTTGAACTCAGGCCAGCTTATGGGAACCATCTGTGTCGTTCCGTTTAGCTTCATGGTGCAACTTCCTAAAGGTATCATCGAATGAGCGAGAGAAAGATCTTTAGACTGTAGATGGTGAATGTATCGTAGCATTTCTGTTTCCGAGTGGTGTGAATTGAAGATTTCGTGCTGCAGATATGGACTTTCACGTTTGAACTGGCTTGCTACTTCGGCAGCATGTTCAGTGGAGATACCAGCGTCGCTTGCCATTTTCTCCATATCAGCTTCGGTAAGGGTGGTATTCGTGATTGCGGCATAAATCTCCAAGAGATCCTTGCGAGTCACTGTCTCGTCAAGGCTGACGCCAACACACGATTCACTATATTTGCGGAGATTGATTGCTTGATCTCTAGCGCGGGACAGCACTGCCTCCACATCTTCGACCTCAATTGTTAATGTGTCGAAGAATGAGTTGTTGCACTTAAATCCTTGTTTTGCTAGAGCTTGCGCCAAAATAGATGTAAGACTGAAGACTTTTTGGGCAATAGCTTTGAGCCCTTTAGGGCCATGATACACAGCATACATAGCTGCCATGTTCGCGAGAAGGGCCTGAGCGGTGCAAACATTGCTCACCGCTTTCTCCCGGCGAATATGCTGTTCTCTGGTCTGCAACGCGAGTCGAGCTCCTTTGTTCCCAAGTCTATCTTTCGTAATGCCAACTAAACGTCCAGGGATCTTCCGTTTGCGCTCATCCTTGCAAGCAAAGAAAGCTGCATGTGGTCCCCCATACCCCATTGGAACTCCAAATCGCTGTGCAGAACCAACAGCAATATCCGCACCCCATTCACCTGGGGGCTTCAGCAATGTCAGCGCCAACAGATCTGTTGCCACGGTCACAACACCACCTAAGCCTTTTATTCTCGATGCTATTTCCTCCCAATTTGCAATGGACCCATCTGTGGCTGGATACTGAATGAGTACACCCATCAAGTCCTCTCCAATGGCCTCGGCTTGGTTCATCTCACCTACCACAATATTGATACCAAAGCCAGTGGCCCTACTGTTAAGCACAGCTATCGTTTGCGGGTGAACTAAATTATGAACTAGATATGTCTTTCTCTTCGTTCTCGCAGAGGAATAGGACATGATCATTGCTTCTGCGGCGGCAGTGCCTTCATCTAGAAGGGAAGCATTCGCTATAGACATCCCAGTCAAGTCGGTTACAAGAGTCTGAAAGTTTAGAAGTGACTCCAGTCGTCCCTGTGATATCTCTGGCTGGTAGGGCGTATATGAAGTATACCATTCCGGGCATTCAAGAACGGTTCTCTGTATGACAGGTGGCAGTATTGTACCATAGTAGCCTGCGCCTATATACGACCTCATAACCTTATTCTTGGATGCCAGCTCCCTCAACCGTTTGATGAGCTGAGTTTCTGAGAGCCCATCGATAGGAGATACCTTCAAATCCTTTGATGACCGAATGGAAGACGGAATGACTGACGCAACGAAGTCATCAAGCGTGTTGCTGCCCACTTCCCTGAGCATTTTGTTAATCTCATCTGGCTCAGGACCAATGTGCCTCCTTGCAAAAGTATCTAAAGGTGAGAATATGCTCTTTGAATGGGCCGCTGTAGAGTCGTCACTAGAAGACGCATGGAACTTATTGCCCCATTGCAATGGCCACAATTGCTTCTTTGCCAAGATTCTGCTGCAAAGGCGCAATGGTGCTACTCCATGTCGCATTGAACTGCTAGCAATCGATGAAGCAACCCTAAAGGGACACTAGCGCCTTCATCGACGGTGACGGGTAAGATCTGGTTCCTGAATATCCCGATACGATCACGTGAGGCCGATTATCCGATTGCGCGACTCCAAAGAGACAATTGGCATGAGACGACTTTGGCCCTTCTCCAAGTCTGAGCAGTCGTTTGAGGCCATTCTCTCAGAACTCTCATCCAGCATACAGTCGCGCGAAGTCCGTGTTCAGGAGGTGAGGTTGCGAGCTCGACGGTGGAAGGCTTTATTTACATTGTATTCTGGATTTGCCTATGTTTTCTATCTCATCATCATGGTTTTTGCCATTGGTTGGCGCGAATGGAACCCCCGGCGAGTCACAGGGTTGGCTCTGGGCCCAACGCTGATCTATGGCGTACGTTACTGCTTGAATTTCTTCTATGAACGTATCATACGGAATCAAGAAACACAGTTGGAGTTTCTGCGAGCTAGGCAGCGCGAAAAAATAGAGGAACTGAAGACCAAGACGAACTTCTACTCGACACAGTCCCTACTAGATAGATACAGTGGGTCTCCCTCGTCACGGTCGCTCGATGAGTCGAGGGACAGCCCGCGACCATCACCCAAGCAAAGTGCCTCGGACCTGCGAAACCGACGTCGGAGCAACTTTCGCAATGATCCAAGTACACCTGAAAATTCAAGGGCTGAAACGTCAGCCGTAGACATTCAACATCAGAGAGGTGCAGCCCCGCAAGTACCAACTGCATTCATTCCCCCTGCAGTTCAAGAGGAGCTTCATAACCCAAGATGGTACGATCGCTTATTGGACGTTATTGTAGGCGAAGACGAAAATAGACTTCAAAATCGCTATGCGCTGATCTGTAATAAGTGTCACATGCATAACGGCTTGGCTCCGCCTGGTGAGAAGAATGTACATGCCGTCAAATACATTTGTCCTCGCTGTGGACACCTCAACGGCGAGAGGCATGAAGGAGACAACAAAACGTCCTCAATAAAGGCGGATGACGAAATCGGCTCGCTCAAGAGCGTAAAGGCGGATGCGGAAGTCCCGACGGGCGAGGAATTCATGGAGGATGACTGAAGGCTCAATATGCGATTTGTACAAATAATGGTCGACTCGTCTCTCCGGGAATCTCTTTCCCATGTAGGCGGCGCACGACACGTCGGGCCTCGCTATGACTCGCTAATCTGACCAACCACGGCAACCTCCCTTGACTCAACATTAGTTTAGAGCATACACTTTCATACTTTTGTGGATTCTCCTGTATTTTCTGAACTCCGTCTGGTAGTATTTCAAGTTCGTATTCTTTAAGAACTTTGCTCACCTTTGTCACAAAATTTCCAGGCTTGAAGCCATATATGAGCACTGCATTTCCCTGTGGGCAATTATCGTAACTACTTATTTCTGGAATTTTCTGTATAAGATGCTCTCGATACATGTCGTAGACTACCACAGGATGTCCACAAAATCGGTTCTTTACATGTTTTTTCCAGGATGCTGCGGACATAGGTTCCGCAAACTCGATGAAAAATCGACGTGATTCCGAAAGGGTTGTTTGATCTCTCTCCGGCCAAATGGACAGAATTCTCTGCCCGACCGGCCCATTTGACGCAGTAGAGATTTTGCGAACATCGCGTGGGCTCACACACAATTGGCTGAATACACGCACGCCCAGCACTGTTGTCTGATTTCTTTGGTTTTCGGCTTCGGTCTCAAGACCCAATTCATCAAGCAGTCCGCCATTGATTCCGTGACCTGGTTCGCTCTCTAATATTGATGATGTCAGTGTGCCATTTATAGGTGGTTTTGCGTCTTGTGCAAGTCTCGCATAGCTAGCAAAGCTACGAAGACATCTTCTCATGACTGCCGAGGATTTCTGTGAATTCAATCCACGTGATTCACGATCGACCTTTTCTGACTGGTTGGGTTGGGCTGCCCAATCAGTGCATTGCCATCTGCCAAGGCTAGACGAATGACAACGCGGTAACACGGCAGAGATAGAAAAGTAATCTACAGGGTAGTAGCATTAGCTCTGTACAGCCTAGCCGTGCTTCGTGCAGTACTCCTGCCATAGAGCAACATGTTGGAGTTTGTGAGACATCGGAATTCGAGTTCAGAATGAAATGACCAAGAGTGACACCGGCGCCAAAAGCAGAAGCGAAGGAAAGTAGTATCGCAGTACTATTTTCCTGCTCTACACAGAAGTAGGGAACGTCTTCCACAGAGAAGCCAGCGCGAGCATACCAATATCAGTTTTTATTCTGACTGGTTGGCCTCTCTCTGGGATGGTTACGAATATAGCCCGTCGTCTTCACCACCCATCTGTCCTTACAGAATCCTGTATTCCGAGAGCGTAAAAGGATTGGTGCTGGACTATTATGCGCACATAAGCCGTGGTTACGATGAAACGAAAATTTGCTTCTTACTCATCTTACGAACACACATTGATCTACATGGTAATGAAGTAATTCCCAAACACATCAGGTCTCTGCCACACAGCAATGACTTTACAATGCTCAGTTTGAAGACCAATCTCCACTTCGAGCCCCAAACGCGAGCCCCAACGCATACCCAAACAAGACATTTACAAGCCTATTCCCCTTCCCACAGGTGTTTGGGGCTGATCGGGGTTGAAATAGGTTTCGAGTGAATCATAGTCTTTTGATCTGGAATTTGTTGCGCATTTATACACTCCATAGAGGTGCCTCCAATTCACCGATTCAAGTTTGATCTCTTCTCTAGCATATACGCCCGGTCTCCCATTTGTACATTGTTTGTCTGGCTGTCTCTCTTGTAGCATGTGGCACGATCTTAAGTATTCTCCATGAATGACTTCTTGTTTGGTTAGAGAGCAGACAAACAGGACTTGTTGCTTGTGAACTGCTAATCAGCGACGGAAGGGACAGTCTTCTGGCTAATTGGTAATATGCATCTTATCTGCTTACACTTCCCGCTTCCTCACCACCATAAAAAATTCAAGATACCAATCTCAGAGGCAAGAAAGAGAAGGAAGACAACATATTCCTATCTACAAATGTACATAAAAGACACTTTAGCCTGACTTGCAAGTTGACAAGCCAGTTTCCAGGAAGCACCAGCGAGGAGGTAGGTCTTTTCGTCTTCCCAAAACCCTTGTGCTCCTAAGGAGTCCCCAAGGTAAAAAGTCTCCACAACGCTTACTAGCCCTCACATTCACCCCCAGCAATAGCCTTCCTCCAACACCGCCCCTTCGTCACGACAGACAGCAGGCCAACAAATGGACAGGGAAGTGATGGTCCACGCGGTGCAAGCAAGGCTGGCTTCTTACATGACGTGTCCGTCAATGAGCCAGCAGCGCCGGCTGCTTACATGGCGCGTCCGCCAATGAGCCAGCATGCTGCACCACGTCCTTCATCCACCTCCCCTACCTCAGGTCCCATGGCCACGCCAAGGGTCCGTCGTCGGATTCCATCTGCCACCTACCGCTGCATGCCGTCGGGTGCCGTGTTATTGGAAGACCAAAGCCAAGAGATCCTGTGG
>JAABUO010003116.1_pt1 | contig 19903 bp, 25 predicted proteins | sample 5559291 | NCBI WGS metagenome assembly JAABUO01 (sample SAMN10711878, study PRJNA513372) | rock metagenome | isolation source: Antarctica rocks | place: Antarctica: Victoria Land, Finger Mt sud
ACGTGGAGATTCAGTTGAAGGCGAAGATTCATGGTGATTTGACGATTGGATTATTGTACGTGCTGACTTTCTGTTCTTTTATCGACCCTCCTTGCCCTGAGCTTGCATACCTTCATTTGCTAACAAAAAGCGCTATAGGAACTGATCGGTTATACTCGACACTATTTCTGGCATATGTCCCCAGCTTGATCGGCGCAGAACATTTGGATGCTGTACATTTGGGTAGATAGCAGAGGTAGATCAGGATGTTATTGTGATCTGGCAATTCTTGTATAATGGGAGAAGATGGTGATACCGTACCTCTACAGCGACGAATTACTGCAGCGGTATATGTATCTTTCGTCTTGGACAAGGTAATTAGCGTTTGTGCTATGTAGCGAAGAAATATGATCGCTGTCATTGGTTTTGTTAGTGGATGTAGCTACTTGAAGATTTGAGCATGCTGGCGATATTTTAGATGAATTTCAATTATTAAAAACGGGACAGAGCCACGCAACTACACCTAAACCCTGCCGTGGATCTCGAACCCTCCCGCCAGTTAACTTCCGGAGGTGACGCACGCCCAAACGAGACCGCGCCCTCACCAGTTTAGAGGCACCTGATGGACCCACCTGAGATTCTTGTCTACACTTTGCAGGGTCGTGTGATCCGAGTATATGATAGAACTCCAGAACCTCACTGCAAGATCCGACACAGGCAACCACGACTTTCCGTATAATCGCCAGCAGCCGGACAACCGCCAGCATAGGAGGGATCTGAAGCGGGAGCGGAAGCTCCAACGTATCCTCGACGAAGAAGAGATGAAGTTCTCGCATAGTATACAGTTTAATGCTGTGCCGGACTGGAGCGGTCATTATATATCCTACAGCAATCTTAAGAAGCTGTAAGCTTGTTTAGTAGTTGTCTTAAGCATTGGAGACTCCATTAGACATGACACTGTCCGAAAGTGCCCTTAAGAATACTCATATTAGGCTGACTCTTTGTTTGTTCTACAGTATCTATACCCTCGAAAAGTCTATCAACCAATCCTCTGCCGGACCTCACGACGCCGAAGCATCTCCGTTACTCGGAAATAGCGACGATCCAGACGCTGTCTTTCAACATGCGCTGGACCAGGAACTCGAAAAAATATCCTCTTTCTACCGGCTCAAAGAACTCGAAATATATGGAGAAATCGATGCTACGGTCAGCGATGTGAGATCATACGAAGCAGATACTGAAGGGCACGACGTCGACCAACATGAGGGACCGCCTGGAAGCCGGAAAGGAGGAAGAGGCCGTCAAGGCAGTATATTTAGAAACCTTGGGATTGGAAGACAGAGACGGGTCAGCAACGTGAGTGCGTCGATAAACGAGGCCGACGAAGATGCTTCCAGTGACGAAGACGGGGATGAGGGAGCTGCGCTGAATAATGGGAGGGTGAAGGGCAGGAATAGACCTTGGGACGGGGAGCAGAGCATAGATGATCTCCGAAGCTCGAGGGAGTTGCCGAAGCTCAGGTTGAGCCAAGCGTATGACGACTACAGCGACCACACTTTCTCGGCCTTGTATGCGTCGGGTATGACGCTGAAGAAGAGGATAATCAGCCTGTACGTATCTTTGTGCGAATTGAAGTCGTTCATCCAGCTCAACAAAACTGGTTTTACCAAGGCGCTGAAGAAGTACGACAAGACCATAAATCGGAATCTGAAGAGCCAGTACATCAAAAATAAGGTCAACACAGCAGTTCCGTTTCAGGAATCGACGACGAAAACTCTGGATGAGAATATTGCAATTGCAGTCAAGCTGTATGCAGATATTGGCACGAAAAGTGATATTGAGATGGCAAACCGTGAATTAAGATTACATCTTCGAGAGCACGTCGTTTGGGAGCGGAATACGGTCTGGCGGGAGATGATTGGTATCGAGCGAAAGGCCCAAGCCGCCAATATGGGCGTACGGCGGACTCTACTAGGTGCAGACCATAACCTGTCGAAAGCACGATTACAAGGAGATGAGGAAGATGAAATGGACACAAAAGAGTTGGTTACTCCAGTCGGAAGATTGACATGTCCACGATGGCTTTTCAGCTCAACTTTTTTTACCTTGATAGCTATCGTATTTATATTTGTTGTACTGCTGGTGGTACCGATAATGAAGGAAAGAGCCCAGCAGAATTGTCTGGCTATGCTGGTGTTTGTGAGCTTGTTATGGGCCACAGAAGTATTTTCCTCTTGTCCCAAGTTGTTCCATATCCTCACGTCCTGCAGGTCATTCCACTTTTCGTGACGGCACTTCTAGTTCCTTTCTTGGTGGTTATCCTGCGTGTAATGCGATCAGACGAGAAGCCACATCGTCGACTTGATGCCAAAGACGCAGCAGGCCATATCTTTGCAGCCATGTGGACCCCAGTCATCGTGCTACTCTTGGGAGGCTTCACTATAGCCGCCGCATTTTCGAGATACAATATAGCAAAAATGATGGCTACATTTGTCCTCAGCAAGGCCGGAACAAGACCGCGAACCGTCCTTGTAACAAATATGTTTGTCGCAATGATCGCAAGCATGTGGATTAGCAACGTTGCCGCCCCCGTCTTGTGTTTTTCTATTATCCAAGTAAGAACCCCTCTAATCAAACCTCTAAGACAGTCTAACCCCCCAGCCCCTCCTCCGCAACCTCCCATCCGACTCCTCCTTCTCCAAAGCCCTCATCCTCGGCATCGCCCTCGCCTCCAACATCGGCGGCGCCGCCTCCCCGATAGCCTCGCCCCAAAACATCATCGCCCTCCAAAATATGCACCCCCAACCGGGCTGGGGCACCTGGTTTTTCGTCGCCCTACCCATCTGCATCATCTCCATCCTACTCATCTGGCTCTTACTGCTCGTCACGTTCCAGCCCGGTAAAGGCACCACCATCGTTCCCATCAGGCCTATGAAGGACAAATTCACCGGTGTGCAGTGGTTCATCAGCGCCGTGACGGTCGTCACCATCGTGCTCTGGTGCGTAGCCCACCAGCTCGAAAAGGTCTTTGGAGATATGGGCGTCGTGGCCATCATCCCCATCGTCCTCTTTTTCGGAACCGGCATTCTCACTAAAGAAGACTTCAATAACTTCCTCTGGACCATCATCATCCTCGCCGCCGGCGGCCTTTCCCTCGGCAAAGCTGTCTCGAGTTCTGGGCTTTTACACACCATCGCCGGGACGATCACGCAGAAAGTAGAGGGCATGAGCCTCTACGGCGTCGTCGTCGTCTTCGCGGCACTGGTCCTTGTCGTCGCGACTTTTATTAGCCATACCGTCGCCGCTCTCATTATTCTCCCACTGGTCGCGCAGGTGGGGCGGGGGATGGCGGAGCCGCACCCCAATCTGCTCGTCTTTAGCTCTGCTATCGTATGTAGTGCTGCATGCGGCCTTCCAGTATCCGGCTTCCCAAATATGAGTACGTCGCAATTGTGCATCTTGTTTTCTCCTTCTCCGCTTTTTTGGTCCATTTTTTCATTTTTGGCTGATTATTTATGACCACAACAGCGGCGATTATGCAAGAAGATCCCCAAACGGGCCGGCGGTACCTGCAAGTTCGACACTTCATCTCGAGGGGCGTACCGGCGAGTCTCATCATCTTCGCTGTCGTGATCAGTGTCGGGTATGGCTTGTTAAGAGTTGTTGGTTTTTAAGGCTGTCACGGGTTTCCCCATGACCTTTCCCAGCCCTACCACAGGGCTAGGTCCGACATCATAAAAGATTCCCCGGACCGCTAGACAGCAATACAACTTCGAAACCACCTACAATATTGACTATACCTTTAACGAAGGCGGTGAGAGGGGGGCATGGGAAGGTGTTTTAGTGTTCCGGGAATGAGGTAATGTAAATAGGCAAGATAAATTTGATCTACACTAAGATGCTCAAGCCTTTGATATTCTTCTTTTACTTCTTTCATCTTTCATCAGACCGAAAACAGAGCTAATTTTGATTTTCAACAGATCCACAGACTGAAAAGCGGTATTCAGGTGTTTCTAATATCGTTCCTAGAGGCGTCCTGGGGAGCGTTATCTGTTTTGTTGTCATAATCACACTCGGTTATGGGTCTGATTATAATTCGTAAATTGTGAATACATTGGGAGATTGGATACAGCTTAGGTCCTCTGTGAATCATCGGGGCTTCTGGGCTCTCTCTCGCGTAGCTGGTTGTTCCTGCCAAGTAGAATTCGTAATTCGTACTTTCCATTTCAAGAAGTAAGCCTCATTTTTTTCATCACAATAGTATCTCATCTCTTTCATCATCCACCATGTTTCCACCTTTTCTCTCATCTGCTCGACCTCATCAGCTCGGTATCGTTTCCTTAGTGACTAACTAAGTACCTCATGAAGATGCCTCGCATCGATACGAGACAGAGAGGACTCGAGGAATAACTGGCTAGATTCCACCAACAAGACAACGCTATCGAGGAATCAAAAACCAGAGCAGACGTCTACGAAGTCTCGATGAAAGACCTGGCGAAACCGATTCTGCAGGGTTCATGAAAGGGTTGTAGCAATATTTGCATTTTGGATGAAGAATGTCATGGACGGTATTTGCGGACTTGACCAGTCTGGTGTCCGCGATGTGGCGAAGGACCAAGAAGGACATCAGCATGGCCGAAAAGAAAAATGTCTATTATTTTATAGTAGACCACTTAAGTTCAGAGGCTGTCGGTGTAAATGAACGGCTCTCTCGCCAGCGACTCCCCAAACCCATAGCTACCCCTATCGACGTTACAATCATCCTCGAGACTGTATTCTCAACTACTATAATGTGTGAGATGTCGACATACCGTGATACACTGCAATTAGCTATATAGATCAATTTAATGTGTTGTTGCTGTTGCCGGGGGCTGAAATTGCTTATAGCCCCGCAAGTGCCAATTCTATAGAGGAATGCCTACTATGGAATCATTGTGAAGTGTACGGTATCAGGCTTCGGAGTAAACCGACATTATACGCAAAGTTCACCCACCACTGGATGAAGGCGCAACGCAAGGATTCCCCGAAGTTCAAGACAATACCCCTGTGGGTCCTTCCTCCCCATATGACTACGCAGGATCCACTTCGTCAAATGATGGTACTAGGAATTATGGATGGTGCTTTGGGGTACCCAGGTCTGACCTGGACAGATCTGGAGGGGATGGTGCCGATAGAAGAAGACGTGCGAATCAAGATACCAATGTATGCACCTAGCCTGCTTTTGCCAGTACTGCGGTCAGTCCAGAAAGGCTCAGTCTCCCCAGAGCCACTTGAGAGCAGAATGCGCACGCACTTTGCTCATAGCCAATCCACTATATATACTGTTATTTCTGACTGAGCCAAGACCGCTTCAATGGTTCCAACCTTGGCTGAAGAGATTCGGGGTTGTGACCGGCTTTGGCGACTCTAACAAGCTACAACCTACGCCGTGGATCGGCTTTTCTGCTCGACCAGTAATGTGACAAAGACATGCGGGCTTTCGTAATGGGACATATGAGTAGGCCTAGTACCTTCCAAGATGCCTATCGCTTCAAAGTGGCTACACTTGATATTGGTCAGGTTTTTTACGGCGTTGTGCCGCTGAGACAACCGCAAAAGGAGTTGGTAATAGGGATGCGCCATAACAGGATCATCGATACGCCGTGCACTGTTTCAGCCATAGGAAAGTTATAATGTCTATCCGACCCAAAGTACATCAAAAGAGTAGAGGAGTAGGAACATATAAAGGCAGATCTCATCAAGGAGGTTGGCTCCTTCGCAAAGGGTAAGATTGAGGATAGCGACAGGTATTTTGACTAATTACAAATAACTGAGAATACCGGCTGGATCCTCAATAGATCGGAACACGCCCAGCTGAATGAAGAAATCAAGGCCTTCCGCAAGACCCCTAAGGATCGCTTACTCGCAGCTACCTCCCAGAGGTCTAGCACACTTTAGACTGATCTGAAGAAAGATACGCCGGTGATCAACACGGAGGTGGACATCTTTGAGATCGATCCGACAGACCAAACAGCGAAGACTGAAGAGATTTGCGCATTTGAGGACTATCAGATCACGGATAGACCCCCGGTTAAAAAGGATGATGGCTTTATGGCTGACTTAATGATTAGATCACCTAGGACAAAATTAATGAACGAGACGCTCTAAACGAGTTCAACCAACAATCATACCGCGATAAATGATGTTTAATGATGGTAAAAAAATGCTTGTACTTCTTGGCTGGCAATATCGATTTGATTTCACTCTGCTCGCCTCACCTCACTAACTTCGTTGCTCTCATCGTCTCTCATTCTTCAACAGATGGGTATGAGTGGGGTGTAGGGAGGTACAGAAAGGGATTGTATGGAGGGAAAGGTATGCAGGACAAAGGGTTGCGAAGGAGGAAGTAGTGATGGGAGGTTCTTTCTGAGAAGCAAGAGGGGTGATGATGACTGAGGTGAGTTATCATCAAAAAGAAACAAAGGGAAAAGTCTAGGAAGAGGGAGTTTATGGTATGTATTTTTTTTTTGAAAGAACGCAGTTAATCTCTTCCCTTCTCAACCTGGCCACACACGCGCCGCTAATTGATCTATAGCGTGACTTATCACCCCACCCCATCCTCCCTACGACGCCCTTTCTCCCTCAAAATCTCCTACAAACCAAAACGTCGGGGGCCTATGTATTGCCTCGCTGAGCTCAGCACCTCGCTAGACTCAAGGCCCAGTAAACCCCGGCGGCAACGCATACGGCGTTGCCGGCTTCCCCGCCCCCGTTCCGGTATCCCCTGTAGAATTTGTAGTAGTACTGGTGTCGGGACTCGATGCGGTATCAGCAGTATCAGAGCCCGTTGTATCAGTAATATCCTCGCCCGTCCCATCATCAACAACCTTCTGCACCTCCTTCACCGTCGTCGTTTCCGTCCCGTTCCCGTCCGTCTCGACTTTAACTTCAATGGCCGTTGAATTATCGCTCTGCGGTATCATATCCGTTGGCGGCGCGGACGTGTGACCAGCCGCTTCGCCGCCACCGAGGTAGGCCGGGTTAGATTGGTTTTGGGAAGGTAGGGTGGAGTTAGTGCTGTTGGTTTTGGTAATGGCACTGGTCTTGTTGGTGACGAGCTCGCACCCGGCGATATCCTGTGGACGGCCGGTGCGGAGGATGGATGTGAGGTTCTCGGCGGGGATCGAGGGATCGCAGTCGTAGGTCTGGGACGTTGCGTTGCCGTGGCTATGGGTGAGGTTGGTGGGGGTTTGGTCTGGGTAGGGCGCGAGGACGGGGCCGTGGCCCATGTTGTGGGAAGAGGCGAAGGGGCTGTTGAGGGCGGAGGAGTTGGTGGATGTGGGGGAGGGGGAACGTTTCTGTTCTTTGGGTTCGAAGTATGAGGCTATGGAGTCGATGTGGAGTACACGTCGGAGGAGGTCTAGTGGTTCTGTTCGTGATTCTTGCTGTGCAGGGGTTGGGGAGGCATCGGGGTTCGAGAGGGGTATGGCGAGGGTTATGGTTGCGGGGAGCAAGAAAGCGTAGTAGATGGCTACGAAAGACTTCATTGTCGTGGAAGGGGAAAGGGGATGAATTTGCTTGGGCGTAAGGAGATACTAAAGCGTTGCTCGAGCAATTCTCGAAGAGAAAGATTTTGAAAGTATAGTAAATAAGAAGAAAGGAGAAAGACAGAAGATCATAAATAAGATATGTGCGCATCGGAAATATGACGGCCTCAACATAGATCGATGCGTGTCGCTTCTTCGTATTTATCCGTACAGAGCTATGACGCAAAATGCTCCAAAGCACTCGAAACATAAAAAGGTGTGCCATGTTGAAACATTGGCCTTACTTGTCGCCCCCGTCGAGAGTGATATTAGAAACTACACCCAGACCTGGTAAGAAGGGCATCGAGCGTCCCTCAAAGTCTGTAGGAGCGGAATGGTACACTGAGGTTGGCATTGGGCGTCCGTCTCAACATGAGCGGTTGTTTCGAATAGTGGTGCGTGACAGGAAAAACAGCATAAAGAATGGAACTAAGGGCTTCGTGTGTGGTAGTTTTCTCGAAGGCTACTCTTTTCTCGCCTGATCATGCGCACTCTGAGCAAAGTACTACAGAACCTCGCATCAAGATGGTGGATGCGGTAGGAGAGGAGATATTGGGGTTGATGTGAGAGAAAAAGCCGCACGAGTCGACTTGTAGATGCGGCAGAGGAGGTGTTTCAAGATAGCCGACGCGGGTCGGTGGGTTGATACGTGGGTTTTGGCTATGATGGAAGTAGTAGGTGGCCCGCTGCATGTGGATGTCGGGCTATTGGGTGCTTGAAGGTTGGGATGGAGAGCTCCGGGGTTGTGAACCGGTTGATGGGATGTTGGTTGTCGAAGAGGGACGAGAGGGAGGTCCGTAGAGGAGCCGAGGTATCGGGGGCGGGGAGCTAGCGTGGAAGTTCAAGACATCAATCGATTAAACATCCCAATAGATCAATCGAAATCCTGTGAAGAGCTGAATTGACCTTGGAATGGCCGACCAAGCATCAAAAGATGCCGCCGCCAAGCAACGCATCATCACCCACATGAACAGCGACCACCAAGACTCTCTAGTCCGCTACCTCGAGCACTTCTGCCATCTCTCTTCCTTCTCGGCCCGCAACGCAAGATTAACGGACTTTACATTCGATTCCCTTACTGTCCTCGCCAGCAACGCAACACCCCATACCATTCCCATAAATCCGCCCCTCACATCCTGGTCCGAAGCCCGGCCCCGAGTCGTGGCAATGGACACTGAGGCCGCGGCTGGCCTGAACCGATCAAATGTAACCGTCAAGAAATTCAAGGGCCCGCAAGGCTTCATGAAGGTCGTTTTTGTCGCTGCCGCTGTGACGTTTGTCGTTTTCTGCAAGCGATCGAATTTCGAACCAGGGTCGATAATCCACGATAACGTGATGAGACACGTTCCCAACTTCAATGAATTCTGTCGCACAATACAGCCCGTGGTTATATATCCGATGGTTGCGCTGCACTCGTGGGAAGCGTATCATTTGGATCGGAGTCGGTTGGAGAGGCATTCGATACCGAGATTTAGCAAGCTGTGGTGGAAGTGGGTGTTCATGACGTTTGTAGGGGGGGTTGGGTTGTTTAAGAGCTTTGATTCGATAGTGGAGGAGGAGGAGGCGAAGAAGGTGAATGCGAAGCATTAGGGGGACTGAGGGTTAGAGAGAACAAAACAAGCAGGTGATAGTATATAAGAGCTATGTGTAGAATGTCTGCCTAGCGTCTGGGTCAAATCGCTTTACAATACATAGTGGAGAATGATTAACGAATGAACCTCGAACTCGCTACGATTTTTGAACAGTTTGGGGCTGGAGACGCCAAGACAAAATAGGTTCAAAGACCCTCAGAGAAGAGGACGTGTTGTATTGGAGGTACGTGGCGGTTGGTTCAATTACTTGGTAATGCATCGTACAAAACAATACGACGCACGAGATATATACCCCTATAATAATCCCTAATAGAGCACTTAGACGGAAGGATGGATGGATGGATTGTTCTTTAAGCCGTCCTGTTCGCCTAAGGCGGATATGCAGCTGGGTCTATAATGAACTACCAATGATATGAATCCGCTCGCAACTGAGATGATTGCCATAACTTTGAGCCTCCTGAATAGTATGTGCTGATCCTGTGTTTCCTGTTCCGCCTGCGTATCCCTCCCGTTCGTGTCGTTGGATTCTGTATATATGGCTTAATATGCCCCTAAAAGCCCTATTCTTGAGCAATGAACGGCAGATGGCTCTTAACCAGTCAGTTTAACAGCCAAACAGACTGTAACACGTAAGAAATCCAACGATCGTATTCACCGCGGATGCACGACGGCCAGTCTTTCAATCGATGTACGGATGCCCTTGCCTTGTTCGTGCCTCCAGGACCTAGTGCGAACCCGGGAAAATTCGTCGCCGTATCTGCAAGCCAGTGCTGAATGGAACCTTCCTCTTATCAAAATGGGCGGAGCCAGTAACGTTGACCCTGCACATGCTATAACCCTTTCACGATGTAGCATATACCTACCCACTTCGAACCCGTGACAGTCAAATCGATCACCTTAGATTCATAACGCATTATGCGACCTGATGATTCCGCATTAGACTAGGAGGCACAGACAGCCTTCATGAAAACATGTTGCACCTGCAATATTACTCCCATGATGTTCATAAATGGTAGTACTGCGATTGAAGCTGCATTGTTCCAAACATCGTTTGATTGAGTTTCTGCCGGCGATTTCTCTGCAAGATTATTGACAGATATCAGTTACTTCTGTAAGCGAATTCAGAAATGCTGCAAGCTTCATTGCTATTCTCCAACACGATGCCTGGCGGTTCGTAAGAGTTGCTATATCCTGCATTGAATGGGTAGAGTGACAGCATTTAAGATACACCTATAGATTATCAAGTAAAGTTCGGGGATATACTGAAACTTGGAAACTCAGAAAATATTTAAAAATGAAAAATGTCTTTAGGAAATAGAGCTGCAATGCTACAGATCTTCATGCATGATTTAATCGGAAAAGCCGAGTAAGCCATGATTTCTAGAGCCTCAGAGGGAGGGAAGGGACTCCACAGATGCTCCTGTAAGTCCCTCCAGCAAAGTTTTAACAGCTCAGCAGGATATTGAAAGGACGTTCGATAATCAGCAATCGCAGAAACTTTGAAGGAGAAGAAGCTGAGTCGAGTGTTGTCCGATACACGTGTCGATAGGACTCAGGGTATGACAATATGAGACCAAGTTCTGTACGAAGTCAACCAGGTAAAGATTGATTCACAGGATCGTAGATCGCCAACTGTGATGGAAATTGCTCGAGTAGCCGTCTGGATCAGGCTATATCCCGCTAGTGCCCTATCTCGTCCTTAAGCGAGTAGCGCACACCACCAAAAGTTCGAGATTCTTGAACATCAAATCATTGACGACAACCACGACACTGGAACCCACCCTCTTTACAGGTGGACAGCTTACATACAGAGGGTAAGTCAACCTCTTCTACCCCATATTATACTTCGTTTGCTTGGTTGGATATATCTTTGCCGGCATGACAATCGGAGTGCTACTGACTGGATCACTTGCGGCTTTGCAATACAAAAACGCAACACCAGCTTACAACATTACTCTTCCAAGGACAGAACTGCAGCAGTCCGTAGGGTCTAGCTAATTACAAGTCTTTAGTTGTCTGAATCACCGCAATCATGGGTATATCACGAGATTCTCGACACAAACGCTCAGCTACCGGCGCAAAGCGGGCGTACTATCGCAAGAAGAGGTACGACGAGCAGCACCAGCCATGAAGTGTATCTGAATTTGGGCTGATCATTGCAGAGCTTTTGAGAAGGGTCGTCAGCCAGCCAACACCCGTATCGGAGGGAAGCGAATCCATCTTGTCCGCACCCGCGGAGGGAACACAAAATACCGCGCTTTGCGCCTCGATTCCGGCAATTTCTCCTGGGGCTCTGAGGGTATAGCTCGAAAAGTCCGTGTCATATCAGTGTCCTTCCACCCTTCCAACAACGAACTTGTCCGAACAAATACTCTCACCAAGGCCGCCATTGTCCAAATCGACGCTGCTCCTTTCAGACAATGGTACGAGGCACACTACGGACAGAACTTGGGAAGGAGACGTCAGCAGAAGGCTGACAAGGAGGGCGCGGAGGAGAAGAAGAGCAAGGGTGTGGAAAGAAAGCAGGCGGCTAGGTACACGGCACAAGGCAAGGTGGACCCGGCGTTGGAGAGGCAATTCGAGGCGGGTCGTCTGTACGCTGTGGTAGCTTCGAGGCCCGGGCAGAGCGGGCGTGTGGATGGGTACGTACTGGAGGGAGAGGAACTGGCTTTCTACCAGCGTGCAATTAGGAAGTAGTGTGGGGTTGGTTGCGGGTTTCGAGAGAAGGCTGTCAATTTGGCGTACGATAGTGTTGCTTCTGTTCTGAAGATCAGCCTAGAGGCTCTACAAAACCAAACTATGCCAAATAAATATTTTGCGATTGAAAGCCGACCGCATGCATCATGGAAGACGATTGGGCGATCGACAGATCCTATGCTGACAAAGTCGCTACTTTTCCACAAGAATCCCGCGCATCTTGCCGCAGACCCTATGTTTCGCACATACGACGATTGTGATTGACCATTGCAAAAACATGAACGCCAGTGTCAATTCCGACACTGTGACAACCCGCTTCTGCATCATTTCCGACACCCACAACCAGGCTCCCCTACCTTCGACGAATACCCATTATGCTTACCGCGAACCCTTACCTTCTGCTGATATCCTCCTCCATGCCGGAGACATTACCATGATCGGCCGATTGGCAGAATACAGGAAGATAATAGAGGCCCTCAGTGTGGCCGATGCAGAGCTGAAGATAGTGATTGCTGGTAACCATGATATAACGCTTCACGAGGAGTATTACAAATGGAATGGAAAAAACATGTTCCATGGAGATTCATCTGAAGACCTAGAGCAGGTTAGGGATCTGTGGACGGGCGAGGCAGCCCAGAAGGCGGGAATTGTGTACTTAGAGGAGGGCATAAGGACCTTTGAGTTGAGCAATGGAGCTATGTTTACTGTATGTCGGATTGGGAAGCTGAAGGTTTCGGCTTATTACCAAGGCTAACCTCTGGTAGATCTATACGTCTCCGTGGCAGCCAGAGTTCTACAACTGGGCCTTTAACTACGACCGCGACGAAGATCGTTTCAATCCTGGGCCCAGCGACGGGGAATATGGAGCAATAAATCCTGTCCCTTCATGGCCAGCTATTGATGTTATGCTTACTCATGGGCCTCCTTACAAGATTCTGGATCGAACCAGTAGGAATGGAGACGTTGGCTGTGAGCACTTACTCAGGGCGGTACAGAGGTGTCGTCCTCGTCTCCACTGCTTTGGTCACATACACGAGGGCTGGGGTGCGCAAAGGAGGAACTGGCTAGAAAAAACCTCAAAGGCCTATGATCTGGATGCAGAGCATATAATAAAAAATCGCTCGGCACACCTTGATCTGACCGAGAAAGGGCAATCTCCATTGCGTTTTGGTGAAGAGACTGTCTTTGTGAATGCTGCAATCATGACTGTCGGCTATGAGCCTCGTAATGCACCATGGGTAGTCGATCTTGATCTACCATTGGCTGAGAAATCTGGCAGAAAAGAAGGTCCAGCCTGATAACATCTTCAGTGTGGAGGCCTTTCGGTTGTGAGTGTTGATACCTTTATTATGGAGTGGTGGAGACGCGACGGAATCTTCTAGACTACGGTGAATAAGGATAGCTTCTGGAATACTGATTCACAAGCCCCTTATGAACAGATTGTCAAATGTTCCAGACTTGACTCACCTTTGGTCACCACAATTCGGTACTCGTCGACATCGACCACGGTTACCCTTGAAAGCTCAAAGGTTCGATTGATTCAGCTGCTTCGCGGTACCGTGAACATGGCTAGGCTTTCTTCAGCCTTCGAGTCATGCCCTGAGCCCGGGTCCATCCTCGCATTGCTGGAAGCCAACGGTTCAGATGCTCGACACCTTGCAAATACTGCGATCGGCCTGGCTCAACGGGAGTCTCTGTTTGCGGCTAATCCCTTTTATGGTCCTGAAGTTGAACCTCTTCCTGTGATTGATTACCACCTGCTATCCATTCTCATCAACTTGTGTCGTCCTAACCTTAGCATAAAAGAGCTAAAGCGCTTCGATTATCTCGCAGACTCCCGTGGATTTTACTATAGGGCTCACCACGACTTCGAATATTTCTATCGTGGTCTGCAAGATGTGTTTGCTTGTGGCGTCATCCTCGATCAGCAGAAGCAGCAGCTTGAATTGTCAGGCCCATCAAAGTTGAGAAAGCTTGAGTGGAACCACATCGCTCGGATCAAGAACCTGGAGGAAAAGGAAAGAGTCCTGGAAAACCTTCAGCAGCGTCGCAAAGCCAGGGAGCAATGCACGGCTTGGTTCAGCGCTATGAAGCTTGATTTCATAAACAGCGATATGCCGCGTTTGCTCTATGTAGGGAAGCACGTCTACCAGAAAGCCCACATTCCCGGTATTGCGCTTTCGTCTTTCATACCATGATTCGAAGAAGCTAATGGGGGTTAGACAATCACAGTCCCTTTTTATCATCCGCGGTCGATCCACGAGTCCAGAACTCTTCCAGACCTGTGACACATCTGCTAGGTGACTCGCCACATGTGCCAAGCCATAACGAGCGTGCCCAAATAAAAGACGACAATGACAAGGGCGTGTACTCTAATAAGGATGATTGTATGATCATCGATGGGGATGCTGATGTACGCTACGAATGGTAAAAGTCAGTGGATACAGCTATATTGGCAAGCTAACGCCTCCTTAGTTGCAAATTCCAAACCCCAGATACCAGAGAGATCACGCAGAGGCTCAGCTTGAGATTTTGGAGGCTGGGGTTAGTGGTTAAGCTTCGGAATATCTACAATGTCGCACTTACGGCCAAGTACATGAGACTAGCATGGGACCTGTTGACAGCGCAACAATGAAGACATACATCTACTTGGTGGTTTCTCCGCAAGGTGTGAGGCTTGCTCGTCACCAGCAACAATGAAAGGAGGGCTCCTAATAGTTAACCGAAAATCCCCCAGATCTGGGTGGGGGGCTAATCGTATTCATCTACTTAGAAACACGAACAAACACCCCCAGGCGCCCTTGCAAAATAACTGGAACCTTAGCCGAATAATCTAAACCTCCTTTTGTGCTGTCACAAATCGGCCTCTGTCAAACCTCGATCATAATCATTTATTCAGGAAAACTCTGAAGATCTCGCAATACATTCATGTTACCTAACTTTGATCAAACTTTGCATAATAACAAAGAAGATCAGCTTTAAGAGGACGTATGAAGAACTGATGAGATATCTCGCTAAAAGTTCCATTTATTTTGCGAGGGCGCCTGCCGAGCACTCTCATATTATGTGGTTGCGCTTGATACTTGTAGCTTGATACTAGCCCTAAGCAGGGCATGTTCTAGCCATAGATGGTTAAAGTGTTCGGGTGAGGGGTTTGTTCGTGTTCTAGGTGATTTCAAGTACTCGTACGTAGTATGCCCAGTATGCCCCTCGGGCACTGTGAATTTCTCGGTTGACTTCTACGTGCCACTCCTTTCGATTTCTTTTGTTGATAACGAGGCTTGGTATATGGATTGTGTAACGATGATCTCATGTTGCAGTGTCATCCGAAGCTCTTACAGTATAGGCATCCTGACATAAACGGTGGATGATAGTCAGTCGGAGGCTGTGTAGCTGGGTGGAACTTTGCCTTTGCATATGCGAAGTCGCTACCCCTCATACATTTGTTTGCCTTGCACAAAATTGGCGCCGAGACTGCGGTGGAGATCCTCCGCTCTCAATGTATTTCTTTACGCGTCAAATGTTTTGCAAAAGAGATGGCTCTGACGTCGCTGTATTCCCATCTATGTTAGTGACTATGATGAATGATCAAAAATAATATATTGCTCCACAGCTCAGTCGGCAGCATGGTCCTCGACCCTCTAACTGCACTTGGCATTGCCAGTAATGCTGCTCAGCTCGCCGAATTTAGTAGCCGACTAATGTCCAGAGGCCACCAAATATATAAATCCGCTGATGGAGCTCTCGCAGAGAACCGGGAGTTAGAAGCCATTACAAATGGCCTTCTAAAGCTGAACTATACGCTGACGAACTCTCTCGAAGCAGACGAGCTTCATCGGTCTCTTTTGGACGATGAACAAGATTTAAAGGCCATCTGTGAAGGCTGCGAAAGTGTTGCAATCGAATTAATAAATGCTTTGCGAAAACTCAAGGTTGGAGGAAAGCATAGGAAGTGGAAAAGTTTCCGACAAGCACTCAAGACGATCTGGAGTAAAGAAAAGATCGACGATTTGACAAAAAGACTTGAATGTTACAGGAAACAGCTTGACACGCATGTTTTAGTCTCCCTACGGTACACAGCATAAGTCACCCTGGTTGTACTCTCCTGCTTATTTCTGTGTCAGGGTCGACATCGATGCACTTACTTCACGTCAATCAAAGCAAGATGACCCGAAAGATGAGACAATCTCAAGGACGCAAGAAACCATGAAGCAGTCTATTAAATCTGCCGACGAGACCAGACAGTGCATGACAGATTTGCTAGGAGCTGTGTTACAGAAAGACCGGCAAGCTGACAACTTAAGGCATCCGGCATATGTTCCAAAAACATATACGGACATGGCGGAAGACGAAAAAGATAGATGTCAGATCTCTCAGTTCCTCTATCAGCTTCATTACCATGGCATGGCAGACCGACATGAGAGAATCACTGAAGCTCACAAAAAGTCTTTTGACTGGATCTACCAAGAGGCTAATGTAAATGAGGAGTCTAGGTCTGATTTCGTGCAATGGCTGGAGAACGGTATCGGATCCTACTGGATAACTGGTAAGGCTGGATCTGGAAAATCGACACTGATGAAGTATTTGAGCGGAAACCCACAGACTCGTGAGTGTCTACAATCTTGGGCTGGTCAGTGTCCTCTCGTGATAGTAGGCTTCTTCTTTTGGAGTTCAGGGACGAAAATGCAGATGTCACAAATGGGTCTCTTACAAACAATTCTTTACGAAGCTCTATCGCAATGCCCCTCTCTTGTTCCGGTGGTTTTTCCTCAGCAATGGCGGTCACAAAAATTCGCTGATGTACAAAACTGCACATGGACTGAGTCAGTACTTGTACGAGCTTTTGAACTACTAATGAAACAAACTGGGTCCGTCAAATTCTGCTTCTTTATCGATGGTCTAGATGAATGCGGAGACGATCATGGAAAACTCGTAGATCTGCTCAAAAGTGTAGTAACATTCTCTGATGTTAAGGTCTGTGTTTCAAGTCGCCCATGGCTTCAGTTTGAGGATGCTTTTGGAGGCTCTTCGAATTTGACGCTCCAGAACCTTACTTACCACGATATCAAGCATTACATTAGCGCGAAACTGTGCGATAATGCCAACTATCATGAGCTGGAACAAAAGGAACTCGTGTTTGCTTCTGGGTTGGTCGAGGAAATTGCGAAGAAAGCATCTGGAGTTTGGTTATGGGTCCATCTGGTAGTACAGTCTTTGCTAGATGGACTAACCAACTCAGACAAATTATCCGATTTAGAGAAACGATTGCGATCCATTCCAACCGGTCTAGAAGATTTATACCAAAAAATGCTTAATAGCATCGATGATTTCTATCTTGAAAGCGCCTCACAACTCTTTCAGGTAGTCTTCGCGGCACAAAGTCCACCGTCGCTACTGGGACTATCGTTCGCTGATGAGGAAGAATCACTATTGGCCGTTCGAGCTGAGGTCAAACCTCTAACCGACGAGGGGATGCTGTCCAGGTGCCAAGTAATGGAGCGTCGTCTCAATAGTCGATGTAAGGGCTTCCTGGAAGTGCCGTCACCAGTGTCTGATCGATATCGGCCAGCATTCGCTGGTACAAAATCTATTGATCGGGACTTGCAGTGGCCATACAGTGATTCAACGCAATACGGTTGTGATCATACACGCTACGAGCCACTGAGCTCTGCTTCGCAATCGACAGCGAACCTGAAAGTTGAATTCCTGCACCGAACCGTTAAAGACTTTATAGCCAAGCCAGACATATGGAACAAACTAACTGCTGTTACACGAAAGGATTTTGATCCTAACCTAGCGTTGTGCCAGTCTTACCTTTTACAGCTGAAGACTTTACACCCGGAGTCGATGACACGGAAAGGAGTCTGGGATCTTGTTGAGAACTACATGCACCATGCAGTTTTAACGGCAAGATTCAACATTGCATCCCAAATGACAATGTTCAATGAACTAGATCGAGCAGCAACAAAGTTAGCGGCCCGTCCAAAATTCGTTGCCTCGAATATCGGGCGAGCTTTCCCAGTAGACCCAGTAGCACACTGGACAAGCACCGGACCACAGGGAAAACGAGGCAATACCTTATTGGCATTTTTGATACAATACGACTTTTATCAACTGTTTGCGGAAAAGGTAAACGGAACCTGGTTTAATTTCTATGACCAGACTGGACGTCCTCTACTTAATTATGCGACCATTGACTGGAAATCATCTTCTACTGTCGAGGCCCGCCGAATGTATGACGATGACCGTATGTTACGAAATAAGAAGATAATCAAGCTACTTCTAGAGAAAGGTGCAGACCCGAACCACGAATACGCAGCCTCCACTCCATGGCGTAATGTCCTCATCAAAGTTCAGATAGTCTTCCTGACCTATCCACCACGACCGATATCGAATGCACGATGGGCAGATATCATTGAGCTGTTCATGCGGCATGGAGCAAATTCCAGACTGAAGTTACAGGATTCTGATTCCTCGTCAATCATACGAGACACATTCTCTACGTGGGACCCACTGCGAGCGAGAGTAGGAGATGGTGGCCTCATCTCAAGCAGTTCTCGGTGCTAAACAGAAAGGCGAATGCATCGGAAGGCTTATTCAAACAGAATAAAGGCCCTACGGGACTCTAGTGATTTGACTTTACAAAACGAAGGGGATGGTTTACCATATAACACTAAAGATGTCTTGCCGAGCATCACACTCAAGCTGACTAGCACAACGAGTACGAATCAAAGGACCTATAGCTAGGATGTAGGACCGTTCCCATAGACTGCCATCAATGAACTATAAATCTTTTGGGAGAGGAGATTTTCTTCGGCCGACGTTAGCAGGAACAGCCATGGTAACTCGCATATCAGAAGTGTTCGAGTGGAATGGCAACGGATACAACTTACGTTAGAAACGAAAGCTTCGAAAGAGTTTACTCAAGAACAAAAAGAACGAGAACGATAAGACGAAGACTGCCTGTTCTGGAAAATTCCGAGGTCGATAAGACGAAGGGCTCCATGACGCAAGCCACACTTATTGATTTAAATATGGACGATAAGCGGAGCAAGAGAAGACTAAGAAACTTGCGGGTGAATCCAAGGACACTAGGGCTCGCGTGGCAATTTTAATGAAGTGGTTATCTATGAATATATTGTCTTCCGTCAGCGTTGAAAGCTGCGTTAGAACCTGCAACAAATGTGCCTAGTGGAAAGGTATCCAAAACCCTTCACACCCGAACCAAAAGTTGCGCGAGCGATCCTAATACGAACTACAAAAGCGCGTGTGACAAGACCAAGACCACCTTCTCTGGAAACCTCCAAGACCAACACGACGAGGCCAAACAGTTTAGGATGCAGATTTCCAACACCAATATTGAATACTCCAAATCGACAATGAGCAGAGTAATGGGAAACTGAAAGCCTCCCCATCCCGGGGAAGCACACTACATGCCTATCTCACCTCTCAATCCCGAAAAACGCATACAAAACCTTGACGAAGAACCACTTGAACTACAAAATAACATCCCAATCGTCAATGCTGCTCCGCCAACGAGTATCAAGCAGCACGGACCATCACAATGCCCGGAAGCGCTATCGAATGAACTTTTTCGAAAAAAAAGTTAACCGTAACGCGCACCTTTGCGGCTGAACCTCGTCCACGAAGGGAGAAATTATCTCGGATCCGTTGGTTTTTTTTTTTTTTCAATCTATATAATATAATTCGAATCGTTTAAAGTGGTTCTTAATATCGGCGAAAAGGGGCTATGTACTGCTCGGTATAGCCGCTGTGGATCAATGGCAATTTCCTGAGAGGTTGGTCAAGTTGCCTGTGGGTTAGTACTTTGGTTGCCAGAAGGAAGGTTGTTCGGATTCACGAGTACGGGCTACGTAACCTGGATGGGGGATGGGAATGTGTTTGATAGTGCTTATGAGGCAGGGACCGAGTTCTGGATTTGAGTACCGTTCAACTACTTAACTGGGGCGTAATAGTCAGACCATTAGGTTCTAACTAACAAAACGTTGATCTTAAGCCAGCCGCTTCTCTACCTGAAGTACTTCTATTCTTTTACGTTTTCGAAGTGGA
>JAABUO010003117.1_pt1 | contig 19902 bp, 26 predicted proteins | sample 5559291 | NCBI WGS metagenome assembly JAABUO01 (sample SAMN10711878, study PRJNA513372) | rock metagenome | isolation source: Antarctica rocks | place: Antarctica: Victoria Land, Finger Mt sud
GCAGCAGCATCTGCAAGTGATTGCCACATGTTCACAGTTTTAGACCAGAAGTATATTCAGTGTACTTCTGGACTCACTTGTGGTGGTGTGCATGTCTGCAGCCCACTTGGCTTGTGGCAGGCGTGTCAGCAGCTTGTCTGCCTGTTCCAGTTGAGGCAAGGCATTCACGGCATTCAGCATTGCTTTTGCCTGCAAGTCAACAGCCCTTCATCAAGGTCATACATATGTGTTACAGCCATGCATAAAACAGATTGCTGAAGTGGAAGAAGCGTTCCTTAGTCTCATGCAAGGGCCATGCATTTGCGTCTACACGCAACAGTGTTTAAACCATGCAAACAGAATTGCACACAGAGACAGCTTTGTGATCAGTCTCAATGTTGTTGTTTATGTTGTCCTGGGGACCAACTGGCGGCTTCTGTTCTTGTGAATTCAGTCAGACACAAACCGTTTCTTGCAACATCTGAAAGAATTGCAAGGCAGTTACATGACATGCTGCCAGCTTCTGAACAATAGGCAATGCAAGTCACAGCAGCGTATAATTGAGCTGTCATCACATGCAGTGTCGCAGCACTACAGCGAGCTTCATCAGAGCTAGCATTGTACACTGCTGTATCACAAAATTGGGAAAGATGGTAAACCTTAGCTCTGACGGCAAGCCGGATCTTGGCTGGGAGGAGGGCGTACGGCTTGGTAGGCCAAGCCAACAGAGCATGCTTTGCAAGCCAGGCCACACACGACTGCAAGGAGATAAACATCATGCTGAAGCCAACAGGATCAAGTCTTTGTGCAGCAACTCAGGTGTGTGTCATATGATTTCATCATCCCAGGGTGCATTGCATGTGTGGAGCATGCAATAGACCCTGTAGATAAACACAGCAAGCTGCTTGCAACGTCATCATCTGGCCTTGTGTTGTGTGAGAATTGCGACAAATTGTCGTGGCACAATGTGCAAGAAACAAGGCAAAAGTTGTTCGCTCTGATGTCACTATCAGGTGTGGTTTGCCATTCTCCTGGACGCATTGCACGATGCAAGTGGCCAGTGATCAGTGTATACCTGGTGTACCTGTTCGCATGGGGTGCCAGAAACAGTCTGAACATGGTGCCTGGACCCACCCACGCATGGTATGCAGGTAAGTTAAGGGTAAAGTACTGGCAAGCAGACTTAGTCACCTGGTATAAGGATGCAACTGCATCATGCTCAATGCCGCCATCACTTGCTGCTTTTGCAAAGGCAGCCATAGGAGGCATGTCAGCCACAAGGCTGTCTGAAAGGCCGGTTGGGCGCCTGAAGCCTTGGCATGTAGCCTCACTCAGTTGCTGCACAACCAGGTTGATCAAGCCTTGCATGGAAACACATCAAGTTTGAGCTGGGTCCTTGGTTTGGTTGTTTTGGTCTGTGGTCAACAAGAACAGCTGAATAATGCTTGCACGCATTCCTCCGACAAGCTGAGGCTTTGACATGTCATCGTGTCACTGCTGAATCTCATGTGCATGATTAGGTGTATTGGAATTTCTCGTACAGAGCATGAGTGTACTTGGAAGAGGGTTTTTCAGACGGTTGAGTGACTGCATTGGTTGACTGCACAAGTGGCAATCTGCTGTAATCATGGCTGAGCCTATCAGCATTGTATAATGCATGCATCCATACAAAAATGAAAGGTCACAGTGGCAGGTTAAGTATTGAATACCTGGCAGCTGCCACAAGTTAGCCAGACTGATGACTTCTGCAGCAGTGCTGACGTCTACTTCAATGCTGCCGGTGTAGAGATAGCCAATGACTGCTTTGGCTTGCTCACCGCAACACTGCAGTACAGCAGAAGCTCAGAGGTAGCAGAACAGCATGAGAAGGGCTTGCTGGCCAAAACCACGTGCACTCTTGTTACCTCTTCTGTGGATACTGCAATGTTCTCAGAGCTTGGTTCAGTCCATGTTTTTGAGACTAGGGCCTGGAAGAAGGGAGAACGAGCGGCTAGCACACACCTGCCACGCCCACATACAGGTAAACAGGAGGCTGTTTTCCCACATGAAACGCGGTATACACAACGGCGGTAAGCACACCTATGCACTTGCATAAGCACAGGTGCCTGATCTGTCAGCCCCTTCACAGCGAGGGTTGTGTCTGAAGTGGTGCACGTCATCTGCTGACACTGCTCGAATAGGGTTCTTGCGGAACACAGCAGATCGTCAGGAGGACCCGCCTGCTCTGAATCGTTCAAAGATTTGTCATCGAGACGCTCCCCGTTTTGCTGGGGGTGGTCAGCGGTGTGAGATTCCTGGATGGAGCGGGTCAGTGTGCAAAAGTCAGGGCTTGCACTTAGTTCCCGGAACAGCAGTTCCAGCTCTGGGGCGTTCATTGAAGCGCCGACGTAAAATGTGGACGGGCTGGACGCCTCGCAGAGTTGTTGCTGCGAGGTCAGCAAGCGAATCGAGCTGTAGTCGAGCTCACAAGACAATGAGTGAAGGCTGCTCCGGAACCAACATTGTGTACACACAGAATCTGATGTGTGCAGTGTACGGGCCGAATGCGGCTGGGGTCTGACCGATTGCCGAGGACCGAATCGAAAGGTTACCGAATGCAATCGAAAGCCCCAAACCTTCACCATTTTTTTTGGGAGTGGCGTCGAATGGCTAGGCGAAAGGTTGTGCACCTGTTTAGGTCGTCACAATGGTATGTTGCATTTGAGCATCAGCAGCGATAAAATGCACAGGAGAATCAATTTTCTACTCTTCAGAAAAGCAAAAAAAACCAGGCAAATGTGTCATACAAACTTTGACATAGACTGTCTCAGCATCTCAATCATGGAAGAGCATGTTCATTGACAATACTGACTCTGGAATTTTGATGCACACTTCAGCCATCAGTCAGGCCAGTTCCCGCATGTATCGCATACCCCGTACATACGGTGTAAGCACTAGGTATTTCTGTATGTATGTGGTAATTTACGACGAATCACAGTCAAACATCTTAGGGTTTACAGAAACCCTTGCCGTCATTCGACCAATCGGTACAGGGGCCCTCTGGTCTCGGTCGAGCCGAAAGCCTTTCGGTGCCTTTCGGCTGCCGAATCTTTCGGTCATCGGCCCATACACTGGATGTGTGCTTTTGCTGCAGAGCAAGCTGTACATGTGCACTGCGCAACTTAGTAGATTACCACATACGCACATACAACATGCTGAGCAGCATTAATGAGCTGGTGTTTCTCTTGCTGTCCATGCTGCACATCGTAAAGTCAGCTCTGGACTTGTGACTAGATACCAAGCAGATGACAGCATGATAACAATGCAGCACTTGGCCCATACAGATGTGCTCGCTTACAAGCATAAACATGCGTGCATTGCAAAATCCCCTTGAGTGTTGCACTTAACCTACAAAATGACATCAACAAAACTCCTTGTGCCAAAATTTCTGCCTATTCACACCATAACCCAAACAACTCGAAGTAAATTGCATGGTGTTGTGAGACAGGAGTCGAAACCCTTCAAAACCTTTCTCTATCTGCTGCTCTACTAGCAAAACAGCTGGTGGCTGCGTGCCACTGCTTTATTGGGAGAAACATAACGTACGTAATGCAGATCAAAATTGGCGCAAGCACAAACAAGCAAAAGTCAGTCTCATCAAAGAGACCAGCGCAGTACGAGGAAAAACACTGTCAGCCACTTGCCTGTCACACTGCAGCTGATCACACAGTACCACAACATCGTTAGTACATATCCCTCACATCCCATCTTGCACTACATGCATAAAAACTCTCATCACACATCACAACAGCTTCAGGATCCAGCTGCTTGTGATTGTTATTGATCACTTTCCTCTGGTTTCCAGCAGTTGATCCACCACCGATGGGTCTGCCAGGGTTGAAGTGTCTCCGATCTCAGATTCCTGCTTGCTGGCAATCTTCCTCAAAATGCGGCGCATGATCTTGCCGGATCGGGTCTTGGGCACACCTGCATCATGCTTTCTCGGCTGAGATTCAAAGAACAGACCACAACACATGTACCTCATGCATGTGCTGCACAATCCTCATGGTCAGATCAAAGCCATGCAATGTCAAGTCTGACCCTGCTCTGGCGGACTCAGATTCACTTGGGCCATTTTTGCATTTTGAGCCCAAGCAGCCTGATAATGCCTTTTCATAGCTTGATGGCAGCGCATGGTGGCAGACTCGTCAGAGTTCTGGAAGACATCGGTGGCGATCATTACTATATTGCTCGGTGGTGTTTGGATAGAGTCCGATGGGGGTATGAATCAGGTATCTGTCAAGCGTTATTGACCAAAACAACAATAAAGCATAAAGGTGACACCAGAAGGCCTACCTGGAGCCCAGTGGATGGTGTCAGGGACAGCAAAGGAGCCAATCTGGTTCCTGACCACATCATTCAGCTTCTTCTTCAGCTCTGGTGTGGCCTTGGTGCCCTTGGCCAGGACCACATATGCATAGATGCCCTGCCCCTTGATGTTGTGGTCAACCCTGCATGCCCATGCAACTGTGAGGCCATTGCAAGCTGGCATGAGATGAGGTGTGACTGTCATAGTAGCACACGGTGAATGTCTTTTGGTATCACCTCTGTTTTTTTTGTAAAATGAATCGTAAACAAAATTCAAGGAAGAAAAAGGAAAAGTTTTGAATTTGATCGAGAGACAAGATGCGTTTGTAACAGGTCAGCCACATTAAAGGCTGCCAATGGGAGGGCAACCAAGATGCAACAAGGTGGGCAGAGATTGAGTTCCAGAAGAGGCAGAACATTTGACAATTGGTGGTTTGCCTAAGCCTGTTTTGACTGTGCCCAAGTTTACCATGTTCAAACTTCCCTCTGCAACTGATCATGAGACAACCCTGTAGCGCAATTGCAGGAATTTGCAACTAGCCTAACACTCCGGTCACCTGCTTATTCCTTGTGAAACCTGAGTTCTGACCTAGGTAAACAGGTTTGCAGGTAATCTCAGGTTGTCCCCAGGTCAGACATTCAGTGTTAAACAGATAAGCAGGTTCAACTAGGATCAGGCCAGTTACAGACTCCTGCACCCGTCCCAGCAAAATGAATTCACTATCAACTGCACGTATAAGGCAGGACACCTGTCAACTGGTAGAGTGTTGCCCAGGCAGGACATCACTAGCACAGAACACAACAGTTGTCAAGCAGGCTGATGCTCACCCACAGACAGCAGCCTCATCAACAACATCATGAGAGACAAGGGCGCCTTCCACCTCTGCCGTGCCCACTCTGTGTCCACTCACATTGATCACGTCGTCCACTCGCCCTGAGCAGCAGTAACCCCCCAATCAGACCTGCTGTGTTGCTGTGCAGCAGCACAAGGCTTGCAAATGGGACAAACGCAACAGGCTTGGCAAAAATTGAGCTGCTGAGGAACGGAGGAATAGAACATCTGTTTGTATGAACCTAGACAGATGTTTCGTGGCAAACAATGATGAGTGAACTTGACAAGACACAACAAAGGATGGACAGACAGACGGACGGATGGATGGCTGAACAGATGGATGAATGACAAACATATTAATTCCTCCAAGTGGTTGACAAGGTATACACAAAAACGTGAGTGTCTTTGTGCTCTGAGTCCTGGAGTGCTGAACACAGGGAGAGGCAGGCATGCCATTCATGCTGGACTGTGCACCGCCCTGCTAGCTGTGCATGAAGTTCTTACCAGTGATCCAGAAGTAGCCGTCCTCATCGCGCTTGCAACCATCCCCTGTGAAGTAGTACCCCTGCAAAAGGTGACAACAGAGTCTGAGAAGCATAGAGGGAGACTTTGCCTTCAGCAGTCATTGAAGATCGTTCGTTGAAGCTTGAGGTCATGTTTATTGTCTGTGTCTACTTTGTTGTGAACATGTGCAAGCCTGAGTTCTTAACTTGCCTGAACACCCCTCCACAGGCTAGACTGCAACCTTGGGACGCACAGGGAAATTGACTTTCTGACACTCAGATCTGGGGTTTTCTACAGTTAGTACAAGTGCAAAGACTTTGCCTGCAGTGCAAAAACACTAAGCCCTGTGCTCTCAATGCATCGACGCTGATGCCTGGTTTCCAGTCAGGATACAGGCGTTGAGAAGCAGATGACGGATTGTGAGGCACCAGGCACGTAACTGGTTGGGGCCTCCATGCAGAAGAGGGGGGGGGGGGGTCAAGAGGATCAATGCACTCTAATTGTTGCTGGTGTCAGTTGCTGGTGTAGTGTCTGACCAGCCTGCTTATGTAGTTGCTGACGTGGCTGCTACTCATGCATTCATTGAGCACGGCTTTGTTTTCAAGCATGGTATACACGAGTAAGCTGCCAGTGAGTCTGTACGCAAGCCAGTCTCAGGCTTTGTGAAGGCGCTGGGCTACAAGGTGAATGGTCTGGCTAGTGGCAGGGTCAAAAGGTTGTAGCCCTGAGCGTACTACCCAGCACTTTGCTAGAAGACCTACTAAACACCGGTGAGCGTCCTTACAGAGGCAAGAAGCGCAACAGCGCCCTCCCAAGGGAGCTGTTGCATTTCGTGCATCTATAACCAATGCCCACCAGAGTCACATATCTGCATGCAAGGTGCTGGGTAGTACACTCACAGGCACTGTCCTTGTAGCCAGACCATAGACCTATCAATGTTGATGACAAAGGTGATGACATTGACAGCACTGACCAGAGATATAGAAAAGCTCACCTTATAGGCGGAGAAATAGGTCTCCTCGTATCTCTTGTGATCACCATACAGTGTCCTCATGATGGAGGGCCAGGACTGCTTCATGGCCAGAATGCCCTCTACCTCGCCCTGCAGCTCCTTGCCCTGCAAACAGCAAGCACCCATGCAGACTCTACTCGCCAGGTACCACAAAAGTCACAGATGTAACCAAAGTTACCGAGGTTATGCTGTACCCAACTTGCTGGCAGGTGACCAGCAGCTGAGTCAAGCAGGTGTGGGGAACAAGAAAAGGCTACAACTGATGACATAATGATTTTTAAGGTTCAATGACCAGACCTGAATATAGAGCAACTCCAACAAAGATATTGCCCTGCAACAAGTGAGCGGCCAGAACATGCATACATAATTGGCAGCAGTGTTTTGATCAGGGCGCAGCCTGCATAGGTCAGGCATGTAGAAGGCAGATACAATGAACAAGCTCCAAACCACATCAGATGCACCTGAGGCACAACACCTGCTGTGTGCCCCAGCTTCACCACATTCAGCAGGATACAGGTTGGCAATGGAAGGTGTTGGAGACACGCAAGCTTGCTTGCCAGCTAAATGCTGGCAATTGCAGTTTGTGAATCAGAAGAAGCAGTCAACTTGAGCTGTGACACAAGCACCTTCTCGTCAAGCAGCACAGGCTCGACGCCAAAGAAGGGCAAAGTGGCAGAGCCTGGCTTCAGATTCCAGGCGCCAGGAAGTGGCGTCAACAAAATGGCGCCAGTCTCAGTCTGCCACCAAGTGTCCACAATGGGGCATTCCCGCCACCAATGACTTGGTTGTACCAGTTCCAGGCTTTGGCGTTGATTGGCTCTCCCACAGTCCCCAGGATTCTCAGGCTTGAGAGGTCGCTCTTGGTGACAAACTTGTCCCCAGCTGCCTCCAAGGCCCTGATGAGGGTGGGAGCTGTGTAGAAGGTGCGCACCTGCAATGCCACAATGTCAGATTCAAACTCGAACGCAAAGCCTTTTGTGGAAAGCTTAACAGATACTGTAAGCTGCTCATTGCACAGCTGCAGTTGAATGCTTGGCAGTTTCCATTGCTTAGTATCATGGTACTTTGCGCTGAGTTGCAAAACACAGTCAGCAAAACACAGCGCACAGCACCGCACAGCGCAGCGCAGGGCAGCGCAGCACGGCACAGCGCAACAAAGCACGGCACAGCGCAGCACAGCACAGCGCAACATAGCAAGGCATCACTTCTGCACCAGCACACACGCATAGCTAAAGGACATCAAGGCTTGACCTGAAATTCTGCTCCCAGTCACATACAAGCCTGACCACAATTGCAAACCAACAGGTGCCAAGTCCAGCCCTACCTTGTGCTTCTCCACAATCTGCCAGCATCTGCTAGGGTCGGGGTAGGTGGGCAACCCCTCAAAGATCACATTCTGCGCCCCATTCAGCAGTGGGCCGTAGGTCAGATAGGTGTGGCCGGTGATCCAGCCGCAATCTGCTGTGCACCAGTACACATCGCCTGGCTGGAGGTCAAACACATACTTGGTGGTCACTCCTGCCATCACCATGTAGCCGCCTGCAGCCAACAGTACGATACACCCTAAAGAATAAAAGGAGGAAAAGTTTACGCTTTTCAGCGATTATAACGGGAGCCTCCCAAGGCGGCAGCCCAGAGCTGATACACCCTAACCTTCATATGTACAACATAAGTATTAAATACTCTACAAGCAAAAGTGGGTGGATTTTGACAATGGGGGAGCCAGGCTAGCTGAGTGCAGCCGCCAAACAGACACAGGCTAAAAACTGTTGGATGTGAATGAGTTACATACTACGAGATGGATGCTTGACATCAGCTGTGACTGTATTTGAGCCTGAGCTTAGAGGATAGTGTATTGGGGGCGTTTGAGATGTCTGAAGCTATATGAGAAGTGTGAGCTGAGCTGTTGCAGCCTCTGCAAAGTTGCAGCCAGCGATTTTGGCTTGTGCTCACTCAAGGCACAGGCAAGCAGCAAATTGGCCTGAGGCGTGATGTGAACATGACCTACAACCCCTCTAATATGCAGCATACACTGAAGTACAGACTGCAGCAAAGCGCAGCACACTTTGAAGGTCTGCGTACAATGAAGTGCAGTACACAACATGTGATTTTGAGGTTACATCACACACAGAAAACAGCAGCTGACATCTAAACACTTGTATTCCATTGGCACAGAGCAAGACAACAATGCTATACAATAAGATGTGCAAACCGTCTTGGGTCAAAATTGCAGCATATGGGCTTAGCTTGCAAGTAGAAAGGAAAGGAATTGAACTGCTGCACAAGCATTTGACAATGAGCTCAGCAGTAGCAGAAAGGCCACCTGTGGTGTGGAGCACTCCCTTAGGATTGCCAGTGCTGCCTGACGTGTACAGCAGGAACAGTGGGTCCTCAGAATTCATCCACTCAACCTGCATCACACAGCTGCATGTGACAAATGCAAGTTACAAGTTTGACACTGCTATGCTGAGGATAACAGACATAAGGATCGTGCACACGGCCTTGAGCTGCAGGAAATAAGCAAAAGCTTGCTAATGCCTCTGTAACAGGGGCTGTCCCACAGGCAAAGCAGCAAGGTGGCCACTTATTGCTGAGATCTGTGATCAAAGAGTGTGATTGTGCCATTTGACAAGCATCTTGCAGCACTGCAGACATAAGCAACAAAAAACGGGCCACTACATGTCAGTTGTATCCACACAGCATGGCCATCTAACACGTCACACGCTGCAACAGCAGTGTCTGGTGACACCCATGGAACATTGCAGCTACATATGTCTTGTGGTCAGGGTGTTTGAAACGGCAAAGGTTCTTCCAGGTAAACGCTGCCCTGTCACCACGACAATGCCAAACAGCTTCAGCTGCAGTGTGCTACCCTGAAAAGCTTCTTATTGCATGCGCCTGTCAAGCAACCAGCCACTGCAGAAGTCGCATGCCAGCATGTCTTCAACACATACAGCTTGCTGTGGCTCGCAATCTGTTGAAGAATCATGGACCCTTTAGCATGTGCCACATGCCATAAGGCTGTCTATATGTATGAAAATGCAGCAAGACTGTGGTGCATTCAGGGCAAACAACGCCCTGCATACCTTGCAGTCAGTCCCCTGCTTGCCCACTTGCTCCTGCCACCACACATCCCTGCCCTTCACCCATGGGCACTCCCCCTTTGCAACAGAGGGGGTGTCCAACACCAGACACACCTCCACCTTGAAGCCCCCCACCTCCTTCGTCATACCCACCGCCCTGTCTACAATCTGTTTCAAGCCCAGCTTCTTTGCTCCACGCTTGGTGGCGGCAGCAGTCAGGACCACACGTGCTTTGCAGTCCTGTATCCTCTGAGCCAGCGCCTCGGCTGAGAAGCCCCCAAAGACGACCGAGTGGACTGCGCCAATGCGTGCGCATGCCAACATGGCAATGGGAAGCTCGCAGACCAGTGGCATGTAGATCGCCACTGCATCACCCTTCTTGATTCCAACAGATCTCAACCAGTTACCCTGCAACCCAATGGCAGCAGTCAAGCATCCAGCTAGGAAATAATGATGATATCCTGATATCAGCACAATGCAAAAAGTGATTTCTGACGTCGATTTACAAGGGGAATGCATTGTCTCAAGCATGGTGAGCTCGGATCGGTTGTGGAACAGCATGCTTGCTTGGCCATGTACAGGCAGAAGGGGCACAGGAGTTGAATAGAGTCAACCTTGGAAACGTGCAACAGACTACACAATGTGCAGTAGAGTGAGTGCAAATTGTCAACAGGCATGCCTTGCTTGAACAGACATTGCTCCCCCTGCTTTCTCTGAAACGGCTGAATTATAACAGGCACAATCCCAACATGGGCAAAACCAAGCTTGTAGAAAGCCCATAAGCTGTTGTTATGTAGCTTGGAAGGATTTCAAGGCAAGCATTTCAATGACTGACTCAATGCATTGGTCAGAATTGCTTTGAAATTTGACATCAAATGTAGAGATAAAAAGACAGAAGCAGTTCACAGCGGCCCCAAGTGTAAGGCTTCATCACCCAATGATGATAGCAAAGTGACTCACCAGCCTGCTGACTTCCTCAAGAACCTCCTTGTATGTCATTGTACGCGACTGATCCAGCTCGTTTCCCTCCCACAAGAAGCAGGGCTGGTCACCTCTGCCATCCTTGACATGCCTGTCAAGGCAATTGTATGCAATGTTGGTTTTGCCCCCCCTAAAGAACTCCATCTCAATCTTGCCATTGTCCCTGTCGAAGTTGGACTTGACGTGCTGCTTCTCAAACTGGACAAGCAGGATGTACACAGTGAGTGCTTGATGAAACACCTTTGAAGAATGAAGAGAGCAACACATGCATTGCATGCCACTCAGATGCAAACCAGCATGATTTGTGCAAGCCATCCACATGCTGTTGCACTCTCAAGCATCATGCTCAATAGCACACACAGTAGGTGTCACTGATGTGATGTCAGAGTGACAGACTGCATGCGTTATCATGTGACGCTCATGTCCAGAGTCCAGAGTCATCAACATTGGCTGCTATTTTCAAGCAGAGTTGTTTTTTGCTCAAAGAAGGTGATGCGCATGAGCAAGGCATCATGTCTGTCCATTACTCTGGGTACCTTTTGTTGCCAGTGGTAATCTTGAGCAAACTTGCCCCAAAATGCAGCAGGGTCAGCTAAGGATTGCTTGTATAGTTGCTCATACTCCTCCCTAGAATTGACCCCTGTCCTGGCCTTGTATTGACCTCCAGGTAGCTGTACACAAATGCATATTTCGGTCAGCATTCACGCTTGCCATGGCGACATGCACTGATGGCACAGAGATTGACACCAAGGTTATGTTGTGCAAGCTATGCACTACCTGGGATGAGGTGGGGTTAGTAGTGATCCCGTTCTGTTGTGACAAGTCTGCAGTCGCAGACTCAACGTCATCACATGTCCAAGCTGATGTAAGCTGCTTGAAGAACTTGCTACAAAAGGCAGACGTCCACGTACGGTCGGTGTGTCACCGATAGCAGCATGCAGTCTGAAGGCGTCCTACCTACGAAGTGTCCTGCCAAAACTTGTACACGCTTCATCTGAACACTGGCGTACAACGTTTCAGAGGATAAAATATGCTTGTGTGCGGTCAAATGAAGCAGCAGAGCGCCGGTCCCTACAGCTGTGTGTCTATGTGCAAGACGTCTGACGAAGACAGCCAGCACTGTTGATCCGAGCCTTCACCGCAGGCAGCGGGGAAGCAAGTTCAGCGTAACACGACGAGCTTGCGGTGATGTACGCGTCAGCAAACGATGCGGCATGCTCCGCGTTGCTGACGGAGCACTTGTCAGCTGGAAAAGATAAGTCACTGTCGGCGCTGACTCGGCAAAGCCTTCATGTGTGACTAATGAGTGACTAATGCAAATGCGCGGTGCGGAACATCCTGTGCGTAGGTGTCCTTAGCAGCATTGTAGAGATTGCCGAAACTGCTTGCTAAACTTCGCGGGAATAACTCAACTGCCCGGGCCGTTTGCACCTGCATCGTTGCTCAGCAGCTACAGCCCCGTCTGTGAAGGCAGTGCTTCATGCAAGCTTGCTGTGCAACTTATGATCACAACCCAATGCAAGGGAAGTCGGTGAAGGAGGTATGGCTTACAGCGTTGGACATGCAAATTCCAGTGCAGCTCCTTGACGTTCAATAATACTATTAGTAATACGTAATACGTCCAACAATGTGACACGCATTGCTGGCTGGCTATAGCTTGCCATTATCATGATGCGAATGCGCAAACCCATAAGAACCTGCAGAATGCACTAATATAAAGCCTTGTTGTTGCAAAACATGCTTGCAAGCATGCTTTTAAGATTCCTACAGCATGTAGGCACGCATTTGCGCTGCAGCCTTCATACTTCATCAGCACCACCGGTACCAAACACTGTGTTGGTATTAAACACAGACAGCTCATAGAAATATCAGGCATGCATGCAAATTGTACGGCACAAAATACGAGTGCCAGAGTTCAGCTTACGCCATAAATATGCCTTGCATAAATGTGGATCTGTACAGAAGGTCACTGCAGTGGGTACCATATGGCAGATGCCTAAACAACTGTCCAGATAGCCTCATTGTATGAGCCTACATGGGTGACAACACTAGGTGAATGATGACCCGCAGAGTATGAAAGCCAAAGCAACCCAGATAATCCAACTGAAAGTGAATGTGTGCTTGCGCCGTTGCACTCGAGTCTTCGCTTGCTCTTACAAGCACAAACTCACATTCAAACAGTTTGTATCTATAGCGCAATCTAGCCTTGGCAAGCAAACATTCAGGTCAGGCAGGCTAGGATGCACATGACAAGCGGCAAGCCTGTACTGTTACGCTGAAGTACCGCTTGCTGCTTCCTGCAATTCACTCCCTGATGCATGACATTTAATGAGGCTGCTTCTCACCAAAGTCTTGCCAGGTTGGTGGAGGTTCATTGATCAAGTATGGAACTTACCCCACGGGTATGCAACTTGCCCTTGGTGCGTGCTGAAAGCCTGATCAAACAGGTGTCACAGGTGTCCCTCGGTCAAGCTGAGTAACGGTGACCTCTGGCCTGTGGCAGGAGGTGAGCCACGAACTGCTGTGCTTGTTGTACAGCAGGTCGGTGTGTATCGCAATCGCCAGCTGGCTGGTCATTCTGTGCTGCTGCCTTGCGTTTTGGCGGTGACGACAGAACTGTTTGGAAAGTTTGCAAAACTGCCCTGCAAATTATGCTCCGATTTGCCGTCAATCAGTTTCACTATCAGGGTTTGCGTACGCCATCTGAGGAAAAGCCTTCTGGGCCTGCCAGTCTCGAAGATCAACTGCAGCACAGTTCGAGGAAGTCGGTTTCGGGTGAGCATCATGCAATGAGCTCTTGGCTGCCATAGCCGGCCCGTGTGTACGAGCAGCACACAAGCTGCGCTTGATAGAATTGACAGAATTGCCTGGTTCGTGCGGGTCACACCGCGGCCCTTGAGCCTTGAGCCACATAATGACAAGTCCATTTGGCAACGTCATGTTGCCCAACCATGTCACATCACGTGGCGGCCATGAGCTCAATGCGATCAGTTTTCGATGTAAAATGCAAGCGTTAAACATTTTGCAATTTAAGACTTCTGGGCACATTTGCCAATACATAGCTGTACATATACCCCTGTCAAAACCTATAAAAATTGGACGGATCGTGTAATCTAAAAGGTTCGATGACTTGCATTGGACGGCGACTGCCTTTCAGCTTCGATTCCTGAGTTCGATTGTGACCGAATGAGTGCAGTCATCGCAGCTGCCTGTGTCTGCCGAACGCTGCCAACACTTCCTTTGCAAGATCGATACAGACCACGGCTGTTGCTTTGAAACGCCCTTGAGCGCTCTGTACACCTCGTCCCAGAGCTATCTGGGTTTGCACAACTTAAATTGACCCTCAACGTTCCGGCAACTGAGCAGCATGGCTCCTCGTGTGCTAACAATAAGTGACATTCGGGTCACCAACTTTAACAGTCCACAACAGAGCTCCCAGCAGATGCCTTGCTGCAGCTTTGAACTGGGCATGGCACGAGTGAGCACCACCACCGTCAGGTATGACTGCCTCGTCAGGTGCTTGACATCTGCTTCACGCGGGACAAACTTCGTTATGAGGTGCGGCAATCTGTGAGTCGACACAGCGAGAATGTTTCTTTGCAGTCCGCCTTCCGAAGGACCCAGCATCGACACTGTCTTCGGCAAGCACGGAGCTTTGTACATCGCCTTTGATCCACAAGTGCAAGGCTCAGCGCACCTCCGGGTGCATCTGTACAGTGGTCCCAATCCGAGACCAGGCAACATAATGGGATTGGGAAGCGTTTCACTTGTAGCTGCTGTACAAGCAGGAGCGGTCAGTGTTCACTTGCTGGACAGGTTTGGGCAGGTGTGTCTCGACTACTCGGCGCTGCAGCTTACCGATATCTGAGCGAGCCTCGGCAGTACTGACGGTCACACGCGCAATTGCAGGATGCAGGGGATGTTGAGTTTGTTGTCCATTCAGACACACCTGGGGAGGCTCCACGAAGTGCAGCAGCACACCTCACAGCAGCTGACAGTGCAGCAGCTGATGCCATTCCAGCTGCTGAAAAGGGGCAGCAAACCTCACCCCTGGATGAGGCTTCGCCTATCACGCCTCCTCAGATTCAAACCAACCGCATGGTGCCCAGCAGCAGATCTAGCACAGCGGGCTCTGACAACGGTGACATACCTGTAACTTTCACAGCCAACAGACTAGGTCATGTAACTTCGCAAGACAGCTATGAGCGAGGCACATTTCAGAATGGTGTTGCAACTCCAGCTTTCCAGGACTCGTATGGTGCCAGCCGACAGGTCTCGGAATCAACAGGACGAGAGGATCCTTGGGTCAGTCTGCTACTCTGCGACCAATCAACCTGCTGGCTTCTTGTGTGCCGTCATGTTCACTCAGCATATGCTGTGCATAAACCTGTATCAGACTCTTATTTCTTGGGCATTGCTGTTGCATGCAATCTACTTGCTGCAAGCTGTATGACCTTTATCCTAATCCTGAGTGCATCGTATCCCTGATAAAATGGCTCACAATGCTGGGTGTGCAGGCACGGTCAATGACAGACAAGGCTAGGATTGCAGCAGCTGGGGCCATGAGCAATGTGCGGACAGCCATAGACAGTGCAAAAAGGATTGGGTTCACAGGCAATTCGGTGAGTTTGATCGTGTGCAGCTAATTTGTTTACTGTTGACTCTCAGCTACTGCACCAGCATTGAAGAGGCATAGGCGCCCTTGCCCAGCTGTTCCTGCATCATGTTCGAGCTGGAGTGGCATATGTTTGATGCGCATTGTGCAGGCTTGCATGGTCAAACAATGTTGCTCTTTAACATAGCCTGGTTATGCTGCAGGGCAACAACTATGAGAATGGCTTGCAAGGGGGAAATGAGCAGTACAGAGGTCCTCAGCACCCTCCAAATCAGATGTGGCGCCAGTGACGGGCTGGTCCATTTTTGTACTGTCTTTTCTGAGCATGGTGTCATGCGTACTGGAGTCTGTTTCCTAAATCCTTTGACAAATGTCTCGAGGTTATCTGTGTGTACTTAAAAGCCCTAGCTGTACAATGCTGCTGGTTTCTCTCATGTTGAGGCGCAATTTTACTACTAATAGGTGTGCTGACATTCATCTTTACCGTGCTTTGTTTTGTGGGTGGGCCAGTGGAGTATTTCAACAAAATTGAGATTGGGTCTATCCATACCAGCAATATTTTGGAGGGATGTGCATGTTGTTATCCACCACTTGCAGTTCATTAATTGCTGGATGTCTGTGCACAACATTGTTACCTGACTGGGAATAGTAGTAGTTTAAGTGTATGCTACTTCACAATTCCTCTTTTTGTTTGCAGATTTGTCATACAGGGTGACGGCTCAACACCTGATCGTAGTGCTAACATTCACCAAATGTAAACTTGTTTGATCAAATACTCATGAGTATGCTTGCCTCGCATCTACTGTTGCAGCCCAACATACCACTACATGTGAGCCATTGCGATGCAAAGTTTGTATTGGCGGGGCGTTAGTCAGTCAGCATCGACAGTTGCTCATGGTCGACCTGTATGTCGGCAAAGCAGGCTGCTGGAAAGTATATCAGAAAAGCAGGCTGCGGGTCAGCTATAAAGTATACAACATTAAGGCCGAGGGCTGATTCAGCTTTTGTCATGCAACTTCCACAGAATGACCTAGATGCAAACGTCTTGTCAAGTGCTGCAGCATGCAATCGAGCAAGACTCTGGTGCAGTTGCAGCCACTCTGCGCTAAATCGTATTTGTAACGCTGGGGTTGTCGCAGCAAGACTTGGCTTAGTAACACATGGGTAACGCATACCACCACCAGCCTACTATCATTATTCGAGAGTGCATTCCAGTGTTGTACTGATTGCAACCCAAAGAATGACCTGGCCCACGTTGGCACAGGGTAGCTGCATTCAGGTGTAGCTGCAACATCAGTACCCAGTACAGGACAAAAATGGAGGGTGACATGCATGGTGTCTTTGAGGCAGCAGAATGGTCTCTGAGTTCCTCATATGATCTTGTCTGAGTTTGTAATACTTAGACACATACTGCAATCAAGGATTCTGAACAAAAATGCACTGTTAGTGTAGCTCAGCAAAACGGTTCAGAACCAGCAACACATCCCAGATCGTCTTACTATGTCTCAACAGCAGGCCAGCTGCCCTGGGGAATGCATGCATGCCCTATGGGTTTGTCCACCCCTACAATCGCTGACACATCACCAACTTTTAGCGCTGTAATGGAACACTCAAACAAAAGTAAACACAACCATCAACAGGACAAAAACCAGACATGCGGAAATCTACATATTTCAGCGTCACCATGACAGTGTGAACCTGTCATGTTCAGCATGCCAGCAGGACGCCAGCAAGCAAACAAGACCCAGATCCTGCCAGGTTGTGAACAGAGGTTCTAAACAGAGGATCTGAAAGGGTGGCCTGAACAGGGAATCTGAACAGAGGATCTGAACAGGTGGCCTGAACAGAGGATCTGAAGGAGGATCAGATGATGTACTAGACAGCCCAACACAGTTGTAACCATCATCAGCAACGTGCAGCACTTAGCCTACATTGCGCTGCGGGGGGTGTGCAAGTCAGCCCATGTCTGCCTGTCAAGCAGCAGCCCACATAAGTTGCCAAGACCCTGCTGCTGCTGAACAGGCTCTGCATGAAGCCAGACTGCTTCAAGCTGCAGCCACAGTAGCAGCGCCATGCTGCTGTTGTCGAACAAAGCTTTGCCTTGCATCTCTGTCCATGCGCCAAACCAGGGTGCCAGCACACAGGTACGTAATGACAATGTGACTGGCAAACACCAGGCCCACGCACAGCTGCACAGACAGACTGGAATCTGAAGGCAGAGCGCACAGTGCGCCCGATCTTGTGGCTACAATGACCAGGTCCAGAGCTTGGACCCAGACAAAGGTACTGAAGCGAGCCTGCAGACACCAAGGGGGGCAAAGCTCACACCCACGCTGGACACGCACACACAGCATGTGCAGGCGCAAGTGCATACACACAACAACATGTCTTCCCAAATTTGCACAGACATGAGTGCATGCACACCAAAACATATGTTCCAAAATGCTAGCAGCAGAGCTCCCACCCATGTGTAGAAGCTTCTTGACTGCATGCAGCAATGTTGAAGCACACATCTGAGCGGACATTGAGCTACTGCCACATCTGCATCCAAGTGGTGGCTGACTTTGAAAAGTGAGCATATTCACAAACATGGGCTGATGCTATGGTTGTGAGTGACATCAAGATGGGGCTCATGTCCTAAACGCTGGCAGGCGCTTTGGTCCATACAAAGCTGCAAACGTTACACTCACCAACTCGCCCAGGCCAGAAACCATGAGACAGTCCAGACCAAACTTCCATGCAATGGCAAGGCGCCTCCCCGGGGTCCAGAAGGGCCCAAGCCAGGGTACCCCAAAGCAAACAGCCCATATTGTCTTAGTGATGTTCAGCAGGACATGCATCACTTCACTGTTCCTGTAATACCTGTGTTTGTGCAAACACACAGAAACACATTTTGGTCAAGGTCGAGCAACATCAGCTTCCTTCTGAGGCACAGGGCTTTCAGGTGCTGATAGCACGAGGGCAGCAAGGCGAACAAGCGGCTGACAAAAAGCCAAAGACAGAAAGGAGTTGAAGCAGTACGCAAAAAGGAAAAGACAGGGAGTGAAAGGCAGATGGGCCTATTGGCAAAGGCAGACAGGATGCAAAACAGTCAGCAGTCAGGCAATCAATACTGAATACAAACAGCTCTGTAAAGAAAAACAGGCAGGAGCCAAAGGCAAAGGCAATCCAGCATCACATCAAGGCTTATCAGGTCACCTGTTGGGATTAAAGGAAAGGGAAACGAGAGGCAGCAGCTGAAGGAAGGGGGGCCAGATGAGCAGCAGACCCCTCTCCTGGCTTGGGGTCAGGTAATCCACACATGTGGCTGTAGCAATGATCACCAACATGTATAATAGCTGCACCTACAAGGCAGGCCCTGTTGTATATCACACAACTTTTTGGACCAGACACATCAGATGCAGTGTGAGTTTGACCCCCTGGTGGTGACATCACAGGATGAACTGCTCTTTTGGTGCATGGCTGCGCGGATGCAAACTAATCTTTCCAGTCAACAATGCCAGAACACAGGGGGTGGAATCACACAAAAGGTCTAATCAGCTGCCACACCAAAGTGCCTTGTTCGACTGGCAGACAGCATACTGTACACATAAACACTACAGGCCTGTATGTCAGCAATGAGGCATACTGACTGGAAGGAAACTCAGCTGCGGTCAATCAGATCTGTAGTCTGATAAAGATGAAAACTACCTTGGTGCGTTGCTGTGCCTGCCACAGGCAGTACCTCTTCTCAACTGATTTGTCCTTGAAGTTCAGCATCAGCTTACGCTGCTTGTAGCTGACAGCATGACTTGCCTGAGCAGGACCTGCAGTCCTGCCCTTGAACTTAGGGCTGCTCGTGGCACTGCCCTGTGACCCAGAAACCCTTTCCTGACCCTCATGTGCACTGTCATCTGATCTTGACCTTTTGGGCTTGATCCAAAAAAGAGGAAGAGTGAAGGAGAAGGAGGAGCGCTGATCATCAGCCTGCCTGAAACGCCTGCTTACTTCTTCACTGCTTTCAGCCACATGACGCTGAGCTGTGCTGAGATTCCGTTTCCTGAGCTTGGAGGCTGCATGGAAGTTTGGTTTGGTGAGGCTGTGCTTGTATGGTGAAGCCCCCCCTTCTGGTGACTGGGTCTGTCTAGGGGTACAGAAGAAATGCTAGAGTCAGCTTGGCAAGGAGAGTGTTGGCTGCTGGTTGGCAAAGTCTGGCTTGACGCATTGGCCATGCTGTGCTGAGACTCTGGCACACTGAAGTGTGCTGTCAGACTGGGAGGCAAGAGTGGCAACAGACTGGGAATCTACTCTGGACAGGCTGAATGGCTTTGTGTCATCTTCTACTGAGTTGCTGCTGGCACTGTCAACTTCTGTCACAGGCATAGCTTGACTACCAGATGACTCATCATCAGGGTGATCTGAGTCATCAAGCCAGCAGCCGTCCTGGATGACTGCTTGGGGTTGAGGGAGAGGTCTCTCTGAAAGGGTGGGGTAGGGGTGGCCATGCATGGGTCCAAGTACATAGTCTGTGATGTTGTTATACATGCTGCTGGTGGAATCTGCAAACTCT
>JAABUO010003120.1_pt1 | contig 19873 bp, 9 predicted proteins | sample 5559291 | NCBI WGS metagenome assembly JAABUO01 (sample SAMN10711878, study PRJNA513372) | rock metagenome | isolation source: Antarctica rocks | place: Antarctica: Victoria Land, Finger Mt sud
TTATTTAATGATTAACGAAATCGAAAGATAAAATAATACTCGAAGATTAATAAAATTAACAGAATTAAGCTTAAAGAGCTTAAATTACTGTTAAATTGCTAGAGAATCTAACGCTCATTTAATACGCATCGTTTACTCGATTAATAAAATTAATAATAAAGAATCTTCGTTAAATTACTAGAGAATTACAAAAATCTTTTAATAAAATTAAAACACTTCGAAATCGTTTCTATTTTAATAATACTACTGAGCATCGCTTTTCGCTCAGTAAATTTACTTATCTTTCGAAATTTATTTACGAAAATTCTAAACGATCGTCGTTTCTCGATCGTTTTTATTAATTATAACTCGATTTAACGAGTTTAATTAATTCGAAAATCTTAAAATCATTAGTAACTTCTTTTAAAACTTAATCATAACGAATTCTGTTCTTTATTTTAAACTTTTAACTCGAGTTTTAAAATATTTACGATTCGATGCAGTTCGAGAACGACGCATATTTGTATCTGTTTCTACAGCTTCTGATAAACTCGATGACGTCGACTCGCTCTGAGACATAAAAAATTCTCGTTAGCTTCAGAGATGAATTAAAGAAGACTCGAATTAAATCATGAAGATTCTTAACGAGCTACGAGTTTAACGCGACTTAAGTGTTAAAGCCTGCGATCGTTTTAACGAACTTTTTCGTCACTTTCATAAGATTACGAATAAACTGATCGTTAAGTCGAGTTTCGATACTAACATTCTGGCTCGGCTTAAATACTCGATATTAACATCATGACTCGGCTTAAATACTCGATATTAACATTATGACTTAGCTCGAATACTCGATTTTAAAATCGTAATTTAAATTAAATCTTAACGAGTTAAGAACTCGATGTATCGACTCATCGCGATCAGTTTAGTCGAGTTTCGATATTAACATTTTAACTCGACTCGAATACTCGATATTAACATCATGATTCGGCTCGAATACTCGATATTAACATCATGACTTAACTCGAATACTCGATTTTAAAATCGTGATTCGAATTAAGTTTTAACGAGTTAAGAACTTAACTCGAGCTCGATGTACTAATTCGTCGCGATCAGTTTAATTACGAAGTAACTAAATGAAGCGAAGACTTAGTTAAAACAATAATTATATCAGTTTAAAGAAGTCATCTCATCGTTTTTTACTTATTTCGGTTTAATTAATCGCTCTTAAAAGCTTTCGAATTTATCTTAATTAATAAACAGCGTTAAACCTTTTTAAAACGACTAATATGAAAAGATTTAAAATAAGCTAAAAATAAACGCGAATCATTATAAGAATGATCGTGCTCGACTAGCTTATGTTTATTTTAGAATTATTAAAGAAACATTAAAAACAACTCTGACTCGAAGATAACGAGATTTAATGAACTTTTATGTAATAATTAATGAATTTCTTAAAGAGCTCGCTTAGCTATATAACGATTTAAATAAAGAGATTAACTTTCGAAGAAAATATAATAATCTTACTTAAGAAGTTAAGAAGTTCAGCGAGTTTTATTTCATATTTTAGCGTTTGTCTTTTTACTTAAAATATTAAGAAAAGTAATTAATAATCGATCTGAAGAATAAGATAACTTCTCGCCTTTAAGTAACATTAAGTAATTAAGTCATATAACTCAGCTCTTTAAGAGAAATTTAAAATTATTTAATACGTTTAAATAATGATTATCGAGCTATGCGAGAAATTAAGAAAAAGAAATTCATTAAATTAAAGTCGATTAAACAAGTTATCTTTATTAAAAACGTTCTTAAATCTTATTATTAAAAAAAACCTAATATATTTATAAATCAGTTAAAACAGCGCGACGCGATTTTAACTAGCGCACAAGAAATCGACATACTAGATGAAAACTGCTTCGTTTATTACAAACTTAATCATATCTTTAAAGAATGCTCTTATTAAATTACAAAAGTTAATGTTATAAACGATGATGATGCGAATAAATTTAATCATTTTAATTTTAATTCGAACTTTAATATAAAAAACTGATCGTTTCTTTAAAAGTTATTAAGAAAATAAAGATAATATCTTTGTATAATAAAAACGAAAGTCTTTAAAAAGAGAATTACTTTAAAAAGCTCTTTCTGATTAACGCGTTTCTTACTTCGTAAGAGCAGTCTTTTAGTATTCGATCTTTAGTAAACAGCGAATTAGCTGTTTACACTTTAATATATATGAACCTAGTTACGAAAGTTTACAAGAAGCTCGATTTATAATTTATTTCGTTATTAAAAGAAAAGCTCATACGCGACTACGATGAAAAGCTAGCTAAGAAGATAATTACTTATAAAATTCTTTTTATTTTAATCATTAACAATTACAAGAAATCTTTAATATTAATACTAATTGTAAACATTAAACATTATGAAACGATATTAAAAAAACCTTAAATGAATAAAAATAAAGTACTACTAAACATGAGTCGCGATATCATCGTTTTTTTTAGTTAACTGAAAACGTTAATATTAGTACTATCAGTTTCGTACGAATTAAAAATAACAGATTTAACGAATCTTTTTAAAGCACTTAAAGTACTTTAACGATTAATTTCGACTTTAAAGAAAAAAGCTGATTTAATTCATAGCATAAACGTCGCGACTTTTCAAACTTTAGCTAATCGTTTAAAAAAGAATTACATTAAGGTTTTTACTTTGTTAGTTAAAGACATTAATAAAGAGCTAATTTATAACACTTAATGTAATTTAAATTTAATTAGTTCATTTTTAATTAACGAGACGACTTAAAATCTAGAAGACATTAAAGTTAAGCTATTCGCGAAATATTAAAATTTTCTAAACGTTTTCGATCGAGCTCAGATTAATAAGCTATCTTCGCATCGTTTTTATGATTACAAGATAAAGCTTACTAATGACGCCGTTTCATCTTAATGTTAAGAATATTAAATGTCTTTTTATAAGCTTCAGAAGATAAAGAAATATTTAAACGAGAATCTTTTTAAGAGTTTTATTATTCTCAGTAAAGCTTTTTATTTCTTATTAATTCTGTTCGTTCTAAAAGTAAATAAAGACTTACGATTTTACGTGAATTATTAAAAGCTTAACGTTATTACTAAACGAAATCGATATTCTTTATTTCTGATTAAGAAAGTTATTAATAAAATTATGAGTTGTAAATATTTAACTCGATTAAATATTATATTAGCGTTTAATAAACTTCGAATGCATGTTAATAATGAAGATTATACGATCTTTATTATCGCTTTAAAAGTTTACAAATCACGAGTTCTTTTCTTCGAGCTTATTAATGATTCTGTCTCTTTTTAGCAATACATAAATGATGTTTTATGAAACTTTTTAAACGATTTCTGTTAGACTTATTTAAATGACATTTTAATTTATAATAAGACTTAACGAGAACATTAAGAACACGTTAAGATAATATTAAATCGTTTACGAGAAGCTAATTTATAAATAAACATTCGAAAATGTAAATTCGACGTTAAAGAAATAATCTTTCTAAAAGTCATCGTGTTAAAACAGAGTCTTCGAATGAATCTCGTTAAGATGAAAGTCATAATTAATTAAGTTACTTCGACTAATTTAAAAGAGATTTAAAGCTTCGTAAAATTTATTAAGTTCTATTAACGATTTATTAAGAATTTCTCGAAGCTGATTAAACTCTTTACTTAGCTTACTTGCAAAGACACATTCTTCGTATGAAATTAAATTTATATTTAAGCTTTTAAAGATTTAAAGAAACAGATCAGCTCGACTCTCATATTACAATATTTCGATCTTAAACGTTAAATTATTTTAAAAATCGATGCGTTTAATTATGTTAAAGGCGATATTCTATCTCAGTATAATAACGAAGATATTCTTTACTCGATAATCTTTTACAATAAAAGTATAATTTCTATTAAATGTAATTATCATATTTATGATAAGAAATTACTAGTCATTATTTAATGCTTCGAGCACTGAAGGCTCGAGCTGAAAGACATTAAACTGTTAATTTAAATGTTTACTGATCATTAAACTTTAAAAATCTTTATGAAAAATAAACAGTTAATTTAACGTTAAGTTAATTATTTAAATATTTTATTAAAGTTTAACTTTTAAATCATCTTTCGATTAAATAAGAATAATATTAAAGTTAATGCGTTAACACGCATGTTTATAATCGATTCTTTCGAAATCGTTAAACGTATCGAGAATCGCTATCAGATCATTCTAATCTTAAATAAAATAAATATTCTAGTAACTAAATCAGAAGCTGATCTCTATTAACGAGTATCGAATGCTAACAAAATTAATGAGCTGTGCATCGAATATTAATAAGCAATAAGCGATAATAAGCTTAAATTACATGACATTAAATTAAAGAACTGTCAGATCGTTAACGAAGCTTTATTTAAAAAGAGTTTACTGTAAGTCTTTGAAAATATGTATACGAAATTGCTACAGAACATTCACGATCAGTCGTTAACTTTTTATCTTAATAATTAAAGAATTATAAATTTAATTTAACGATTTTATTATTAATTAAATCATTAAGCTACGATTAAATAATACATTTAAAACTATCATGTTTATTAACGAAGTAAGACGTTTCGCGATGATATTAATGAACTTTATTAATTTCTTTTAATTTTACAGAAACGCTGAAAGAGTATAATTATAAACTTTATTACGAAATTATCTTTATTCGAAGATTATAACGCGATCTGCATCATAATCTGTCGTCTCATTAAGAAACGTTACTACGTATTTTGTCATTAAGAAAACGATGAAACCTTCGCTAAAGAAGCGGTTTAAATCATGCTATGAAACGTTTATTAATTTCATGATTTACTTAGTTTTATTATTTTTAACAGAGACTTTTAATTCATATTAACGATGTAACAAAGCCTTTACAAGCGACTAAGAATTAAAGCTAGTCTATTAACAGTTTATTATCTTGAAACAGATGATTAATTAAAACGAGCTAATTAAGACGTTAAACGCGAGCTAAGAATTTATTACAATTACATGCAAAACGACTAAGCTAAATAACTTTCAATGATGAAGTTCAGTAAGAATTTTAATATCTTCTCGATTATTTTAATGATCTCGTTTTATTTTAACAAGAGTTTTCATTCACGAATAAGTTTCGATTCAGACACGACTAATTACGAAATTATTCGTAAACGTTTTAAAGCTAAAAAGATTAACGATATTATCGTTAAGATAAAGAAACTTCTAATCTTTAATCGTTAACAGCTGAAAAAGATTAAGAAAATCATTAAAGCACAGATTAATAAGCATCATCGAGACGTAATTTATAAAGTTAACGACTGAGTATAATTATCTTTTAAAAACATTAAGACGACTAGATCGTGTAAGAATTTAAAGAATAAATAACTAGAACTTTATTAAATTACTGCTAATGTAAAAACCTTTTATTAGCTTCGTTTATTCGAAAGTATGAAGCTACTTCATTTAATATTCAGTCTTAAGCTACTGCGTTCTTGTTATTAAAATTCTTTATCAGATTAACATTCGAAATCATCTTAATCGTTAAGAATTAAGAATAATAATTACTGAAAGATAAACAGTATTCTGAACTTTAAACGCTATTAAGATCATTTATAATATAAAGTTAAATAAAAAGACTTAAATCGAGACGACGAATGATATTACGTTAATAAGAAAGAATTCGAAAGCTTCGAGAAAGTTCTAGTCGAATTTCATAAACTTCATTTAAAAAAGTCATACTAGATTAAACAAACACGACGTTTAAAGTTTAATTTCTTTTCTTTTATTCATGCGAATATGAATATTCGAAGAGAGAAATAATGTTACGAGTATGTTAAAATCGATTAAAGCTAGATCGAGCTTATCACGAGCAAAAGCTTTAACATATTTTAACATTCTTTAACACAGCTTTAACATGAATTAATTAATACTTTTAAGTATTATATCTTTTCTGTGTCATAATATCTTTCTTTCGAGTTTAGCTCGAACTCTGAGTCTTTAAGCATAAATATCGCTTCAGGAACTTTCTTTCTTCTGTATTCTTAAACTTCTAGTTATAATTATCTTTATAGATTAAACATTTTACTCAGCTTCTTTATCAGTAATTAAATTCTAGGCACGGTTTTAACATTAACGACTGATTATGAATTTTCTGTAGCAATTTCGTATGCATATTTTTAAAGACTTACAGTAAACTCTTTTTAAATAAAGCTTCGTTAACGATTTAACAGTTCTTTAATTTAATGTCATGTAATTTAAGCTCATTATCGCTTATTGCTTATCGATATTTAATGCACAGCTCATTAATTTTATTAACGTTTAATACTCGTTAATAAAGATTAACTTTTAATTTAATTACTAGAATATTTATTTTATTCGAGATTAAAATAATTTAATAGCGATTTTCGATACGTTTAACGATTTCGAAAGAATTAATTATAAGCATGCGTGTCAGCGTATTAACTGTTATGAGTCAGCATAAAGCGAATCATATAAGTGTATTTTAACTAGAAGTTTAAAGCTAAAGAAGAAAGAAGATGTAACACGCGAAGAGTCTTGTATTCACGAAGGCGCGCTAGATTACTAGCGTGTTAACATTAGTTCTAAGCTAGTTTAACATGATTTATGTTAAGCTAACTCAGTTTAACACGATCAGATTCAGACTGCACGATCGTAACATTACTTTTTTTCTTTAACTAATAATGTTCTCATTGTTACAGCTTAATTAATCTTCGTTCATCTTAACTTTATCGAATATCTTTAATAAAAGTCGTGTACGACTTTTTAACATTCTTCGAATTTACTTTCATTAACGTTATATTAATGTAAATTAACGTCGTATATCTTTTAATTAACACGATATTATAATCGTTTATCTCGTTCGTAAAATTTAAAGTTTAATATGTTTTTTATTTTTTATTTCTCTTCGTCTTTAATCACGATAGAATTAAACGAATCATTTCGCTATTCTTTTAAAAAGTCATTTAAATCTAGTCGCAGCAGATTTAAGACGAACTTCGAATGAATCTTTATTATTAATAATAATTTCAATTAATATATATGTTCGATCTCGACTAAAACTTTAAAAGACTTAAGCATCTTATCGTTTAGTTTCTTTAACGATCTCGCGATCGTAATGTTTCTAAAATTTAAAAACATTATGTCGTTTATCTTATAAATCATCTTCTTTTAATGCTTGTTCGTTTATTTCTTCATCGTGACTCTGAATCTTACTAATGCTTACTTTATTAATGTTAGCGATCATTTCATGTATTCGAATATATCTTTCGCTTTGCTAGCTTTAATTTTAATTTAAGTAATTTTATATTTAATTAAATTCGAATTAAAGCTTATACGAGAATGAAAACTCTTGTTCAGAAAGAACGTTAACTGTTCAGTTAACGACGAAATAGCATTATTATTAACGAATTCAGTTATAAATAATTAAACGACTTAATCATTTTGCATATACGAGTAATAATTACGTAAATATCGTTTTACATCTTAATTTATTCTTTCTGTTGAATTATTAATCTACGAATGATAATTAATAAATTATTTTATTTTAATGCTGAGTTTTAAGCATAAAGACTTTTAAACAATTAATATGAACTGAAAATCTCGATCGAATATTATTAATCTTAATAATTCATGAATTCTGAAGATTTATAATAACAGTAGCTTAACGATCTGCTTTGCGAAGATTTCTTCGTCATCTGATTAACACGATATATAATGTCGTTCTTTAAATAATCGATCGATGACTATTAGAATCGCATTATTTTCGTCGCTTTATAATACATCTGTAACGAAATTCATTAAAATGTTCAGTCATCGTTGTTTTAATATAAGTAATGACTTTAGTAATTCATTAATTTAATCTCTTAACGCTTTTAATCTTTAATAAACGTAATAATTTCGAATGTAGCGTTTAATCGTCGTTTTCATCTTTAGTTAATAATATAATCGTCTCAGCAGATTCAGCGTTTAATTTAGGTCAGAATGATTACTAATCGAAAGATCATATGCTTTTCTGATTAACTAAGTGATCATTAAATTAAATACTCATAATTTATCATCTCTTCAGAGTACTTCATTAAGTACTTTATAATTGTTCAGATTAATATCTTAACAAGTTCTTTAATTCTGTTTCAGAGCTGTTTAAATCTCGATACATAGTTAATTCGTTTAATTTTCTGCTATTATTTAATTCTGAATAAAGATTACTTCTTTAATTGAATCTTCGTCAGCTTTTAATTTAACGTTAATCTCGATTAATTACAGATCGAATTTACTTTCGAGTAATAACATTTAATTTTAATATAGCTTTTAATTATTAATTACTTTAACGAGCTTAGCGTTTAACATTTTAGTTAGCGCGTTAACTTTTAGATTCTGTTTTTCGAGTTAATATATGATCTTAAAGTTATATTTAAATAACTTCTCAGCTCATTTAACTTATCGTTTAATAAGTTTCTTAATAATTATAAAGTACTTTAAATTTAAATAATTAATAAAGATCTTAATTAAAATATTCGTATCTTTTAATTCGAAGCGTTAGTGTTTTAAGTAACGAATAATGATCAGCAATTTCTTATTATAAATCTCGTAGTTACATTCTGCGAAAATCATATTCTTACTATAAAAGATTATTGAATGTAAAATGTTTTCATCGTTATACTAAGATAATACTTCGTCGTTAACATAGTTCGAGAAGTTAGTTTTTAAAATAGCTTTTCTAATCGAGTCGAAATGCTTTAAAACGAAAGTCGTCGTCATCTGTTACTTCAGTTCTTTAAAAATCGTTTAACAGATCTCTGTTTATTTAAATAATTAATCTTTTCGAGTCAGCCTCATCATAAAACGAATGATCTTTAAGAAGTTCTTTATGAATCGTTAATAAAAATTGCAAAAATTAATGAAAATCTGCACATGAGTTAACGATCGCGACATCTCTTAGTTTCGAATTACACTTACTTTTCGAAAATTCATTCGTAAATCATTAATGAATATTAGTAATTTAAGAAATAAGGTTTTCTAAATATCGAATTTACACTTGTTAATGTTTATTTATAAGTTAACTTCGCGAAGCTTGTTTAGCACTTCTTTTACATAAGCTTTATGTTCTTTTAATGTTTTATTATAAATGAAAATGTTATTTAAATATGTTTAATAGAATTTATAAAGACATTTAAATAATACATCGTTAATATAATGCTGAAAGAACGCAGATTCATTAATTAATTTAAAAAACATCATTTTATACTTGTAAGCATTGAAGAAAGTAACAAAGATAATTAAATTCTCGCTTTCGAAACTCATGCGCAGTTTATTAAACGCGACGATAATATCGAGTCGTGTTAAATACTTACTGTCTTAAATTCTGATTAATACTTCGTTTATTAAAAGAATTGAATAACGATTTCTCTTAATCAGAGCATTTAATCTTTAATAATTTACGCAGAAGCGAAGACTATCGTCTTTCTTTTTAATAAATAGTATTAACGAAGCGCAGAAAGCTTTACTGAGTGTAATGAACTTTTTCTTCAGATTTTTTTCTAGATATTTCTTAATCTTCTATAATTTGTAACTCGACATAAAGTATAATTAACTTTAAGAGAATTAATTCTTTCTTTTTAATTTAATCTTATAATCATATAATTAATGCGAAGATAACTGCGTTGTCTTTTCTTTATTAAAGACATTCAGAAAGTTATAATAAACTACTGAAAGCTTTTTCTTCAGTTCTTTTAATGACATGATTAATGTTATTTCATTTAACTTCGCGAGTTTCTTAACTGAGCTAAGCGTTTTATTAATTTCATTAATAGTTAAGAAAAAGATCTTAACATTTTTATTCTGAGCTAGAATTTAATATGCGACGACTTTAATCATAACAATGTTAACGAGCTCTTTTTTTTTAATTAACGAACTGAGTCGAAGTTAATTAAAGTTAACTTAAATGCTTAATTTCAGCCTATGATTTAATTTAATGAACTGAGCAGATTTAATGAATCGGTTTATCGATTTCGAATTCGCAGATCGTTTTAAAATAATCATTAACATAACAGTTAATTTTAAGTTCTTTCGTTTCATTTCGCAGGTCTCGCTTAATTCAGATTCTTAAAATGCTGATTAATCGCTTACTTTCGAAACGACGAGTTTTAATGTTTTAATATTTAACGAAAATATTAATCGATCATTCGCAGAATTTATTAAAATTTAATTTCTTTTTAATCAGAGATTTTTAATGATTATCTTGTGCTAATTTAAACGAGTTATTAATAAAAGCATCATTTCATTCTTATGTTCTTGTATAATGATTAACGTATACAGAGCATAAGTAATTAGCTTTTAATTAAAAGTTTTATTAAATGATCGAATCGATTTTAATATTACTTTATTAAACTTTTCTAAGTTCGAGTTTCGCTGAAATTTCTGATTTTAATTCTAGAACAACGCGTTCGTGTTCTTTTATTCTGCATCAGTAACGAGCTCAGTAAAGAGTTAATCTCGAACAACGCGTTCGTATTCGTTAATTCTGTTCTAGAAATTTTTGATTTTTAACGAGCTTTGCGAGCTCGATTTCTGATAAGATTAGGTAGCTTGTTTTATATCGTTTACACGTCGATAATAAGATTAATAAGCTTTAAACTAATGTTATAAGTCAGCATAAAGCGAATCATATGAATGTATTTTAACTAGAAGTTTAAAGCTAAAGAAGAAAAAAGATGTAACACGCGAAGAGTCTTGTATTCACGAAGACGCGCTAGATCATTAGCGTGCTAACATTAGCTTTAAGCTAGTTTAACATGATTTATGTTAAACTAACTCAGTTTAACACGATTAGATTTAGACTGCACGATCGTAACATTAACTTTAATATTATTCTTGTTTAATCGAAAGATAATTTAAAAGTTAAACTTTAATAAAATATTTAAATAATTAACTTAACGTTAAATTAACTATTTATTTTTCATAAAGATTTTTAAAGCTTAATGATTAATAAACATTTAAATTAATAATTTAATATCTTTCAGCTTAAGTCTTTAATGCTCGAAGCATTAAATAATAACTAGTAATTTCTTATTATAAATATGATAATTACATTTAATAAAAATCATACTTTTATTATAAAAGATTATTAAGTAAAGAATATCTTCGTTATTATACTAAGATAAAATATCGTTTTTAACGTAATTAAACGTATTAATTTTTAAAATAATTTAACGTTTAAAATCGAAATGTCGTAATATGAAAATCGAGCTAATCTGTTTCTTTAAATCATTAAAAGCTTAAATATAAATTTAATTTTATACGAAGAATATGTCTTTACGAGTAAGCTGAGTGAAGAATTTAATTAGCTTTAAGAAATTTTTAATGAATCATTAATAAAAGTTAATAAATTTCACGAAGCTCTGAATCTCTTTTAAATTAATTAAAGTAACTTAATTAATTATGACTTTCATCTTAACGAAGTTCATTCAAAGACTCTGTTCTGACACGATGACTTTTAAAAAGATTATTTCTTTAACGTCGAATTTACATTTTCGAATATTTATTTATAAATTAGCTTCTCGTAAACGACTTAATATCATTTTAACATGTTATTTATGTTTTCGTTAAGTTTTATTATAAATTAAAATGTCATTTAAATAAGCTTAATAGAATTCGTTTAAATTTTTTTATAAAACATCGTTCATATACTACTAAAAAGAAACAGAGTCGTTAATAAGTTTAAAAGAAATAACTCGTGATTTATAAACTTTTAAAACGATAATAAAAATCGTATAATCTTTATTATTAAAATGTATTTAAAGTTTATTAAACGCTAATATAATATTTAATTAAGTTAAATATTTATAATTTATAATTTTATTAATAACTTTCTTAATCAGAAATAAAGAATATCGATTTCGTTTAGTGATAACGTTAAGCTTTTAATAATTTACGCAAAATCGTAAATCTTCATTTACTTTTAAAGCGAACAGAACTAATGAGAAATAAAAAGCTTTGCTGAGAATAATAAAATTCTTAAAAAGATTCTCGTTTAAATATTTCTTTATTTTCTAAAGCTTGTAAAAAGACATTTAATATGCTTAACATTAAAGTAACACGACGTCTTTAATTAGCTTTATTTTGTAATCATAAAAACGATACGAGAATAGCTTATTAATTTAAGCTCGATTAAAAACGTTTAGAAAATTCTAATATTTTGTAATGATAGCAAGCGCTAGCTTCACGTTAGCGTTCATTAAAGACAAGGTCAGATGACTTATTAAATGATCTCGAATCGCTTAATAAGCTAACGTTTCTTATAACGTATTAAGAATGATTTATTATAATTAAATAGCGAAGTGTTAACGATGAAGTCATTAAGAATATTAAATGAGCTGAAGCTTATTCTTTTAATGTTCTTTAGCGATTAATTTTATATATTAGTATCATAATGACTGAGTATAATCATAGTAAATTTATTATGTCTTACGTCTTTTATATTTAAACGCGCTAGAAAATAGTTAACGAAGTCGATCTTATAATTCTAATCGCTCTTCTTTTAAGAAAAGGCTCGAAACATAATATAGTTATAATAATCTTTAAATTACATATCGATTATAATAATGATAACGACTTTAAAAAACTTAATACTAAAGCTCAGAATATCTTAAGATCATCGAAACGACTTTAAGCAGGCTCATCATTAGCTCGTGCAGTTAATGATGATAAAGAATAAAGTTCGAAAAATACTTTGCGTAATGAATTCGTAAATTAAATATTAATTAAGACGCAAGCGAAAGTTAATCGTTTACGTGCTTTGCGACGAATCATAAAATTAAAGATTAAAGCTCGTAAATTACGATTAGCATTGTTTATTACGCACGCTGACGAAATACGAACGAAATCTTAAAATCGATTAATTTCGTCTCTTAACGATGATTTAGCGACTGAATAATTATTTATTAACTTTAATGTATTTATCGTATTAAAAGTAATAATGCTCGAGTTATTATAATTAATTTAAGCTTAAACAAAAGCGTAAGTATTAATTAAGTTAACGTAATAATCGCGCAGTGCGAAAATTATTAAGTCGAAGACGATGCGTTTTTATAAAGATTACAATGAAGACGAGCATGAAAAATGATTTTAAGAAGTAAAAATTAAGTTTTAATTAAGCTCGAACTACTTTTCTAATAATGTAATAAAAATTCTTTAATGCATGCAGTTCATAGTAAAAGATTTCATGAATTAATGATCTTACGAGACAAACGTAAACGTTAAGACGACGAATTATATCTTTACGAAATTTCGTTAATTCTTACTTAATTTAATAATCGATTCAGTTAATCTAAAGCTTAAAGCTTATTAAAGATTTAAGAAAATAAAACAAAAATTAAAGCAAAGTGTAACTAGCTTTAAGTCGTATCTAAAAGATATTAAAGCTCATTTATTTGAAGCATCGTCGACGCAAAGAACTAATAGTTTCTTTATTAAACTTCTTTCGAAACTGCGTCAGAAGATTCTCGTTACAGGCGATATAATGTTAAAAAATTAAGAAGAACTTTTAATAAAAGCAATAATGCTGAAAAGCATTAAATCGCGCAAGCGTAACGACGACGTCTCGAATTCTGTTAATTAAAATAATTAACGTAAGTTAAAGAATTAGAAATTCTTTTCTGATAGAGAAAATCGAAACTCACGAAGAAATAATTAATTCAATGAAAATTTAAAGCCGCGAGCGAGCAACAAGCGTCTGTTTAAATTAATTAATTTAAATAATAAAGCTAATTACTGTTATAACTGCGATAAAAAGAAACATTAAAAAAAGAATTATTTTAAAAAGAATAAGTGAAACACAGTTATAACGATGACTGATGTTTCTAATAAGAATTCAAAAAATGATTAAGCTTCGCTGACGCGTAAGCGAAGTAAGAAAGATCAGTAAAGATGCGTGACTTAATTATTATTAAGAATTAAGTTAAACTTTTAAACGAAGAGCGTTTATTATTCGAGCTCGTTAACTCGAAAGCAAAGCTAAATTTAATTAATTAAATTTACGTGATACAGTAAAAGTTATAATTAATAAAACGCGTCGTCTTATCGCTATCGAGATTTCTTAATGATTAAGATTGTTATTATTACGACGCTTATGAGCTTACATATAATATAATTAACTTTTAAAAGCAACATCGAGAATGTATTACTCTTTTTTACGCTGTAAATTACGTCGAGCTTAATGCTATTTTTAATATGTTAATATTAATTAATTAAAGAATTCTTATAAATTCGTAAACGATAAGTTAACGCTTTAAGATAAAATTCGAAAACCTTAAAGTATTAACATCTTAGAAGTTTTCGAAAAGTCTTTTTAAGCAAAGCGAAATCTTTATAATTATTTGCGTTAACGTCGTAAAGACGTCGAGTAAACAGATTACAATATTTAAAGTTTTAAAAAAATTAATAAATTTTAAGAATGTTTACGATGCAGAAAAGACTAATATTTTATTAAAGCAAAACAGAAAAAATCATGTCATTAATTTAATAAAAAGCGCGAAGTCGTTATTCATGTCTTTATATAATTTATTATAAATAAAGTTAACGAAGCTTTAACGCTATCTCGAAAATGCTTTAGTTAAAGATTAAATTAAGCATTTCGTCTCGTTAGTAAAAGTTTTTATATTTTTTATGTTTAAAAAGAATAATAAGCTACGTTTATGCGTTAATTATCGAGGCTTAAATGCGATTATGATTAAGAATCGTCATTCATTATCTTTAATCATTAAGACGCTAAATCGATTAAACGAATTTAAATGTTTTATTAAGCTGAATTTTAAGAACGTTTATCATCGCATACGAATTAAGCAAGATAATGAATGAAAGACGATGTTTCGCACGCGCTATGAGCATTTCGAATATTAAGTTATGTTATTTAAATTAATTAACGTTTCAATTATTTTTTAAGTTTATATTAATAAAGCGTTAAGAGACTTAATTAATGTTATTTATGTCGTATATTTAAATGATATCTTAATTTTTAATAAAGATTTAGCGTAACATTAACGTTATGTAAGAGAGATGTTTTAACGTTTAAAAGATTATTAGCTATATGTTAATCTTAAGAAATGTTAATTCGTTATTAATGAGATTAAATTTCTAAACTTTATAATATTTACAGACGAGATAAAAATAAACTTAAATAGAATTAAAATGATTAAAGAATGACTTAAATCGAAGACTTATCGCGAAGTTTAAATGTTTCTGAGCTTCGTTAACTTTTATAAACGCTTTATTCATCGTTATTTTAAGATCGTAACGTCTTTTATTAATCTGTTAAAAGATAATAAAGACGATAAGAAATCAGAATCTTTTAAATGATCTGATGCAACGAAGCAGACTTTTCGTTAGCTGCGCGATATTTTCATGTTAACTTTATTTCTTATTCATTATAACTTAAGTAAAAGAATTAAAATGAAGATTAATGCTTTTAATTTTACAGTCGTAAATATTCTTAGTTAATAGAATATTAATGATCATTAATGATTAATAACGTTTTAATCGCGTAAGATGATATCGACGAAGTAAAATTATAAAACTTATAATCAGAAGCTCTTAATTATAATAATCTCTTTTAAGTAATAAAGACATTATTTAAAAGATAGCTTATATTTTATTAGGATCTGATTAAATCATAATAATCTTAAAGAGTTTATGAAACAGAAAGAGCTAAACTTTAAATAAGCACGCTGAGCGCTGAAGTTAATTATTTATAACTTTAAAATTTTTCATCGTTTAAGTAAACGAAACTCAGCGAATAAGTCTTTTAAACGTTTAAATTATGAAAGAACATCGCTCTTTAATATTAAATTATTATTAACGTTATAAAATAAGCTAGCGCTATCGTTAAACGAAAAGACGTTAACGTAAAGCGAGCGAAACGAAGTAAATGAGCAAGATTTCGTATCTTAATTAGCAAAAGTTTAGCTTAATAATATAAACAGATTAAAGTCGCTATCATAAAGAAAGCGAAAGATATTAAATAATTTAGTCTTTGTATTTTAATTAGCTGATATTTAAGTTCTTATATTAAGAAAGAAGATTAAAGATATATTCGAAAGCCTTTATGAGAAATCGTAAAGATTTATGAAGTTCTTAATAAAGAAGCTTCAGATAAGAAACGATTAAGCGAATAAAGTTCGTGCTAAACTCGTTAAGTCTTTTCATCGTCTGCGTAAGCGAAATAAGATTTAAGTTTTAAACTTCGAGAATCTCGTTAAACGTGACGAACGTTTTTATGTTCTCGATAATACAGTAACTAAAGAGAAGCTTATTAATAAGAATCATGATGATTTCTTAACTAAACACTTTAAGATTAATAAGATTTTAAAACTTTTAAAAAGAAAGTATTATTAACTCGTTTACTTAAAGTAAATAACTTCGTATATTAAAATCTGTAACGTTTATTAACGAATTAAAGTGCTTAAGTATAAGTTATACGATAAGTTTAAGTTCTTGTTTATATTTACGAAGTCATGAAAAGAAATTATCATGAACTTCGTTACGAGTTTATCGTCGAGTAAGCGTTAAGAAGTCGTTTATAACTTAATATTCGTAATTATAAATTAATGTATTAAAATAATTAAATATATATTAATAATAACACGAATTAATGTCGCAGAATTAACGAAAGTGTTTTTTAAGAAAATCATTTTACGCTTTAACATGTTAGCTAACATAATAAGTAACAGAGACTCTGTCTTTACTAACGCGTTCTGATTAATTATATATTATCATGCACGCATAAAATAACGATTAAGCATCGCATTTCATTCGTAAACGAATAACTTAATCGAGCGTTAAAATTAAATCTTAAAGCATTATTTACGTACTTTCGTTAACGTAAAGTAAACGAGTTAAGTTAATTTATTATTAATGACTGAATATGCTTATAATAATAATCGTTACGTCTTCATTAAAGCTTCGTCTTTCTTTTTAATGTACGATTATAATTTTAAAATACATTACGAGATTAAGAATAATCTCGTTAAAGAAGAAATATTATTTATAAAAGATTAAGTTCAGCGATTTTAAGATTTAAGAAACGAGCTAACGAAGCGTCTTATCGACGCTGTCGCTTAACAGACGAAGTATTATAATCGTAATCATAAAGTTAAAACTTATACTATTAATGATTTAATTATGCTCTTAACTAGAAATTTAAAATAAAAGAAGTTTAGTAAGAAATTATCGCATAAATTTATTAATTCGTTTAAAGTAAAGAATAAAATTAAGACTTAAGCTTATTAATTAACGTTACTTAATATTTATCATATTTATAATACTTTTTATGTTTCGTTATTAAAGTTATATTAAAATAAAACAGATAATTAAAAGACGAAAGCTCTTATGCAAGCTTTAAAGCTTATTAACGATGAGAAGTAATGAGAAATTAAGAAAATTATAAATAAGAATAAAAGTAAGAAAAAGCTATGATATAAGATAAAATGATTAAACTAAGATTATATATATGATTAATAATTATTTAAAGAAGAGCTAAAGCTTATTAAAGAGCTAAAAGAAAAATTTAATGATTAAATAACGTTACGTAAACGACGACGAAGAAATAAGTAAGCGAATATCGCGATAATAATGTTTAATTATTAACGACGTTAATTTAATACAACGATTATCTTCGCATTGTTATTAATTATAAACTTTTAATTAAAAATTTCTTTATTTCGTTACATAAAGTATTAATAATAATAAGACTGAACGCTTAACGCGTAGCGCTTAATTATAAATTATTTATTTATTTATTTATTTATTTATTTATTTATTTATTATCGTACATATTAAGCTCAGATATTAAAACGATAGCTTCGAGCTACTAGTAACGTTTAAGAACGTTAAGTTAAAGCTCGTTCGAGAATCGTCTCTGATAAACGAAGCTCTTAACAAGTTAACGTTAATTTTTTTTAAAACTTACTTCGTAATCTCGCGCTCTTACGCCTTCTTCTCATTCTTCTTTTCATTTTTCTTCTTATTCATTATTACATTTTTTTCTTACTTTATCTTTTTAATCATTATTTTACTCATCATGCTTTTAACTTTATCGCGCTTAACTTAAAGTATTTTACACTTCGTTTACGTCTTATCGCGCTTTCATTTCGTCTTCGTTAAACGCTTAATTAATTAAGTAATCTCGCGCTAATTACGTTTAATCGCGAGCTAAGCTTTATGTACGATGTTAAAGATGTATTTATTAACGCGACGTCATTTCTTTATAACTGTTATTAATCTCTTTCGTCTGTTCTTCACGCTAACAAAAATGACACGTTAATGTTAATCTGCGCGAGTAAATTCACGAATAACGCGTTTTGTCGCGTTTCGAAAACGTTTAATGAACTGAATAATTCTTAGCAACTGTTGCAGCGTTAACGAGATAAAACTTATCGTAATGTAACGATTCGAGTCGTAACGTTAAGCTTTACACGATTTATAAACACTTAATTCGCGTACGCATTCGTGTCTGTTAATGTAAATTATACACGAAAAATCTTTACATTTTAAAGAATAAAAGATTAATTTTATACTTAAATTAATAAATGTATATATATTAATCGTAATCGTTATCTTATCATTAGTTCGTGTAATCGCTGAGATTATGTTATGTTTATTTTTATTAAAAAACATACACATAAGTTTATGCAGCGTTTACTTCTTATTTTTAAATATATATAAATTTATTAAATCTGTAATATTTAAAAATATATATTAACATTCGTATTATCTGTTTATTATTATTAAGTATATATAAAAAGTGTTTAATTAAAAGATGAAAAGAAAAAGAAAAAAGAAAAAAGAAAAAAAGAAACAATAACATTATATATAATAAATAAGCGTTACGTAATTATCGTAACGATGATGTTAAATAAACATTAAAAGCGTTATCGAAACGATAACGCGTTAGTAAACATCGTAATAATAATAATTAAAATCGTAATCTTATAAAATTTCATGAAAAGATTATAAATTATCGTCGATTGCAAGATAATATTACATTTAAAAGACTCTTTTTCTTTTATTAATTTAAAGAGATTTAAGAGGTTTTTAATAAGCTTTAAAAAGCTGCGCTTAGCAGACGCGATTAATAACTATCTTCACTTTAAGAGATTAATACAGCTTCTTTATACTAAAGATTAATGTTTTAAAAGAAAAAATAATTATAATAATAGCAAGCGCTAGCTTTACGTTAGCGTTTACTAAAAGCAAGATCAGATAACTTATTAAATGATCTTAAGTCGCTTAATAAGCTAACGTCTTTTATGACGTATTAAGAATGATTTATCATAATTAAATAGCGAAGTGTTAACGATAAAGTCATTAAGAATATTAAATAAGCTGAAGCTTATCTTCTTAATGTTTTTCAGCGATTAGTTTTATATATTAATATCATAGTAACTAAGTATAATTATAGTAAATTTATTATGTCTTACGTCTTTTATATTTAAACGCGCTAGCGAATAGCTAACGAAGTCGATCTTACATATTTCGCGAGTAGCTTAACTTTAATGTCTTTTAAATTCTGAGCCGTCTCGTTAATTAAGAATAAACTAACTGAATTTAAATTATACTGAGTATTATAAATTAGCTCTTTATTAATGTCTTTAACTAACATAGTAAAAACTTTAATGTGATTCTTCTTTAAGCGACTGATCAGAGTTTAAAAAGCAGCAGCGTTTATATTATAAATTAAATAAACTTCTTTCTTTAAGATCGAAACTGAACGTTAAAGTACTTTAAATGCTTTAAAAAGATTCGTTAAATCTGTTATTTTTAATTCGTACGAAACTAATAATACTAA
>JAABUO010003121.1_pt1 | contig 19871 bp, 24 predicted proteins | sample 5559291 | NCBI WGS metagenome assembly JAABUO01 (sample SAMN10711878, study PRJNA513372) | rock metagenome | isolation source: Antarctica rocks | place: Antarctica: Victoria Land, Finger Mt sud
TGGCAGGGCGGCGGCGGCATGCCGAGGCTGGGCCGGGCCTTTGTCTGCTCGGCCGAGGCCCTTGCCGGGTGGCTCACACGGCCCCTGCCAAGGCTGAGTCGCTGGTAGCGGGTGCAGCTATCGAACCAGGCGTCAGCCCCACCTCATGGGGACCGGCAGGGGGCCCTTTTTGGGTACTCCCAAGCGCACCGACACGGTGTGGGTGGCCGCCGCAGTCGTGCGCTACGTGGCGGACGCGGGCCGCGCGAAGGTCACCTCATGGAGACCGGCGGAGGGTTGCATTTGGGGCACTCCTGGGCGCACCGACATTGTGTGGGGGGCCCGCAGGCGTGCGCTACGTGGTGGACGCGGGCCGCGCCAAGGCCAAGCGGCTGGAGGCCGGCGGCGCGCTCGCGCGCTACGAGGTCGGCTGGGTCAGCAAGGCCGCCGCGGAGCAGCGCGCCGGGCGCGCCGGGCGCATGGGCCCCGGGCACTGCTACAGGCGCGCGCGCGGGCCGCTCTCCTTTGTTCAGACACGCCCAGCGACCAGCAGGTAGCTTGCCGTCTGCTGCGCAGCGTGCCAGCCGAACTCCCTTTCTTCCTTGTGTGCAGATGAGCCAGGTGGGCGTGCATGTTCTGCTTCATCAGGCTGCCAGAAAGTGGCCTCGCCCAGCGCGGCATATGCGCGCCCCGATGCGCCTGCCCCGCCCGGCGGCTACAGGCTGTACTCGTCGGCGGTGTTCAACGACGCGTTCGCCGCGCACGGCGAGCCGGAGGTGCTGGCGACGCCACTGGAGGGCGTGGCACTGACCATGCGCGCGCTCGGCATCGACCGGGTGCGCGCACCGGTTGATACCGCTGGCCCGGCCGAGCCCCGGCGCTGGCCGCCTCGGCGCGCTTGCGCGCGCGGGCTGCACGCTCTGGTCGCCTCTGGCATGCTGGCGCGATGGCATGGCAGCCTCTGGATGGGCAGTCTATTGTTTTCAAGCAGAAGGCATCCTTGCATGTAGTGTCCTCATCCTGGCCATACCCTGACCAGCAAGCGGCGGCGCGGAGCAGGGCGCGCGGCGCGCGCAGGTGCCCAATTTCTGGTTTTCAGCCCTCCCACCCTAACCCTAGCGCGCAGGTGCCCAACTTCCCGTTCCCGACGCCGCCCGAGCGCGGCGCGCTGGCGGCCGCGGAGGCCGCGCTGGCCGCGCTGGGCGCGCTGGAGGGGCCCGCGCGGGCGCTGTCGGCGCGCGGGCGCGCCATGGCCGCGCTGCCCGTCACGCCGCGCCACGCGCGCATGCTGCTGCAGGTGCGGCGCGCTCCTCAGGCTGGTAGTGAGTGGTGTGCCGAGAGTACACAAGCTTGGGCCTTGCCTCAGGTCGGCGGCCATGCACGGGCAGGCAGCGGCGGTCATGAGCACACATGTTCGACCGTGAGGGTTTGGGGCATTGATGGAGGTCGGCGCCCGTGCACGGGCAGGCTGCAAAGGCCTGGTGAACACTAGCTCGAGTGTCAGGGACAGGGCAACAGAGTAAGTCGTCGTCCATACCCTGGCAGGCGGCGGAGGACGCCGCGGCAGGCGCGGCCGGCGCCGCGCGCGCGCTGCCGTACGCGGTCGCGCTCGCGGCCGCGCTGAGCACGGAGAGCCCCTTCATCCTGGTGGACAGCATCACGGCGCGCCCCCAAACAGACCCAACGCAAGTGTGTGGGGAGACAGCGGAGTGGTTGTCACCTGCCGCGGCGGGTGGTCCCTCAGCCTGAGGGTCTTTGCGGCTGCAGATATAGACGCCTAACACACAGGCCGCCCACGGGGGCTGTCAGTGCGTGCTTGCTCAGCACGCGCAGCAGACGTGAAGATGGTGCCTGGTGCGACAGAGCATGCATGGCGCGCGAAGCGGGCACGGAACCTCGCTGGCACATGTGGCACCGCAACGTTACAGGGCACCCTGCCCTCCCCTACATCAGGTTACCGCACTACGGGTAGGCTAATGATGCGATCCTGCGGGGTAGGCTAACGATCCTGGTTCAAGCCTAATCAGGGATGTGTGCCCGACGCGCAGGCGGAGGGCGACGAGGTCGCTCGGCGGCGGCGGGCGGCCGCGGCCGCGGCGCATGCGCGGCTGCGCGCGCCGGGCGGCGACGCGCTGAGCGCGCTGAACGCGCTGTGCGCCTTTGAGCGCGCCGGCCGCTCCGAGGCGTTCTGCCGGTGCGTGGCGGTCGGGCGGCGCTGCGCGCGAGCGTGCTCTCTGCCCATCCGCACGCACGCGGCGAGCGCACGGCTGCCACTGCGCCGTGCCCACAGCAATGACGCGCTCAGCGCAGACTGTCTGCCCGCCAACCTGAGTGGTCTGCAGGCCGGCGTACGCGTCTCGACTGCCAACGACACGCCGCTCTGGCTGCAAAGAAGCGAGATTGTCAAACCCTAACCCTAACCAGGGGCCCGCTGTCACAGGGACCACTTCCTGCACGCGCGCAACCTGCGCGAGGCGGCGGCGCTGCACGCGCAGCTGGCGCGCGCGCTGGCCGCCGCCGACGCGGCGGGCCCGCTCGTGCCGCTGGCCGCGGCCGTGGCAGCGGCCGCGGCAGCGGCCGCGGCGTGCGCGGGGCGCCCGGGCGAAGCGGCCGCGCTGGAAGCCCTGGCGCCGGCTGGCGGGCTGCCGCCGCCGCCGGCCGCCGTGGCCGAGCGCCTGCGCTGCGCCGTCGCCGCCGGCTGGGCCGACCAGGCGCGGCGTCCACACCGCATTGCCTGTGGGCGAGAGGCGTTGCGGCGCCTCCCTCGGCCTCATGCGCTGTCCGCACTGTCAATGCAGGCCCATGCATGCCTGCCTGGCCCAGCATGCCAAAGTGCGGCATGCCCCGGGTTGCACGCCTGTTGCGCTTTCCAGAGAGTTGTTGCTTTTGCTGCTGAGGGTGTCTATATATACACTTAGTAGAGATGGTATGCTGCCATCCTCGGTGTATGTCCCTAGTGGCATGTGTGCCAAGCTTCCCCATCCCCAAGCGCTGCTTCAACGTGCTTTCATCTGCATGGCTGACATGGTGCTGTGCTTGACTGTGCGTTCATATATTACATTAAGCAGGCTTTGGCATGCTGCGGTCATACCACCCACAACATACCGGTTCCCGTCCGATCACCGAAGTCAAATTGGGTTGGGCCTCACCAGTACTGCGTTGAGGAATCACGTGGGAACCCGAGGTGCTGCAGTGTTTTTGCTTTTTGTCCTTTTCGGCGTCTTGGCGCCCAGGCGTGCGTTCACCCAGTGCCCGGGCCGCTCATTCATCATTCATCGTCCTGTGTGGGCATGTGTGGCAGGTGTGCACAAGCGGGTCCGGTTGAGGGTGCGCGCAGGTCGCGCGGCGCGTGCACTCGACAGAGTACCTGGCGCGCCAGGACGCGGCAAGGACCGCGGCCGCCGGCAGCAGGCGGCGCGCCGTGCGGTACCAGGCGCAGGTGCGCTGACGCCCAATACACTCTGGCTGACCCAGCCGCCAGCGCTGCCAACCAACATCCTGCACGCTCCGGGGCCCTTGTTGAGTTGCTGCGGTCGCCGGCTGGGGTCCAGCCGCGGCTGCACGGCGCGCGCGCGTGCGGCGCGCTAGCACAGAAGAGCCTCAGGCAAGGTCTGCCAGTGATGTGAGTGCAACGCATAGCACGGGTCCCAGTGTGCCGCGCTGGCGCGGGCGAGCCCCTGTGCAGCCGTGACAGACGAGCCGGTGTCAGGTCGAGGTGGTGACATGATGGCGTTCCTGCATCCGGGCGGGCGAGAGCTGGCGCGCGCCGCGCGCGCAGGCGATCGACGAGACGGTATACCTGCACCCGCGCTCGGCGCTGGCGCGCACGGCGCCAGAGTTTGTTGCCTACGCACAGCTCGTGCGCGGGCCCAAGCGGCCCTACCTGGCGGGTGCGGCGCGCATGGCATGCACGCCCCGCCCCTATTGCGAGGCATGTCATGCTGTGTGACAGCGTCAGTGCCCCAACACCCGCGCGCTGGTTGTCGACGCGGAGCACGGCGCAGCTCCCCCGGTGTGGCACCATGACACTATAAAGGTGCCGAAGCAGGCAGCACGAGCGCACCCATCTCGAGTAGATCATCTGCAAGTTAGCATCTGCTGGGCGTGCTGCCTGCTTTCTAGCGCACTGCAGCGCCCGGGTGCGCCGCGGAGCTGTGCGCGGTGTGACCCGGCCAGAGGCGCGCCAGCGCCCGTGTGCTGGTGGGGCCGCCGGACGCGCCTGCGCCGTGCCATGTGGCACGAGCCGCTCCGTCGGCGCGCGCATCTCATGCGCCCTGAGACCTAAACCCTACCCTAACCCAGTGACGCAAGGCCGCGCGCGCTTCGCAGGCGTCACGGAGGTGGACGCGGCGTGGCTGGCGGACGCCGCGCCGCCGCTCGCCGCGCTCTCCGCGCCGCTGGACGCGCCGGCGCCGCGCTACGTGCCGCGCGCCGACGCGGTGCTCGCCTGGCACGCCGCCGCATTTGGGCGGCACGGCTGGGAGCTGCCGCCGGTCGCGCGGCCGGTCGGCGACGCGGCCGGCCGCGCGCGCGGCTTCGCGGCCGCGCTGCTCGCGGGCGCCGTGCTGCCGGCGTATGCTGGTGCGTGGCGCGGCGCGCGTGTTGGGAGTCGTATGCAAGGGCGAAGGAGGATGGGCCATGGGAGGGTGACGGCGAAAGGCTGCACCCCACATATGAGCGGCTCAAGGCGCCTGCAACATGCGCTTTGCTGTGGACATGGGGGAGCACCCGTCGGCGTGCACACTGATGCATGCTGCCCAGCATGGACAACCCAGTCGACCTGCCTGACGCACCGCGCGCCGCACCGTGAGGCGCAACGGGCGCGCCGCGCGCGCAGGCCTGCGCGGCGCACTGGTTGCGCCGCCGGAGCAGGCGGCGCGGCCCGAGGCGCAGGGCCAGCGGCGCGTGGGCGAGCTGGTGGGCGCGCTGCGCGCCGCGCGCGTGGACAGCCGGGCCGCGCTCGCCGCGGCCTGGGCGCGCGAGCCGGCCTGGCTGCGCCGCGAGCTCGCCGCCTGGGTGCGCCCGGCGCCGCGCGCCCCGGCCCTGCGCAGGCTGTTAACCGCTGTGCGTGCTCACGTGCGGCGTCTGGGGGACCGCCTGGGCTGGCGGGGCCTCCGCGACGGCCGGGATGAGATCTGCTGCTCAGCACGTGCTGGTGCCAGAGTGCAGCTGGCCGTGACCATGGCTTGACTGCATGCCGCAGTGGCCGATTCTGGAAAAGCTCCCGTCAAAGCTTCCTTGCGGAGGGTTCTCGGGGCGCACAATTTTGTCTTGACACATGCCCGGCCGCTCTGCTTGCGTGCCGCATGCATGGGGGGCGGACATGCAGAGGCGCGGCCGCATTATACCGCGCCGCCGCCGCCGCAGGTGCGCCCGGCGGCGCGCCCGGCGCTGGACGCGCTGTGGCCCGCGCTGCTGGCGGAGGCGCCCGCGCCGGCCAAGGCGGCCGGCAGGGCCGCCGGCGCGGGGCGGGGCGGCAAGCGCAAGCGGGCCGCCGCGCCGGGCGGCCAGGGTGCGGCCGAGGGCGGGGCCGGGGGCGGCGTGCCGGACGGCCTTGGCCGGGCCAGGAAGCGGGCGGCAGGGCCGGCCGGCAGGTTACATGTTTGAGCAGTGGTTTGGTCCGGTGCAGGCCTCTGCCCTGCTATGCATGTCCGTTGCACATGGTTGTTGTTGTCTTCGGTGTGTCATCCAGTCCTTGTCTTCTGTTGACCGTGTGCGAGGTATTGCGCGTCTGCACTGATTGCCAGGGTCTGCAGCTGTGATGCCAGTACCTGTACTGGAACCCAGTATGCCCACACGCAGAAGCGATGAAGTACTGTGAGGCTACATTTCTCACGGGCAACCCATCAACTGCAGACTGCAACCTCTTTCTAGTTGCCACCAAAACACAAAATCTTTACCAAACCACACTCACGCTCCATGGCAGTGCATACTCTGGCATCCACGCTTACACTTGACTCGCGCACGCATCTGACCAGAATGCTGCTTTAACTCTCGTGTCGAAGATGCAGGGAGAGGACCCAGCAGCAGCATGTCTGGCTGCAGCAAGGTACCAGCGAGGTGCCACGCCCCGCTGCTGCAGCCCATATCTCGCACTGAAACACGCCCTGTGGTAGGGTTGCCTCCCCCAGCAGGGCAACCGCGGACCAAGCCCCGCCCAAAAAAATCTTCAGCCAAAAAGAAATAGCTCCGCAAATAAACTTAGCAAAAAAGCGCTTACTCGACCGCGGCCGCGCTCTGCTTGAGGCCCTCCAGGTCTTCGCCAAGCGCGGCGACGCGGGCCTCCGCGTCGCGCAGGCGCGCGACGGCCGCGGCGGTCGCCTCGCCCAGCGGCGCGACCAGGCTGGTGACCTGCTCCACGCACGCGTCCAGGCCCGCGCCCAGCTCCGCCTCCAGCTTCTCCTCCACATCCTGGCCGCGCCCCGCCGACAAGTTCAAGGTATTCCTGATTTATAGCCTCATGTGGAAGCCAGCGGCGCGCCGCGACCACCACAACTGGCGTGCACGAACGCCCCAGGGCCTCGCTTCAGCAGGGCAGGAGCCCAGACCTTTAGGCTGGCCACTGGAGCAGCTCCAGCCTGTGGGTGCACCCGCTGCATCCCTAACCCTACCCTGCAGGGCTGACGCGGAGCTGACCCTCGCGGCCCACGGCACCAGCTCAGGCGCGCTAATAGGGTCGCCAGGATCGCCGCTGCCCCGTCCTCTGCCCACACTGCAGGCCCCGAGCCAGGGCGTGGGGCCCGCGCAGGCCTTGCGCACAAAGCCCCCGACCGACCCCGGCGCGCAGCCCCCGCGCGCCGCGGCGCCGCCGCGCGCCGCGCGCTACGTGCCAGCGCCGCCGCGCCGGCCGCCCGGCCCGGCTCCACAACCTGGGCCGCGCCAGGCCCGGGCCCTAACCCCGTGCGCATAACCCCAACCTTAAACCCTCCTCGCGCGTGCCTTGGCGAAGTTGCCGGCCACGCGCTCCACCTTAGCCTTGGCCTCGGACCGCCGCAGCGGCAGGTTGAGCAGCGCCAGGTAGCCTACCGCGGCCGCGAGCCCGAGCGCGAGCGCGTCCTCCAGCACGTTGGGCAGCGCCGCCGTCAGGCCCAGGCCCAGCGCGCCCGCGCCTGCGCGGTGCCGGCCCTGTGAAGGCGGAGGACTGCGACGGCGGCTCGGTGCCTGGCTGCTCGGGTGCGGCGGGGCCGGCGGCGCCCGCTGCTTGGGGCGGTGGCGCTGGGGTGGCTTGCGCCCCTCGCCTTGCCAATCCAGGCACTGCTTAGGCGCCGCATGGGGTACATTGGTAGCACGTTACTGCACGCAAATGCTTGCTCTCCGGGGCCCTAAAGCTGGGCCACGACCCTCGCCCTGAACCCTGGACCATGGCCAGCCCTCCTCCGGCGCATCCGCCAACCCAGCCCGGCCAGACGGGGGCGGTGCGCAGCAAGCCTGGCGCCGCCCTGCCTGGCTTCTAACGGTCCCCCACGCGCCCGCCACAGCGACTTCTCCCTGAGCGACGCGACGGCCGCGTGCGGCCGGGGCCCGCACCGAACGCCGCGCCGGCCGTGCCGATGACGGCCTCGCGGACCTCCTCCTCCAGCAGCAGCGCGGCCGCGCGCGGCTCGAAGAGCGCGACCGCGGCCGCCGCCGAGTCCGGCGGCGCCGCCGCCAGCGCGCCTGGCGCGGCGCGCGCGGTCGTGGGCGCAGCGCTGGCGTTGGCATTGGTCGCATGCTCGCTGGTGTGACAGCCCGAATTGGGCGACTGGGGCGGGCGCCAGCATGCATGCCAGCGCAATATGTCGCATGCAGCCCCTATGCCAGACCTTGAACACGAGGTCAGTGCCCAGTGTGCAGGCTGGGCGGTATGCAGCCCGCCCATGGCGCAGGAGCTGTGCTCTGCGCGCCCTACACTGTGTTTGACGCCCTGTCATTGGCAATGTCGCTCCACACAGTGTGCTGTGTACATACACATTCCTTTTGCAATGGAAGCGCCGCTCCGCACCAGGAGGCGCGACTTCGGCAGCGACCACAGCGGTTGAGGCCTCGCCCGCACTGCCTGGACTGCCCGGCTGCCTGCCCGACTCGCCGCCGCCGGCGTCTTCGCCGCTGCTGCCAGGCTCGTAGCCAGGGTCTGCGCCCGGTCCCGCGGACCCCGCCGCCGCCGCCGCCGCGCGCTCTTCCCGCCACCGCCGCCGCTCGGCGGCGCCTGCATCGCCGGCGGCCGCGGCCGCAGCGGCCGCCGATGAGCCCGGCCCCGCCTCGGGGCCCGGCGCGCGTGTCGCCGTCCCAGCGTCGGCGTCGCCGCTGCGGTCTGTCGCCGGCGCAGCCGCGCCGTCCGAGTCTGCCGAGCTGCCTGGCGGGGCGCTGATGCCGAACAGCGCGCAGCGCTGCTCCACAAACGCGCTGCGCGCAGACCCACACGAGTCAGCCCGAGCCCCGAGTATGCCATGATATTGCGATGCAAGATGGGAACTCACGCCTCCACATACGGCTCTTCTGTATGAGACACTGGGTCGCTGCAGGAACCGCGCCGGTAGCACGCACGCGTGCGAGACGCTGCCCAGCCACCCCGTGCAGCGCACACCAGGCAGCCCTGCGCCCGGGGCTGTCCTGCCTCTGCCTGCAGCCATGCGGCGCCTCCACAACTGCCCTGCAAGGCTCTCTGCGCCGCTCTCCTGCTATGTGGCAGATACCAGAACAGTGCCACTGATGGAGCATCGTTGCTTGAGTCCGTTGTGAGCTGCGCCGGCGGTTCAAATGCCCCCGCTGTAAGGGCGCCCGCCGCACCGGTAGCTGGCCACCTGGCGCTCGCAGTTGGCGCGCAGCCACGCGGCATGCTCCGCGACGAGCGCGCGCAGCTGGCCGGCCGCGCCGCCAACGACCTCGCCCTCAAACGCGCCGCCGACCGGCAGGCGCCGCCGGCCGTCGCCGCGCGCGCCGAACAGGTACGCAGACAGTGCGTCCGCATTGGACAGCTGCGCTCGGCGCGCGCTCCCCACGTCAGCGCAACCTGTGTAAAAACATAGCTGCTGCTTGAAGCAGGAGCACGCGGTGAGGCGCCTGCATGGCAGGGGATGTGACGAAACCTGCTGCACACAATACGCATCTGGTTGGCCACAAAGCCAGGCGTATTTTCCACGGGAACATCGAATGCGCCAAATTCCTAGGCTTCCAGCAAGTGCTTATGCAGCACAGAATGGCGCGGGTGCAAAGGGTGGCACCGAGGTGGGGCGCGCGGCCGCACCGTCAGCGTGGAATCCACCAGCCGCACGGCGCGCTGCGCGGCGCCGGCGACCAGCCGGCGCGCCTGCGCGCGCTGCGCCGCGCCGTCGCGCTCCATCTCGGCGCGGAATGCGCGCAGCTGCTCGCGCACCAGCCGCACCGCCGCAGCCTCCTGCCGCACGCGCGCACACGTGCGTCAGCGCGGACACCGCGCGGGGCGACTCATCAGAGCACGCAGGGCGTCTGCGCGCCGCGCGCACACAGAGCAGCGGCTGGTTGGCCGGGCCCCAGGGCTGCCGGCGCGCGCGGGTTGGGAAGGGGTCTTTGAGGCGTGTCTGGTAGGCTGGCGCCCAACCCTACGCCAAGACCGCGGCGCGCGCCTGCTCGGCGGCGGCCAGCTCGGCGGCGAGCTGCGCGCCGGCCGCGCCCAGCAGCGCGTCCGCCACAAACAGCGGCGTCTGCAGCTTTAGGCGCGCGGACTCGCCGCCGCCCAGGAAGCCCGCCACAAAGCGCTCCAGCTCGCCGAAGCGGCTGCGCTGCCAGGCCGGGTCCGTCGACAGCCGCTCCGGGTCGGCCGGCGGCGGCGGCGTCGCGCCGCCGCCGTTGCCGCTGGCCCCTGCCGCCGCGTGCCGAGGGGTCGGGCGCCACCGGCGCAGGATCTGCCCCCCTCCGGATTTGTCTAGATGCGCCTCAGCTCGCCGGAGCGGCCGCGCTGCCATAAGGCCCGGTCCCGGGCCAGCGTGTGCGGGTCAGCCTGCGGTGGCGGCTGCAGCACGCCGGCGCCATCGCCGCTGGACCCTGTCGTGACGCGTCAAAGAGTAGAGTCCGGCAGCCACCGCCGCCGCCGCTAAGCGCTGTCCCGACCAGGCGCGCGCAGTTCCAAATAGCGCGCACCCCAGAGCCCGGCGAAGAAGCCGCCGCCGCCGCCGCCGCCGCCGCCGTTGCCGCCGGCCGCGGCCAGCTTGGCGGCCAGCGCGGCGCGCGCGGACACGGCCAGCACGCGCGCACCGTCCACGCCCAGCACGCGCCGGGCGTTGTCCGCCACGAACGCGCTCACCTGCGCGGCCGCAAGCCCATTGTAGGGTAACGCTCAGACCCTGCATTCGCCTCGTGGGACTTTACACACACGTCCGCATAGGCGGCAGGTGCGACATGCGCCCTCTCGTCCAGCCTGTCCTCCCTGCGGGTCAAAGCCCCTGCCGCGCTGCGCTCCACCTGGGGTGCCCTGGCCTGCGGCACCGCGCTCCCCTCAGCAGGGCTGCAGAGAACACTGCACCGTCGCCTGTGCTGCGCACGCAAGTCTGCCGTGTCAGGACAGCGCTCAGGCGCGCGCGGTGTTTCGCAGGCAGGCGATCTTTGCAGGTTCTTGCGACCGCCCAGCCCAGGGTCCAGCGCATGCGCTCTGCGCGCGTCCGGGCCGCCGGGGCGGGCGCGGGCGCGCCTCGGCCACCTCGCCGCCGTCGGCCAGGATGTCCACCTTGTTGAGCAGGAACACGACCTTCTTGCCCCAGCGGCGGATGTAGCGCAGGAAGCGCACCTCGCTGTCCGTGAACGGCCGGTCTGCGGCACGCGCGCGCGCGCGTCACACATGCTCCATCCAGAGCTTGCCGGGGAAGGCGGCCGGAGGCGCGGGGGCCGGCAAGGAGGCCGCCCGCTTCCAGCACCACCGCCCTTGTGTTAAGTGCAGGGTGTAGGGTCAGGGTGTAGGGTCCGGGGCACCTGCGGACATGGTGAAGAGGACCAGGTCGGCGCGCGGCACAAACTCCTCGGTCAGGCGCTGCTGGCGGTCCAGGATGACGTTGGTGCCGGGCGTGTCCACGATGTTGACGTCGGCCAGCAGCGGCGCGGGTAGGTGCCGCGCGAAGATGCCGTCCGCGTCCTGCACGTCGCGCGCGGTGCCGTCCTCGCTGCGCCGCCGCACTCGCGCACGCTCGTCAGCCCACCATGCCGCTGTCATCTCTACATACCTAATTTGTACTGACCGGCAATGCAGTGCACCCTACCTTACATGGCCGCCTGTTTGTGTACTGGTGTCCCGCGCGTGCAGATCACTGTGCAGAGTGTTTGTCCAGCATCCTTCACCGAGGCACGAGTGCGCTGCCGCTGGCACAGCAGGGGCGCGAATGCGCGGCAGCGCGCCTGAATTTTAGCACGGAGATCTCGTTCGTGGTCGGCAGGATGCCGTCCGCGAGGAACTTGCCCCCCAGCAGCGCGTTGATGACCTGCGCACGCGCCGACGCGCGCCGTCACCCCTCCCGCTGCACCACCGGCCTCCCCGAGCGTCCGCCTGCCGGCCGGCGCGCCGCCCCAGCCGCAACAATCGCGGCCCGACCGCGGACGTCTTGCAAAAATATGGGTACGCGTGAGCGCGGATTCGCCGTACACGCGCCACGCTCATGCCATAATAGAGACTGGCCGGGGGCATCCTGACTACAGCGAGCGACGAAGCGCACACCGACCAGCAGCGGCTATGCCGGGGCCCTGGAGGCTGGGGCGCTTGGCCGCGGCCGCCCCGGCTGCAGGCGGCCCGCCCCAGCCAACACCCCGCAGCGGGCGGCGCCAGGGCGCGCGCGGGCGCGCGCGCGCGCGGGCGCGCGCCGTGCTCTTGCCGCTATTGAACTCGCCGACGACGACGACCAGGAACGGTTCGTCCAGCTGCCGCAGCGCGTCCGCCAGCAGGCCCATCTCCTCCATGCCCAGCACCACCTCCTGCGCACGCGCGGCCACGCAACTGTTCAGAGGTAAGGCTTGGATTGCATCCAGTCCGCCGCTCAGGCTCCGGATCGCAAGAGACCCGGCTCCCAGGGTCGCCTGGCTTCCTGTCTGCAGGGTCCAGGCCCTGTAGGGCTGACAATACACAAGGTCGCATCCGGTGAGGACCCCTTCATGCTCGCAATTGCCTGCCGCATCGGCTTCTCTCGCTCAGAACGGCGCGCTCGCAGCAGAGCCCCGCTCTTCACGCCATGCCGATGCCAGAGTGGCCTGGCACACGCGTCTGCTCGCCTGTGTCCTGCATGCAAAAGCTGACACGCAGCCAGGCACTGGGCAGCCCGAGCGCCAGCGGCCCCTGTAACAGGCCGCCGCTCGGCGCCCGCAGCGCCCTGCGACCCCGCAGCCGCAGGGCCCAGCCCGGCACGGCCCCTCAGCTCCATGGCCCGCAAGGGGCGAGCGCCTGGTGCCCTGCGCAAACAGCAGCCGCGGGGGTGCTAGGTAGCAGCGCGGGTCGCGCGCGCCGCGCCTGCAGCAGCGCCAGCGCGCGCGCCAGGAAGCGCCGCTCCGCCTCCACCAGCGCCTCCCGGTCCGGGTGCGCGGCCAGCAGCGCCCAGCCCGGGCGGCGGCCCGCGGCTGCCTCGTCGCCGCCGCCATCGCCGCCGGCGGCCTCCCTGGCGGGCCGCGCCGCCGCCGGGTCTGTGTCCGGGGCAGCCGCGGGTGCGGGCTCCGCCGCATCGCCGCGCCTGCCGCCGCCCGCGGCTGCGCCGCCCAGCGCCTCCAGGATGGCGGCCACCTGCGCAGCCGCGCGCGGCATGGGTTAAGCCTGAACCTAAACTTATAGCCGGCGCAGGACAACCCGGCGCTATGCAGCATGGCCCGATGGCTGACAGCTCCTCCGGACCCGCCCGGCACCAATGCGTCATGCCCCGGCCGGCTCGCCCGCCTTCACACTGCCAGTCGGCCGGGCCGCAGGCGCGGCCGAGCGCGCGCCACTCTTGCAGCGCCCAAGCGGCTCGGGCGGGATCCAAGTGCTATCGCCTTGTACTCCATGACGTTATCCCTGAACCTGTATGGGCCTGCGCAGCGGCCGGACCTGGGGTGCGGCATGCATAAACGTGCAGGCGCCGCACGCGACCCCGCCCCGTAACCACCCCCCGCTCTGTAATGTGCCCCGTAACCGCGAGGCGCGCGCCTGCTCGGCCGTGCTGGCCGCCTCGCGGCCGCTGAGCGCGGCGGCGGCCGGCGCGAGCGCGTCGAAGCGCACAGCCACGCCGTCCGCGCCGCCGCCGCGCACCGCAGCCGCGTCGCCGCCGGCGACCACGACCGGGATGCTGCCGCTGCTGGGCTGCGCCGCGCGCGCGGCGCGGACCGCCGCCGCGTCCAGCGTGCCGCCCTCCTGCCGGCGCGCGCCGTACCCATAAATACCATAACCCTAACCCTGGGTTGCTTCCCGGCCAGCTGCCATGCTCGGGCTCTTGCATGAGTGTGCACGATTCTCGCATCTGGCCCGCTGCGGCCTCAGAACGGCATCAGCCGTGCAGCCACTGCACCCGGTGCCTGGCCTGGCCGCGCGCATGCGGTTGGCGGGCTGCGCCTGCCTCTCATGCACAGGCCGGCGCAGCCCTCGCGGCAGCCTGCGCTCCTGCTGCGCCCCACACCCACGCCTGCCTCCCTCGCCCTCGGGGGGGGGCGCACGTCGGCCAGGATCACGAGGCTCGCGCCGTCAGCGGCGGCGGCCCCAGCCTCCGTTGCGGAGCCGACCAGGCGGCCGACCAGCGCCGCGCTCTGCAGCGTGCGCGCGGCCACCACCGTCGGCACGCCTGCGCCGCATGCCCATGGTAGGGCAAGCGTACCCTGTGTGGGAAGGGCAAAAGCACCCAACAAGACAAGCAGCATCGTCCAGCAGCCACTGCGCTGCGCAGGATCTTTGCGCCCAGTACCTCGAGTGACACGCTGAGATACAAGCGCGTGCCAAGCGTGCATGCGTGCCGGGGCACCCTGGCGCGCGTCTGCGGCGCGCGCGCGCACCGCGCTGCGAGAGCACCACGCCGTCGGCCTCGGCCGCCTCGGCGATGTCGGTGCGGTCCTCGACCAGCAGCAGCGCGCGCCCGCGCAGCGCCTCGCGCAGCTGGCACGCCGCGGTATACAGCTCCGCGCCGCCTGCCGGCGCCAGCGCCGTAGCGTTTAAAGACATGCGAGCGCGGCGGGCTGGGTATTTATGGCGCAGAGGCTGCAGTCAGCTGACCAACTCTCAGCAGGCGTGCCTCAGCAATGCCTTACTACAGCAGGACCTGCGTGGTTGGAAGGGTGGGAAAGCGAACAAGGCGCAGCGGCGGTGGCGCAGAGCATGCGCGGCGCACCAGTGCCGCCGGTGTCGGCCAGCAGCACCGCGGTGGCGCCGCCGGCGACCGCGTCGGCGACGACCTCGGCTGCTTTGCCGTCCGGCGCCACCACGCTCGCAGCGTCCACGCACACAATGCATGCCGGCAGCGCCACGCGCGCCTGCATGGGGGCAGTCTCCAGGTCATCACACCATGCACATAGTTCCCCGCGGCAGCAACGTGCAGCGGGACGGTGTAAACATGCATGCTGGTACTAAGGTTGGAAAGTAGTGTCTGCCTTCTACGGCCAGGAGCGGGACTGCCGCACCTGCACCTGTACAGAGCAGAGCAACGTGCAGGTTCAGCAAGGAGCCGGCTGCCCAGCGCGAGCTGACTCAAGTAGGGTTTCACCAAAGTCCTACCAGAACCTACACAGTTGCCAGCGCGCGGGGCGCGGGCGCTGCAGCGCGCACCTGCCGCTTGCCGGCTGGGAACACGGCGACGCGTGCGTCAGCCGAGGCCGACGCTGCTGGCGCCACGGCACAGCGGCCGACGCGCACGCGCCCAGCGGCCAGGCGCAGGCACGTCAGGCGGCGCCCGCTGAGCACGCCGCGGCGCAAGCAGGGCGCGGCAGGCGGCAGCAGCGGCGGCGTTGGTGCGCGCACGGCGGACGCGGCAGCGGGTACTGCAGCGTGTCCGCCCGCCGCTGTGCCCGCTGCCTGCACAGGCGCTGTGCTGGTCTGGGGCATGCTGTGGCCGTTGAGGCAGGCCAGTGCGGCAGCATGACTTTGAATGACAAGCATGTTATGCGTTGCAGCGAATGCTCGACGTTTCACCCTCCTGAGGCGCAGGACACAATCGGAGCGCGCCTGCTTGCCGGTAGCACACCGCATTGCAGCGTGCCTGACTTATGGGCGCAGGCTGATGAGCCACACCATCATTACATCCAGCACTCGTGTTCACGCAACGTTAACAAGCAGCGAGTCAGATTGACGATCTACCAGCTCTGCTACTGACTTGCCTCGGCCATGATCCAGAGAGAGCATCAAGCAAGTGAGAAAACCCACATCACCTTGACCTCACTCGGCTGACTGGTGCCTACCCGCCAGGAAGGAAAGCTCAGTTCCTGTGCAGTCAGGCGCCAGGCCAGGCCTGCTAGCCTTTCGAATGACAGGCTGACCTGCCAGAGGCCAATCTGGCTGGGCAGGCCGCAGAATAGAACAATGCAGGGGATGTTGCTGAGGGCCTCTGCAGGCCTGCCGGCCTCACAGGGGAGGCCGGCACACGGCGGGAGCTTGCCACCGGCTACTAGCAGGCCCGGGAGAGGAGGCCGGCAAGCTGCCAGGCGGACGGCCAGACTCTCTCGACCAGCGTCTCGGCGCAGCTCCGCCAATGCCCTGGCACTGCAGGAGTCAGAGTCGATGGTAGAGATACTGGACGCTGGTAAGTCACCCGGCGTGTCACTGGCGGGGCCACAGGAGCTAGGCGCAAGGCGCGCCTGGGATGTGCGGTGCTGAAGTGCCGTGCGCAAGCAGAGGACCTGGAGGAGGAGGAGGATGAGGAGGAGTTCGAGGACTTTGACGCGGAGGACACGTCGGGCTTGTCCTCGGAGCAGGTGCCGGCCCGTGGTCGCGCTGCAAGCGCGGCGCATCCTGTGCGCGCTGCACCGCAGGTCGATGCGTGCGGCGCTACTGCAGCAGCCCGCCTGACGCGTGGACACACTGCAGGTGGCCGAGCTGCTGGACCTGGTGTGCAACAGCTCGGAGGTTGCGCAGGTGGAGCTCAAGGCATGCACCCGTCCCCAGCCCCGCTCACATGAATCGCGGCGTTTCTCACCCTGCAGAGACTGCCGGCGCGGCACGTGGCTCCGCTGCGCATCTGGCTCGCTTCCGCAAGCCGTATGGAGCAGCCCATGTGGGGGGCCCGTGCGCATGTGCTCGGCGGCGCGCCCCGGGAGGCCGGTCGCGGCGTATGTCGTGTCTGTGCTGCCGGCCGCAGCACCCCGCCAGCTTCCGAGCTCACCCGTGCGCCTGCGGGAGGGTCAGCACCGCTGGCTGAGGCTGAGAGCGGCGCTGCCTTGCCACCCACAGTGACCTGTTTCTCAGTCCCAGCGTGCGCGCAGCCTGCTGCCCTGTACAGCTCGGGCGCTCCAGGAGAGGGCACGCAGTGAAGACCCGGCGCGCGCGCACAGGTCGGCGACTTTGAGATGCGCGTGCAGCGCTCGCTGACGGGCGGCGGCGGCCGCGGCGGCTTCTCAGACAGCGTGAGCATGAATGGCGCGTCCTCTCCAGACAGCACGGGCGCGGCCGAGGCGGTCGCGCCCGCGGTGCTGGACATGCCGCCGCCGCCGGCGGGCACCGCATTCGTGTCCACGTACTCGATGGACAGCACCGTGCTGCTGCCCGAGCCGGAGCCAGAGGTGAAGATGATGTCGACGCAGTCGCTGGACGAGGACCTGGAGGACGAGAGCACCATCTACCTGGGCTCGCCCAAGGCGCGGCCTGGGTCGCCCTGTGCCCTGCACAGGCCATGCCAGGGTTCCCAGTGTTGCATCAGCCCTGCTTCCACGTCCGCCTGCCTGTACGGCCCCGGCGACCAAGGCCGCTTGATGGATGCGCACGTGTACGGGGCAGCGGCCGCAGCCTGCATGCTGTGGTGGCGTTGGCAGAGTGGAGCTGTTGGTGGTGCAGTGATCAGCGTCCATGCTCTCATCGTGACCACTGATCATGGCTACTGCACCATCTGCCGGCAGTTCCCCGTGCCGAATTGTCTGCCGGCAGCGTCCCCCAGGAGCGCTGGCCTCACCAAGGCGGGGCCGCAGGTGGGCTACTTGCGGCGCGGGCGGTACAACAAGGGCAAGCGCATCGGCAAGGCCGTCATGCTGCAGGCGGTGCGGGCCCGCTGGGCGCTGGGTTCTGTGGCAGCCTGGCGTAATCTGAATCTGCATACAGCGCACTTTGACGCCGAAGCCTTGTCGGCCGTGCACGCTGCGCGTCCAGCCGTGCGATGCAGCTCAGCGGCCCGGGAACGGGGGCTGGAGCCGCGCGTTTGAGTCGGCCGCGCGGCCCATGGGTGGGCGAGCGCCGGGCGGCGCGGACGGACGAGGGCCGGCGCCAGGTCGCCGCCGAGCGGCCGTGCAGTCGGGGTGACCGCGCGGCGCTCGGGGGGGCGCCAGGGCGACAAGGTGAAGAAGGGCCAGGTGCTGGGCTACATCGAGCAGCTGGGCACCTTCATGCCCGTGTCGGTGCGCGCCCGGCAGCGCCCGGCCGCGCTCGGCCCCTGCGCGCCGTGCTGCCGGCAGCGGGCCGCGCTCTCTCCGCGCGCTGCGCATGCGCAGACCGCGCTCGCACGCACCAGCGGCCTGTCGAGGTCGGCAAGCAGCGCACGGCCGGCATGCATGTGCGGGTGTTTGATGCGGAGTCACTGTGTCTTACGCATATACGAACATGCCACGACGAGTGCAGCGGGCAGTCCTGCTCCCCTTTTTTTCACACTGTTAAGAGGTTGTCGGCCAGCCAAATGCGCAGCTGCGGCATCCACACGCTCGCTACCGAGGCTGGCAGCGGTTTGGGGCGCAGGCGCCGCTGGCGGGCGAGATTGTCACCTACCTGGTCGACGAGGGCGACCCGGTCGAGTACCGGCAGGAGCTCGTCGAGATGGCGCCCTACTTTGGCGCGCTCCCCGCCCTCGTCATGGCCCTATCTCCCTCGTGGCAAGGGTGCTGAGCGTGAGCAGCCAGTCTGGTAAGCTACCGCGCGTGTCCTCGTGGTGCAGCTGGACCTACCGCGTGCCCAGCCTTCTGCCCTCTCGAGCGTTCTTCGCTGCAGCTGCTTCCTCTGCATGCGCAGTCTTGTGCCCTCTCAAACTCCAGTGCAAGCATCTGGTACTGCGGATGCAGCCGAAATACCTCTGTTCGCTGAGGCCTGCTATGAGGCGGGCGGTCGGCGTGCGCACAGGCGGGCACATCATCGGCGACAAGAAGAACTTCTGATAACGGACTGAGGGCGGGGTGAGAGGTCGTGACCTGCGAGCGCTTTCTTCTTGGTCAGCATGCGGAGCGTGCAGGTCGGGTCTGGTATGTGCTGCCGGTCGACGTTGCTGCGGGAGGGCCAGCCGCTGGGCTGCCCCTGGCCGGGGGCGTCTCACGGTGTTATATGGGGCGCGAGTGTCGGAGTATGTATGAGAGTGGTTGTTGACAGGACATTGCCAGCTGACACACGGTGTAAGTGCCACAATCATCAGCGCACGTCACTTCCGAGGATAGTCAGCGGCGCCGCCGGTCTATACACTAAATAGGCATGTGCGGGGGTGTCTCCCGATGAATGTGAGGGACCTCTTGCTGTTAACAGGCAGAAGACCAGGGTGGCCCCTGAGCAGGCCACGCCACCTTGGCTGACACCTCGTCCATCTGCACGGAGGTGACGTTAGGGTAAGGCGACGTAACACCTAGCACCCCCAAGACAGCGCGGCACTTTGGAGGAAGCGGCCAACCTGCCGCTTTAAAAGCTAGGCTCGTGACCTTGCAAAGCATTCCGCAGACTTTCGCAGAATTGTTTGTCTTGCTAGTCCAGCCAGCTTATTAGCGCAACAGAAGTCTGCTTAGCCTGACCGCTAGTGGCAGCTTGCTCACTGACCTGCTCTGCCATGGCCTCCGCAACGATGACCCGCCTTTCCACGGTCGCCTCAACCAGCCAGCCCAGGTCGGTCTCGCTGCACCTCCTGCACTGGCTTGTGACTGCCTGCGCAGGGAGCGCGCAAGCTCGCTTGCTTTTCCTGTCTGTGCCATCCTAGGCTGTGCTGAACCACGTATGTCGGCTGGTCTATGTTGCTGCTGCCTATACTGTGTCGGCGGCGTGCAAAGCTATCCCGGCGTGCAAGTCCTTGACGCGCTTGCCCCGCCCGCAGTGCCCAGCCCTGCCGAGCGCGCATGACGCGGGGTGTGCCGCTGTCCACATGGCTTCCGCGCCCGGTCGTGCGCACAGCACGCGTAGGCGCCTGCCGACCAGGGATGGGCGGCAGCAGCGCTGCCTATGGTGCGCCACTTTGGGGTTGTGCGACTGGACGTTGCAGTGGGACAGCAAGGCTTTGAGTGAAGTGTACAGAAGCTTCTGCAGTGTACACGCCCCGCCTTGGTACACCGCTTGCCAACAAGCTGGTTTGCGCTGCCCTGACGAGATGTGCTGCGGTGGCAGGTCCCTTTGTGTGGAACTGGGGCGCGGCCAACAACAGCGCTGCCAGCCGGCAGTGGGCACAGGCACGCCCACGCCCTGTGACGTTGACGACCTCTGCGCTCGAGCCAGTATAGCGGACTTATGTGCTCGGCTTATGTAAAGAAGATTTTCCAAGAGTGCTCTTTACGTGCAGGCAATGCACTCAATGGTATCCTTGTGGTTTTCCACTATGTTTCACCAGGCCATGTTTTTTTGGGGTGGATGTGTAGTGTCTGGGTAGATATATAATGACCGCGTACTTATTGCAAGGCTTGCCGCTTGCTGCAGGTGCTGCGGGACTTGGCGGATGGCAAGATGCCCAGCGGCTTTGAGAACGGCGACGCGTTCAGCGAGATGGCGGCCGCGCTGGGCCTGCCGCTGGACGTGGACGAGACGCAGGACGCCTTCATCTACACCGCCGACGTGCCCGGCCTGGAGAAGGGCGACC
>JAABUO010003122.1_pt1 | contig 19867 bp, 20 predicted proteins | sample 5559291 | NCBI WGS metagenome assembly JAABUO01 (sample SAMN10711878, study PRJNA513372) | rock metagenome | isolation source: Antarctica rocks | place: Antarctica: Victoria Land, Finger Mt sud
GGAAGCGTCAGGATTCGGAACGCAAACGGGCGGTGGCGCGCTTCAGCCTACGGTGGCCCCGGCCAGCTATCGCCTACGCCGCCTGCAACACCGCGCACACCTCGCCCCAGCGGTCCTGGAACAGGCGCCGCTGAGCGGCCAAGGACACCGTCTCATTCATGCGCTGACGGTAGCGCAGGTGATCGCGCAGTTCGTCGTGGGCGGAGCAGAAGCGGTCCGCTGAGGCGAATGAGCCAAAGCCACGCATGGGATAGTAGCGCTGCTTGATGCCGCGATGGTCCTGCTCCATGCGGTTGTTCATATAGCGGCTGGTGCGATGCTGCACGTCGGGCCCCAACGTCTCGCGGATGGCACGCGGGTAGGCGTCATGCCCGTCCGTCGTCACCTTTGCTGGCGCGTGGCCCACCACGGTGCGCGCGTGCGTGAAAAAGCGCTTGGCCGCCTCCATGTCGCGCGTCTCGCTCAGCATGGAGTCGATCAGGTTCCCGTCGGCGTCGATGGCCCGATACAGGTAGCACCACCGCCCGTCCACCTTCACATAGGTCTCGTCCGCATGCCATTTTTTGCCGGCTTTGCCCCATCGCTTGGCCCGTAACCGCTCGGTCAGCAGCGGGGCGAAGCGCTCCTCCCACTCTCGGACGGTCTCATGGGTGAACGTGAAGCCCCGCGTGAGGAACATCTCGGCCAGATCGCGCAGGCTCAGCTTATACCGCAAGCGCCAGAGCACGACGAGCAGCGCGATGTCGGTGGGGACCTGCAGGTGGTTGAAGGGTGTGCCCGTGCGCTCGTTGAAGGTGCGCCGGCAGGGACGGCAGCGGAACAGACGATAACCCAACGCCGTCGTCCGCTCCCGCACCTGTGTCGCGTCCCCTTGGCAATACGGGCAGGCCATCGTTCCCTCCTCCACGCACCTCTATACCTCTATAAAAGAAGAAGGATACCCGACCGACGGCCTCTCGACCACCACCGATTCTGAGTCCTGACGCTTCCCGTGGCGGGCGACGAGGATGGCCCGCGCGCGGGGGTCCAGGGTGGCGAGGGCGGCGCGCACGGCGGCGGCGAGGGCGTGGGCCTCGGCCAGCGCGTCGGGCCGGTCGGCGGCGGGGTCGGGGAGGAGGTCGCCCAGGGTCGTGGACTCGCCGTCGCCCATGATCTGGTCGAGGGGGACGGGGGCGGGCAGGGGTGCGGTCAGGGCGTCCACGCGGGCGCGGGGGAGGCCCGTCGCGGCGGCGAGGTCGGCGGGGGAGGGCGGATGGCCCAGTGCGGCGTGGAGGGCGTGGGCACGGCGGGCGAGGCGGGCACGCTCCATCTGCACGTTGTCGGGGACGTGGGCGAGGGGGACCTGCCGGGCGAGGGCACGGCGGAGGGCCTGCTTGATCCACCAGACGGCGTAGTGGGTCACGCCGCAAACAACTGGAATTGAAGGGGTCGATCTGAGAGACTGAAGGGGAGGAGGGGAGCAGAGAGAGATATGGCACGCGCACAGAAAGAGCCGTTGCGCCCGCTCACCCCAGGAGAGTACCAGGCGTTAGCGGAGGTCAGCACGGCCAGCAGCGAACGGGTGGATACGGTGCGCCGGGCCCGCGCGCTCCAGGCGGTGGCGCAGGGGCACACGTTCGCCCACGCGGCGCGGGAGGCGGGCTTCGGGAGTGTGACGACGGTGGCGAACGTGGTCGGCCGCTTCAACCAGTGGGGGCTGGGGGCGCTGCGCATCGCGGCGGGGCGCGGGCGGCGCGTGACCTATAGCACGGAGGCGCGGGCGCAGATCGTGGCCGTGGCGCAGCAGGAACCGCAGCGGCGTGAGGATCAGACGGCAACATGGTCGCTCGCGACGCTGCAACGGCGGTTGCGGCGGGACGGGTTGCCACGGGTCGGGGCGACGACGATCCGCCGGGTGCTGCACGACGCGGGCAGTTCGTACCAGCGCACGCGGACATGGTGCCCGACGGGCACGGCGCTGCGCAAACGCACAGAGGGCGTCGTGCGGGTGACCGATCCGCTGACGGAGGAAAAAAAGCCTGATCGACCTGGCCTATCGGCTGGGAGAGGAGGGCAGCGTGCCGGTGTGGTGTCAGGATGAGGCGGGTCCCTATCAGGCGATCCCGCAGGCTGGAGCGAGTTGGCAACCGGAGGAACGCCCCGCCTGCCAGCCCCATGAGTACATCCGGGGCGGGACGGCCAAGCTGCTCACGTTGTTCCACCCCGCGACGGGCACGGTGCGGGTCAAAGGCGTGACCAGCGCCCCCAACGCGGTGCTGCACCCCTGGCTCCAGGCGGAACTGGAGGACATCCTGGCGGCGCTCCCGTCGTCACCGCCTCTGCCGCTGCCCACGGATCATCCCCTCCTGCAGTACTGGCGGCACTGGCTGGGACGACCCGCTGACGCGCCACTCCCGCCGGTGCGGCTGATCCTGATCTGGGACAACCTGGTCGGCCACACGAGCGCCGCCCTGATGCGCTGGCTTGCGCACCACGGGGTCCTTCCCTTATATACGCCCCTGTCGGGGTCCTGGCTCAACCTGGCCGAGTCCATTCAGCGCATCATCGTCCGGCGCGCCCTCGCGGGGCAGGAACCCGCGACGCCCGCCGACCTCATCGCCTGGTTGGAGGACACGGCGGCGGGCTGGAACGAGGAGCCGACCCCGTTCGTGTGGGATGGCAAACGGCGGGAGCGCCGCCGCCGCGCGCGGGCACGCCGCCTTGGCGGGTCTGCCGCTGTCGCCGCCCAATTCCAGTTAAATGCGGCGTGACCCAGTAGGTGGAGAACTTGGTGCCGCGCGCGGGGTCGAAGAGGTCGACGGCGCGCAGGAGGCCGACGGCGCCCTCTTGCACGAGGTCGTCGAGGGGGAGGCCGCCGTGCCGGTAGTGCCGGGCGACGGCGACGACGAGGCGCCCGTTGGCGGCGACGAAGGCGGCGCGGGCCGCGTCGCCGGCGCGGAGGGCCTCCTGGTCGAGGGGCCAGGCGGCCAGGTCGGCGAGGACGCGCGCGCGGGCGTCGGCGGCGAGGGCCTGGGGCAGGAGGGGGCCGACGGCGACGGGGAGGGCGGCCGGGGCGAGCGGCAGGCGCGGGAGGAGGGCGGCGAGGACGGCGGCGGCGGCGGCGCGGGCGTTGACGGCGGGGGGGGGGTCGCGGCGCAGGCGCGCGGCGAGGTGGCGCTGGGCCAGCAGGCGGGCGCGGCGGCCGGCGCGGATCAGCCGGGCGAACGCTTGCTCCTGGGCGGCGGTGAGCATGGCGGGGGCGGTGTCGCGGGCGGGCGGCGGGATCATGCGCGTCCTGTGTGGTCCAGGGTCTCTACCCAGAGCGTACCAGGCTAGCCCGCGCGCCTGGTGGTCGTAGGGGGATAAGGGGGCGTGGTTCCGGGACCATGCGTGGTCCCACGCCGCGCGACGATGATCCCCTCTCCTCACCACGCCAACGGGGCCGGGGCGGCGCTCATAACCCCGCGCTCACCCGCCCGGTCTGGCCGGCGGGAAGAGGTCGAGGCCGGTGCGGACCGCGGCGCGCGCGAGGTCGAGGCGAAAATAGGGGTCGGCCAGGGCGACGGGGAGGCCGGGGAGGAGGCGCTGGTAGACCTGGGCCTGGCCGGCGCGGAGGAGGCGGCGGAGCTGCTGGGCGCCGTGGCGCGCCTGATCGCTCGGGCTCCCCTCGCAGACGGCCACGAGCGCGGGGAGGTCGTCCGGGTAGGCGGCGACGAAGTGGGCCAGGCGGTCGGGGGTGAGCGGACGGGCCACCGACGCGGGCTCGACGGCGAGCAGATGCCCAGCGACGAGGACGAGGAGCGCCACGGCGGCGCGGTCGTTCCAGCCCGGCCCGCTGACCGGCGGCCGGCGCGTTGGCCCCATCAGGCGCCGTCCCCGTCATCGTCGTGGGGTGCGGTGGCCGGGCGGCCGGAGCGCCAGGGCGGGAGGGTGCGGTCGTCCGCGTCCCGGTCGAGGGTGACTCCAGGCACATGGTCCAGGGAAACGACGTCGGTCTCCGCGTCGGCGGGCGCGTCGGCGGGCGTGGGCAGGAGCGGCCCCTGGACGCCGCGCGCGGGATCGCCGAAGAGCGCGGCGCCGATGTCGGCGGGGGCGAGGGGGCCGCGGGCGCTCACGAGCCGGCCGTCGGCGTCCACTCGCACGGCGAAGACCTCGCCGGTGTCGACGTGCTGCCAATACTCGATCGTCGTCCGTGCCATGCGCCCCGCCCTGCTCTCGCTTCTTGCCCTAGCCGTGGCCCCGGGTGGCGCCGCAGCACCCCTCCCCCTCGCAGTATCGCAGGCGGCGGCACTGCGAGCGGCCTGACGGCCTGTCGTGCGCCGCCGACGCGTCCCTCGCCGCCGTCCGTGATCGCTCCTGAGCCCGGACGCCGAGCCCATACCCGATGCCCCGTCGCTGCGCGCGGGGCCGTCGTGCGCGGGGGTTAGGACCGGGCGTGGTCCCATGTCGTCATGGTCCCAGGATCAGGCGTGGTCCCCACCCCAGGGTAAAGGGTGGGACCATGATGGTCCCACAGGGCCTATTTCACGCGTCAAACGAGGGACCAGCGTGGTTCCTGCCAAGGCGCTATCACCTCGCTACCACAAGGTGTAGCCGCCGTCGATGACGAGGACGGAGCCGGTCATGAAGCGCGAGGCGTCCGAGGCCAGGTAGACGATGCTTGGCCCCAGCTCCTCGGGCAGCGCCGCGCGCTGCTGCGGGGCGTCCTCGATCCAGTGGCGGCGGAACTCGGGGTGGTCCACCGGCGCCATGGCCGTCTTCACGTAGCCGGGTGCCAGCGCGTTGACGCGCACGTTGTACGGTGCCCACTCCGCCGCCAGCGATTTGGTGAGCTGATGCACCGCCGCCTTGGAGGCGTTGTAGGCCGGCTGCATCTGCGGGCGGTTGATGATCATGGCCGAGATCGACCCGACGTTGACGATGACGCCGCCTCCCCGCGCGATCATCTGGCGCCCCACCGTCTGCGCGCAGTACCACAGGCCGTGGACGTTGACGTCGAAGACGTGGAGCCACTCCTCGCGCGGCACCTCGGCGGCCGGGCGGTGATAGCAGACGCCCGCGTTGTTGATGAGGACGTCGATGGGGCCGACCCGCTCCGTTACCGCGGCGGCCATGCGCTCCACGTCGTCCGGCCGCGTCACGTCCAGGTCCACCACGCTGGCGCGGCCGCCGGCCGCCGCGATATCGTGCGCGACGTCGTCGCTGCGCTCGTGCGTGCGCGCGGCGATGACGACGTGCGCGCCGACGCCGGCCAATGCCCGCGCGAAGGCCTCGCCCAGCCCCATGTTCCCGCCCGTCACCACCGCCACTTTCCCACTCAGGTCGAATGCGTCCAGCACATGCACCAGTTGTTCTCCTGTCCAAACTACGATACTGTACAATGCGAGATTCCCGTACAACCACCAGTAGCACGCGTATGGCCCCCTTCGGCGTCGCTTAACAGTGCAGACAACCCGGGGCCGCCCGTGGCGAACTTCTATCATCCGCGAGAACTCTCGGGAGCATCGCTTACACCAGTAACGCCCGTACTGCCTGCGTCCCTATCCTGCTCGCTATAGGCGCCATATCGGGCTATGGGATCAACAGAGTCTTGAGGTTATCGCCGCCGCGCGCGGCCTCCATGGCGGCGGGGAACTCGGCCAGCGGGAACTCGGCGCTGATCAGGCTCTTGACGTCGATCGTACCGTCGGCGATGGCCCGGATTGTCTTGGGGTAGCAGTACGGCCCGAGGTGGCTGCCGTGGATATTCAACTCCCTCTGGTCGCCCACCATATTCCAGTCGATGGTGACCGGCTCGTTGAGCACGCTGAAGGCGACCAGCGTGCCCAGGCGGCGGATCATGTCCAGCCCCTGCTGGGGTGCCGCCGCGCTGCCCGTGATCTCGATGTAGACGTCGCAGCCGTAGCCCTCCGTCAGCCGCCTGACCGCTGCGGGCGCGTCCTCCTCCAGCGGGTTGATCGCGACGTCCGCGCCCAGCTTCTTCGCCAAATCAAGGCGATAGCCCTTGGTATCCAGGGCGATGAGTTGGCCCGGGTTGTAGCGTTTGGCCGCCTGCAAGGCGCACAGGCCGATGTTGCCCACGCCTGCGATCACGACGGTGTCGCCGGGCGTGATGTCGCCACGATCGACGGCGTGCATGGCGCAGGCCAGCGGCTCGATGTAGGCGGCCTCCTGCTTGGAGATGCGCGGGTCGATCGTGTGGACGCGCGCGTTGGCCGGGTAGATCATGTAGTCGGCCATGCCACCCTCGCCGCGGGACCGTTTGAAGCCGAAGATGACGTGGGGCTCACACATCCAGTACTGGCCGTTCTTGCAGAAGCGGCACTGGCCGCAGGGGATGATCTGCTCGGCGACGACGTGGTCGTCCAGCGCGACGCCGTGGCGCTTTGCGGCGCCCGCGCCCAGGTCCGCGACGACGCCCGCGAACTCGTGGCCGGCCACGACGGGCGCCTCGCAGTAGCCGCCGGAGCCGTGCTCGCCCCAGAAGAGCGCCCCGCCGGTGTAGCACTTGATGTCGCTGGCGCAGATGCCGGCCGCGCCGACCTTGACCAATAGCTCACCGGGGCCAGGCTTCGGTCGCGCGACCTCCTCCACCCGATAGTCGTACGGCCCGTGGCATATCACCGCTTGCATCATCTCTGTTGGCACGATCTTCCTTTCCCCTTTCGTATTCGCCCTTATCGACTGCCTCGCGCGGGGGCACTTATACCCCTCGCGGCCTACACCTGTCTCAGAGGGACGCCTAAGCGTTACTGCCACCTCCATCAGCTATTTCACGACGGCGAAGGCTGAACGGCCGCTCGTCAGGGCCACGGCGGCGAGAATAATCAGCCCCGTTGCTATTCCCTGCGCAAAGACATTGATCCCCAGCACGTCCAGGCCATTCTCGATCACAACGATGATCAAGACCCCGATCAACGTTCGCAAGACGCTGCCGATGCCCCCCGTTAAGGCGGTGCCACCCATCACCACAACCGTGATGGAGAGCAGCAGGTAGGGATCGCCGAGGTTCGCTGCCCCCGAGTAGAGTTGCCCCACGAGCAAAATGCCGGCCAGCGATCCGCAGACCCCGCTGATCATGAACGCCACGATTTTGAACAGATCCACGTTGATGCCCGAGAAACGGGTCGCTTGTTCGCCCGCGCCGATGGCAAAAACGGCTCGACCAAACGGGCTGAAACGTTCGACTACGACGGCGACCACGAGCACGGCGAGGGCTAACCAGACGCCACCTCCCAGGCCGAGGCTTTTGCTCGTGATCCAGTTCAGGATGCCCCAATTCGACGGGTCCACTTCAATAGGTGTCGCATTGGATACGACGTATGCCGCACCGGAGAGGGCACCGTAGGTGCCCAGCGTGGCAATAAAGGAGGGGATGCGCCCCCGCGTATTGAGGAGCCCATTGACCCCACCCGCCAATGCGCCCATGACGAGACACAACACGAAAGCCCAGCCCTGTAATGGGGCAATTGTCCGTGCCAGGATCACCGTACTCAACGAGCAGATGCCGCCAATCGATAGATCAATGGCCCCGAGCAAGATGATGACGGTAGCGCCGATACCCAACACGAGTAACACGGACGCGCGCGTGGCGATCGCTTGCAGATTGTAAGGCGTCAGGAAATTGGGATTGCCTGCGTGCATGATGACGCTAACGATGATCAGCACCGCGATCGGCGCAAGCGTACCGGCCGGTCCGCGCAGGATGTCGACACGGCGCCGACGCCGCTCCACCGGCTGTCCGTCCGGGGACCCGGCGGCTAAACCGCCCCACACGGGTGGGTCGACGACACCCTGAGTCTCTACATCCATATTGTGTCCTCTTTTCTCCACACGCACTTACATCATGTGAGCCAGCACATCAAGCTGGGGCGGCTTGTTGCCGGGCGGCGCATCCAGCTGCGCCGTGATCTGCCCATCTTTGAACACTAGCACGCGCTGGCTCATGCCAATGGCCTCGTCAAGCGTGTCCGACAACAGCAGAATGGAGACGCCCCGGCGCGCGAGTTCGCGCATGAGCGCATAGACTTCCTCCTTCGCCCCAATGTCGATGCCGCGCGTCGGGTGGTCGAGGATGAGGATGTCGACGTGCGCCGCCAGCCACTTCGCCAGGACGACTTTCTGCTGATTGCCGCCGCTGAGGCTCGCCGCGAGCGCGTTGCGGGAGGGGGCTTTGATGCGCAGGCGGCAGATGTAGTCGTCGACCTGACGGTTCTCTGTCAGGCGGCGCAATAGACCAAAGCGCGTCAGCCGGCGCAAGATGGGCAGCGAAATATTGCCCTTGATACTGAGGAAGAGGACCAGCCCCTCCACGCCGCGATCCTGCGGCACATAGCCGATGTGCAACCTGATTGCATCACCCGGGCGGCGTATGCGCACAGGGGCTCCGCGCACGGCAATGGTACCGGAATCGGGCTGGGTGATGCCGAAGAGCGAACGGCACATCTCCTCCTTGCCGGATCCCTCCAGGCCGCATAACCCCACGATCTCACCGCGACGCAGGTCGAAAGAGATATCCTGATAGACCTGCCCGTGCGACAGAGACCTTACGCTGAGCGCCACCTCCCGCTCTGGAGCGACTTGCTCTGACTCGCGGTAGTATTCGGCCTGCGTCTCCCGACCGATGATGACCTGGCGTAATGTGGCTGCCGACGTCTCGGCGGCGTTAACCTCGGCCACGCACTCGCCGTTGCGCAGCACGACGATGCGATCACATAGCTCAAGAATCTCGTCAAGCCGATGTGACACGAAAATGACCGAGGTAAACTCTTTCAACGCGCGGATGCGATCAAATAGCGCGCTGACTTGCTCGCGTTCCAGCACGGTCGTGGGCTCATCAAAGATGATCACGCCATCACGCGAGGCCGCCTCCAGTCGCAATACCTTGGCGATCTCGACCATCTGTCGTTCCGCGAAGCTCAGGTCCGCTGTATAGCGCTGCGGGTTGATATCCGCGCCCACGCGGGCGAGTTGCTCGGCCGCCGCTCGATAGAGGTCACTCCAGCCCACTAACCCCGCGCGCGTGAACTGGCCCTCCGCCCCCAGATAAATGTTTTCGCCGACGCGCAGGTTAGGAAGCAATGATTGTTCCTGAAACACCATGCCGATGCCATGTATAGCGGCGTCCCGTACCCCATGAAAGCGCACGGGTTGGCCACGCAACACGAGTTGACCCGCGTCCGGTGCTTGCAGCCCGGCTAGGATCTTGAGCAGCGTGGATTTGCCGGCGCCATTTTCGCCAACCACCCCAAGAACCTCATGCGGGCGTACGCCGAAGCTGACCCCCTTGAGGGCTTGCGTGCCAGCGAACGCTTTACGCACGTGGCGCACCTCGAGCACGAACTCCGACGTTGTGGTGACCACCCTACACCTCTTTCGGTCACTTAATGATGGCAAGACGCGAACGGTCCGTCGTGAACAGCACGGCAGACACGAGCAGGACGCCCTGGACGATGATCTGCGTGAAGGGATTGATCCCCAGGAGGATCATGATATTGCCGACCACGGTGAGCACGAGCACGCCGATGACGGTCCGCGTACATCCCCCAACGCCGCCGGTCAGGGCCGTACCACCCAGCACGACGGCCGTGATCGCGGGGAAGAGCGACGCTCCACCCAATGTCGACGTGGCTGAGCCCAGTTGGGACGCCAGCATGATCCCGGCTAAACCAAAGAGAAAACCCGCCAGGGTAAAGGTAAGCACCTTGATGCGGGCGACGCGCACGCCTGACATGCGCGCGATGTGCTCGCCGCCGCCGACAGCGTACACATGACGGCCAAAAAGCGTATTGCGCTCCACGATGAGCAAAGCGACGAACACGATGACCGCAATGATGATGGACGCCGGGATACCGATGACATGCCCTGCGGAGAGCGCCAGTACCCCTGAGTCGCTCACCACCACAGGTATCCCCTGATACATGAGCGTAGCCAGGCCTACAGCGGCGGTCGAGACGCCGAGGGTCGCCATAAAAGAGGGGATTCTAAAGGCCGTGTTCAGTATCCCATTCGCGAAACCCAGAGCCGTGGCGGTGGCGAGCGCGATCGCTAGGCCCAGATAGCCGTACTTGTTGCCATTGGTACCGTTCTGCACCAGCAGCGCCATCACCACGGCGCTCACTGCCGCTATTCCGGGCATAGACAGGTCGATGCAGCCCGTCAGGATGATGAAGGTTTCGCCGAGCGCAAAGACCAGAGGGATAGCGCTCTGGACGGCCATGGTGAGAAGATTGGCACCGGAGAGAAAGCGCGGCGAGGCTAATGCGCTCGCGACGATGAGTACGACCAGCACAGCTGCGGCCGGATTAGCGGAGATAAGACGGACGCCACGTCCCCGCGATCCCGCCGCGCGCATCGTTCGCCTTGAAGCCAGAGCCATCTGCCAACTCCCATCTAACACTACTTTGGCGACTTCCGAAATCGCTATACATAGTGACCAATTAGCATCATATCTGACGTCGTTTACATGGCTCGCAGAGCGTCGTCACCAGTTACTATGTCCATGCGTCGAGCTGCGAAAACGGCATCACGCCAAAGTAGTGCTAAGCACATGACCATAAGTTCGGCACGTTTTTACGCCCGAAATCACGTTCAATGGACCATGCCAGATTTATGGTGACCTGCTTAGTTTCGGGGGCGGTCACCGTTCCCCGCTTCGTCTATACCAGGGCTACTATCGCCGCCGATCATCTCACCCTCAATATCTTCAACAGCTTGTTACTACAAGCAGATAGGCATGACGTGAAGCAACAGGGATTTACTCTGTACCTTAATCCTTCAGATCATTGGGAGTCGACGTTCACGCACGCTGGCTTCGCGTTTGACGTTATGGGCGCAGCAAGTTCCACAGTGCCATGCTTTCCTGGGTGCATGCTGCTTTTTCGCGCCTACTGGAAGCCGGCGCTCCCAGTAGGCGCGAAAAAGGACTCGACTTTGGCACTTTTTCACTTGAGCATTGGACACATGCCATGGGTGGCACAAAAGCGTCGGGCCGAATTGGCCAACTCTCCATTTAGGACCTGATATGGCGAATTCAGCGCCCCTCCGAGGGCGCTGGTAGTTCCAAGCGTGGTTTCGATGACTGGTAGGCGACGTCAAGTAACAAAAAGTGCCAAAGCCGAGAAAAGGATACTATTGGCGAATTGGCACCGCACCCGTACATCGGGCGTGTCCACGCGCACTTGGTCCGCGACTCCACGCGTGGACGCGACCCCGCAACTGAATTCGCCAACAGTTTGTCATGCGCCCGCAAGCACACCACCGCCAATGGAAATCGCCTGCGTCACCGGCTCCCCCGAGCCTATTTCCAGCGCAGGGGTCCCCCGCAGCGCGCCGCGACCGGCAGACATGAAAAGGGTACGTTTTTCAAGTGAGTATCAAAAAGTGGCGCGCACCCCCGCTTTCCCTGATATTTTGATATAAGGGTTATGGTCAAGTTGTCGCCGTAGCAGATTCGGCTGTATTGCCATGCAGGACACAATAGGCCGCGCGGCAAAACGCCATGGGCCGGGTGATGTCACCCGACAAAGCGCAATCGACCAGCCTGAGCCGCCATACAAACCGCAATTTGTTCGCCGCCCCAGGGCATTTGGCCCTTATATCAAAACGTCAGTGCTTTCCTCTAGCTGTTGACAGGACCGAATGTACCATGTTACACTGGCTTCCGTCAAGGGGTGCATCTTAAAATAGTGGGATTGCGCGGGAGACGCCTGCGACTGCGGTCGCATGGCAGACCACGGGCACTGCGGTGCCAGGGTGAGCGCGTCGGAGCGTTACGTCGCAGGGCGACAACCGACCGCAGTCGGCGTTGATCTGCCATGCGACCGCAGTCGCAGGCCGCGTCCCACTATTTCGAGGTGCACCCTCCGTCAAGCTGTACCCTTGACATTACTGATATTTTGATATACGGGTTATGGTCAAGTCGCTGCCGTAGCAGATTCGGCTGTATTGCCATGCAGGACACAATTAGGCCGCACGACAAAACGCCATGGGCCGGGTGATGTCACCCGACAAAGCGCAATCGACCAGCCTGAGCCGCCATACAAACCGCAATTTGTTCGTCGCCCCAGGGCATTTGGCCCTTATATCAAAACGTCAGCTTGACATTATATAATTACAGGATAGCAGCTTGCCGGAATGGGCTCTCGGCACGGGAGTGTCGGAATAGTGGGAGGTAGATCGTGAGCCATCCTTCGAGTCCTAGCATTAGTCGGAGGAATTTTCTGGAAAAGGGGAGTATCCTCGCCGGGGCCGTTCTGGCGGCTCCAACCTTTGGGTCTCTGTTGGGGAACTCGGACGCCGTGGAAGCCGCCGGCCACAAACCAGTCTACCTCGGAACTAGTATTCGCTCACTTGCCAACCCCTACGGGACCCAGTGGAACCAGGGAGGCGAGTTGTTCAATGCCGCCTTACATCAATCATCGAAATACTACGAGGTCCTCACCTTTCCAGATGACGCCGGTCAGGTGAACACCGTGCAGTCGCTCATCTCGAAAGCCGGCAAGGATGTTGTCTTCAACTTTGATCCCAATGACGCTCCCGTAGTCAAGCCGTTGGCCGATGCGTTGTCACAAGCCGGCGTCTACTTCGCAACTCAGTGGAACAAGCCGGACAACATCCACCCGTGGAATTACGATCCATACTGGGTCTGCCACATTACCGACGACGGTCTTGCAACGGGGTATGATACCGCGAAGCAGCTATTTCAGGCCCTCAAGCCCCAAGCGGGTGTCGGCAAAGTTTTTGCCATCAATGGCCTGCTGGGCGACACGATCGGCCGCGAGCGGTTCGCGGGATTGAAGAAGGCGCTGAAGGAGTTCCCACACATGGAACTCGTGGGCTCCCAGCCGGCTAACTGGGATCGCCAGGTTGCCTACAGCGTCACACAGACGGCCTTGACGGCGCACCCCGATATCAACGCCATCTGGAGCGCCAATGATGATATGGCTATCGGAGCCCTCAAGGCGATCAGCGCCGCTGGCAAGACGGGGAAAATCGCCATCGTCGGCACGGACGCTATTCCCGAAGCGCTCGCCGCCATCCACGATGGACATATGGTAGCGACGGTGGCCTCTGATGCGATGTGGCAAGGAGGGATGGGGCTGTCCCTCGCCTATCATGCCTACACGGGCACCATTAAACCCGCTTCGCTGCCGCGGTCCAAACGCGAGTGGTACTTCAAGTACTTTCTCATCACGCGCAAGAATGTTCAGGAGTGGATCAACCACAAGCCCAACTATAATTGGAACGACCTGTTCGGGCGTGATACAGGGCGAATTCGCTAGCGCGCAGCATAGGAATGGAGGACAGCGATCTCCTTAGTCTGCATTTCGCACGGTGATCGTCATCGTCAGGTAGGGGGCTTGGACGGGTCGTTTTCGCCGCCAAGCGCGGCAACGGAACGCCGGAATTGCCGCCAAAACGAGTGACATTCCGGCATTGCCCCGGCGTTTTTATCTCCGTGCGAAATCCAGACTTAGTACTAGTTGCCGCTGCGATTTGAAAAATGCTCGAAACAGGGGGGCTTGTGAACGGACACGCCGTGGTTGGCCCTGCTCCGTGGTGTCCTCCCCGCCCGTTTCCCTGCTCAGGCGACCATGGCTTGACCGATGTGGCGCAGATTGCTGCCAATCACACCCCAGCCGACGCGCCGTTCCATGCCGTCAGGGCCGTGATCGGCGCAGCGACGCAGCCCATAGTCCCGCCGCAGACTGCTGATCCGTCCTTCAATACCCGCCCGCCGCTGGTAGCGTGTGCGCCAGGCGCGCTCCTTCTCGCGCGCCCGTTGCTCCGCAGTCGCCTTGCCCCACGCGGGGATGACCAAGTGGCGGACCCCCGCCGTCCCCGCCAGACGAGCATTGTCAGGACTATGCACGCCCCGGTCAGCCGTCACGAGGGTGGGCGCGCGCCCAAACACCTCCTGGTGATGGGTCAACGCAGGCGCGAGCGCGCCGTGCTCCGTTTCGCCATCGTCCAGGATGGCGTACCGGCTCACAATCCCTGTGCTGGCCGATAAGTCCGTCAGCGCATGATCTGACCGGTACGGTTAACACCTGTGCCTGCACTTGGAGCTACCCACAAAGGGGTACAAGCATCGTGCATGAGATCGGTGCCCATCACGCGCGTAGTCATGCTAACGACTGCCTGAGAATGGACTGAGTGCCGTCGATAGGCCGCCTACTCGGTCGTGACGCTGCTGCATACCTATCCACTGCGCCACGATCGTCAACGGCTCCCGTGTGCCCGCCACCATGTGGCCCATGTATGGGCCACCGGTCACGCGGAGAGGGTAGCGGGCACAGCGGAGCGGTCCACGACGGTAACGGAAGCGTCGTCCGTATCATGGACTCCGGCGTGAACGCCTTTCGCCGAACGCCTTCGCCTCAATGAAAGCGCAAGATGTGAGCATTGCGCCCGTGTCTCTCATGGTGTCGCCGTCGCCGTGGCCGCGCGCTTGGCGGCCTGCGTGTGCTTGGTAGTGGCGCTGGTGGCATAGACGGCGATACCATCCACGCGGGGATCGAGGGCGGCGTAGCCCTCGATGATGGCCGCGTCCTCCGCGTCGGCGGCCAGCGCCTCGGCCACCGTCGCCCACGGCTTGCGGGCGACGAAAACGGTGTAGCGTGTGCCGGCGGGCGGCTCCGGGAGGCCCTTGGGCACAGCCGGCACTTTCTCGCTCACGAGGGCGAGGGCGACGGCCTGGCCCTGCTCGACGGCGGCGCCAGGCCGGCCGATGACGGTGATCTTCACGGTGGTTAGCCTCCCTGAGCTGTCCTGCTGTAGCTGTTGCGCGAGTGTGCGGTAGGTCTCGTCGGTCCAGGTGACGGACGCTGGGGCAGCCCCGGCGCTGTCCTCGGCCGCGGCCCGCGCCTTCTTCTGCTGGAAGAGCTGCGGAAAGATATAGACCTTGTCCCTCCGGCTCACGTCCGCGCTCCGGCGCAGCAGGAGGAAGAACAGGCCTCCCGGCGTCCGACGCCGGCTGCCGTCGGGGAGCATCCGGCTGCCCTCCGCCTCGATCTCCCGCACCCGCACGAGGAACGCGCGCGCGCGCTCGGGGCCGAGCCGCTCCACGACGCGGGCGATCTGCTCGATCGGCTGGCGCTCCGTCTCGCCGAGCGCGGCGGCGATATCCTGAGTGAGCAGCCCGTCCTCTGTAGCGGCTGTAGCGGCGCGGCGCGTCGGCCGGGGGCTCTGGTCGGCCTCGCCCGGTCTGTCAGGTCCGGCCGGGGCTGTCCCCGTCTCTGGTGTTATATCGTGTGACATGCGGTGTCCTCTCGTTGCTTGTCGTAGCACGCGCACCCCGCGCACCCCGCCCTCTCGCCATGGCCGCGGGGCGCTGCCTCTGCCTGCTCCCGCCGTGCTAGAGTTCCTCGATCAGCCGCAGGCGCAGCCGGCGCAGCGCCTCCGCCAGGGTTGCGCGGCCGACGGACAGCCGCAGAGAGGGTGATGAGTCCCCCACGAGTGTGGCCAGGACGAACGCGCGGCCCGTCAGCTCCCGCGGCGACGCGGTGGCCGCGTAGGTCATGAACTCCGCGATCGCGGCCGCGTCCTCCGGACTGTCGCGCACGGGGCCTGGTGTTGCGTCATGGTCCATGCTGTGTCCTCTCGTTAGGGGTCGATGCGCCAGGCGCCCTGGGCGTAGACGAGCCGGCGTTCCTCACGGCGCGTGTCCAGGCGCGTGAGTTGGGCCGGGAGCGCACCGAGCGCATGTGTTATGTCTACATAATCCCGCGCGCGGATGGAGACGAAGACGCCCTCGGCCTTGAGTTGGAGCGTGGCCAGCGTCGGGCGCTGCCCGACCCCAAGGGCGGCGGCGAGGGCGGCGGCGAGGGCGGCCGGGGCCGTCTCGGGGACGACGAGTCGGGCTAGGGAGACGGGCGGCCCGGACGTGGCCAGCAGGAGCACGCCCCAGGGGTGCTGCTCCTCGTCGCGCACGGGCAGGAAGGCGTGGCGCTCGACCGCGACGCCGCTGGCGTGCAGGGCATCGACGAGCGGGCCGGCGGCATCGGTCGTGACGTGATCCGTCGTCAGGCTGACGTACGCCGGCACAGTGTCATCGCCCATTGTGTCGTGTTTGTGTGGAGTAGCCATGTCCATCAGTCGCGCGGCACCTGCCGGTCGCTGTTCTCGAGCCAGGCGAGGTCGGCGCGTAGGATGCGGAGCACGGTGGCCTTGTCGGTGGTGTCGAGTTGGCGCCCCTCGCCCTCGCCCTCGCGGAGCTGGATGATGCGGAGGGCGCGGAGGTCAACCTGGCCCTGCGCGGCGGGCGCTGGCGACGCCGGTGTTGGGGCGGCCGGTGGTGGTGTGGAGGCGAGGGCGGGGCCGCCGGGGAGGTCGCCTAACGCGACGCGGAGCAGGTCGGCGACGTAGCGGCTATGCGGCAGGCCGCGCGCGGCCGCCTCGGCGCGCAGGCGACGCGCCAGGGCCAATGGCAGGCGGAGGCTAAAGCCGCGCTCCGTATCTTCGGCGTAGCGCCGGCGCCACGCGCGCACCTGCGCGTCGTCGCCGGGCTGCGGCGTCCCGTAGGATGGCGGCATCCTCCACGTCCTCTCTGCGGTTCGGTGTGTCGTGTCCCCCTAGCGTCTAGTATCGCTCACCATCCCCCACGCGTGGATGGCACGCGACGCGTTAGGAAGCGGCGGGGGTGTCGTCGTCGTCGTCGTCGTCGTCGAGCCAGCGGCGTAGGGCGGGGTCGCGCAACTGCCGGAGGGCGCGGGCCTCGATCTGGCGCACGCGCTCGCGGGTCAGCCCGAGGCCGTGGCGGGCGGCAAGGATGGCGCGCTCGCGGGGGGGCAGGGTGGCCAGGGCGGCGCGCACGGCGGCGGCAAGCTCCTGGGCCTCGGCTTCGTCGTCAGGCCGGAGGGCGTCCGGGTCGGGGAGGAGGTCGCCCAGGGTGCTGGTTTCGTCGTCGCCGACCAGGAGATCGAAGGGGACGGGCGTGGGCAGGGGCGCGGTGAGGGCGCCCACGCGGGCCAGGGAGAGGCCCGTGGCGGCGGCGAGCTCGGCGGGGGAGGGGGGATGGCCCAGCGTGCCATGGAGGGTGTGGGCCTGGCGGGCGAGGCGGGCGCGCTCTTGCTGCACGTTGCCGGGGACGTGGGCGAGGGGGACCTGCGTGGCCAGGGCGCGGCGGATGCCTTGCTTGATCCACCAGACGGCATAGGTGGAGAACTTGTAACCGCGGGCGGGGTCGAACAGGTCGATGGCGCGCAGGAGGCCAACGGTGGCCTCCTGCACGAGGTCGTCGAGGAGGAGGCCACGGTGCTGGTAGCGGGCGGCGACGGTGTGGACGAGGCCACGGTTGGCGGCGACGAAGACGGTGCGGGCCTCGGCGGCGGCGCGGAGGGCCGGCTGATCGAGGGGCCAGGCGTCCAGGGCGGCGAGGATGTGTGCGCGGGCGTCGGCGGGAAGGGCGCGGGGCAGGAGGGGGCTGACGGCGGCGGGGAGGGCGTCCGGGGCGAGGGGCAACAGCGGGAGGAGGACGGCGAGGACAGCGCCGGCGGCGGCGTGGGCATTGACGGCGGGGGGCAGGGCACGGCGCAGGCGCGTGGCAAGGTGGCGCTGGGCCAACAGGCGAGCGCGGCGGCCGGCACGGATCGCGCCGGCCAGGGCACGCTCCTGATCGGCCGTGAGTAGGGCGGGGACGGGGGCCATAGCGGGGGCAGCGAGCGGCGGGGTCATCGGCAGTCCTCTGCTCTGTGGGCCAGTGTCTCTACGCGGAGCGTACCAGGCCAGCCGCGCGTCGGTGTGGATAAGGGGGCGCTCGTGCTGACGGGCCTGGGCGCGGGGCTGCCGTTGCTGACGCTCCAACCGGCCGATCGGCCCTGAGAAACGTGGCTCGTTCTGCCCGCCACCTATGCACTCGCCGTGTGGGCGGCGCGGCGGCGCACCAACCAGGACCCGCGACGATCCCCTCCCAGGACCTGGTAAGCGGGGCGACGACGATGGGCGGCCTCGCTACCGTCACGGTCCGCGCTCGCCCCTGAGCGCGCTCCCTTCGCCCGTACCCTGCGCCCCGTCGCTGCGCGCGGGGCCACCCGTATCAGCCGTGCGCGCGGGCGTCTGGCGCGGCGATGGTACTAGAGCGGCGTTGGTACTAGTACTACAACGACAGATTAAGCGACGAGTGGTAACGATAGATAGTCATGCGGCCTGCGGAGGCGTCGTTTGATGTGTGAGAGCTTGGCGCGGGCGTTGCGCTCTTGGGTCTCGGTGAGCCATGCGAGCAACTCTGCGGGCGTGCAGGTGCGGTGGGGTAACAGCTCGCGCAGCACCCGGCTGACCTGGGGCCGCGTGAGCAGGGGCATCTTTTTTTCCCCAGTCCTGCTGCACGGTCAGCAGGAAGGCACCGGCGAGCAGGGCCAGGGTGAGGTGGTGGTGCCAGCCGGCCCACCCCCGCACCTCGTATTCGTCCAGGCCGGTCTCGCCTTTGGCCGTCTCGAACTCCGTTTCGATGGTCCAGCGGGCGGCCGCGACCTGGGCCAACGTCAGCAGCGGAGTGTCCTCCGGCGCATTAGAGAGGTAATAACGCGCCTCGCGGCCGTCCAGGTTGCGCCGCAGCAGCAGCCAGCAGGCCCGGCCGGGCAGGCCGTCGCGGCTTTCCCAGACGCGCACTGCGGCGAACTGGTAGGTGCGCGGCCCTTGCGCCCCCGCGGCCACGGTCAGGTCCCGCCAGGCGCTGGCCGACCGGGCGGCGGCGCTGGCCTCGGCAGTCCGTGCGGGGGCAGCGCCGGGGGCCAGGCGCGGCTTGGTCGGCTTGCCGCCCCGGCCACGCCACGGCGGCACCGCGGCCAGGGCCGGCTGGGCGAACAGGGGCGTCGTCGCCGGGACATCAAGCACGTAGCGCCAGTCCTCCGCGTCCAGGGCATCGCGCAGGGTGGGCACCATGCCGTAGGCGTCGTCGCCCGCGACCCAATCCCCCGTCAGGTGTTCGGCGGTGCGCACCTGTCGCAGCAGGTCCAGGGCCAACCCCGCCTTGCTGCGATAGCGCATCTCGTGCGCTGGCACGCCCGCCGCCCGGCAGCGCGCCGGGTCGTCGGCCCACGCGTGCGGCAGGTACAACCGCTTGTCGACCAGGGTGTGCCCGCGCGCCGAGGCATAGGACAGGAACACGCCGAGTTGGCAGTTGCCCACCTTGCCCAGCGTCCCGCAGTACTGTCGTCCCACGCCCACCGACTTGGTCCCTTGCTTCGGGAAGCCGCTCTCGTCGATCACAAACACCCCATCCGGCGTGTTCAGGCGCGCCCCCACGTAGGCCTGCAGGCGGTCGATCACCGGCTCCGTCGGCCACGGCGCCTCGGTGAGCAGGCGCTGCAAACTGCGCGGCGTCGCCCCCGCGATCATCTCGGCCACATTCTCGGCGTTGCGCCGGTCGGCCTGCTGCACCAGCAGGCCGCGCATATACTGCTCGCCCCGGCGCTGGGCTTCCTTCCGCCCGAACAGCGGGGCGAACTCCGCATGGAAGGCGGCAAAGGACGCCGCCACACACTCAAAATCGGCTTGATCCATCACGATACTCCTCTAGTAGAAGTATATCGCTAAACCGTCGTTGTAGTACTAGAGCTAGGCGTGGTACCGCGCCCAGGATAAAGGGTAGCTCCACGGTCGTACCAAAGCCCCATTTTCCCGTGTGAAACGTGGCTTTAGCGTAGCTCCATGCTTTTGGTACTAGAGCCATGGATGGTACTATGATCCGCGGCCCGATGGTACCACGCTGCGAGGCCCGTTGGAGCCCCCGTCGTACTAAAATAGCACCATGATCCGAGACTACTAGTGGGTCATGCCGCAAATGAGTAGCCCTCCGGCAGGATGGCCGCAGACCCGCCCAGGCGGCGCTGGCGGACCCGTTCGCGGCGGCGCCGCCGCTTGCCGTCCCACACGAAGGGTGTGGGCG
>JAABUO010003123.1_pt1 | contig 19856 bp, 17 predicted proteins | sample 5559291 | NCBI WGS metagenome assembly JAABUO01 (sample SAMN10711878, study PRJNA513372) | rock metagenome | isolation source: Antarctica rocks | place: Antarctica: Victoria Land, Finger Mt sud
TCCACCGTTATTATCATCTAGTTGGAGAAAGAATCGTATCCATGAAAAGCAAACTAATTGTCCTTAGCCTCGTCGTCGCCCTCCTAACAAGCGTTGCCGCGCCCTCGTTCGCGGGCCGCGCGCAGGCTGCCGCCCCGGTTGCCGCTGTGCATGTCGCCAGTGCCGTCGACACGCATCCCGCGCTCTTCGACAAGACGCGCTTCCTGCTCCATGCCGGCGTCGCGTTCTACATCATTCACCATGAGTACAGTCGCTACCGGCAGGGTTACTTCAATGCCGGTACCTCGGGCCGGGTGCGCCACCTCGCCGTGGCCGCTGTCGCGCTCGTTTTCGCCATCCATGAGGCCAAAGTCGCCTATGGCATCGCCAAGTCAAGCAACAGTAAGACGTTGCAGGTCCTCGCGTCGCCCTTTGAATCCCTCTCCACGACCATGGATAGCATCCGCGGCAAGTTCGCCAAGGGCCAGGGCAGTGCATCCGACTTCCAGACCCTCAACAACGCCACCACGTCGATTAATAGCACGGCCAGCAAGAATGGCTTCGGTGCCATCAAGGATGTCGCCACGCGGCTCCCGTCCGGTGCGTAACGGGTGCGTTTATCGTCTGTATCCCAGCACAACGGGAGTCAGGTCCTGACTTGGCTCCCGTTCCTTATTCATAGGGGTGGAAAGAGTTGTCATTGATCACGAAAACTCGATCAATAACAAGAGCGAAGCTGAGACTTATGCCCCCAAATGGAATCCTGCGGGGCAAAGCTGTCATTGTAGGGATGGGAGACAACCAGGGGGGAATGATACGCGCCCTCGTCCGCCCGCGCGACGCCCCCGCGCGATGCTCCAGGGGACTCTCGTGTCGGATGCTTCCTGCGCTGCGTTGTTACACTATTCTACGAAGGGTAGCGACAAGCGGGAGGATGTGATGCACGACGACGTGGCCGCTGTGGCAGGAGCGGGGCTAATGGCGCGGGAAGGCGTAGGCGACGAGGGGCGGCTGCTCGCGACGCTGCAACGGCTGTTGTCTATCGAGGCGACCACGGTCACCGACGCCCTCGCGCAGGCCGCCGACCATGTGGCCGCCGGTCTCCATGTGGAGAAGGTCGATGCCTTCCTGCATGACCCCGCGCGCGGCGCGCTCGTCGCCCTCGGCGTGAGCGACACGCCCCTGGGACAGCGTGAGCGCGCGATCGGCCTGGACGTGCTCCCCCTCGACGCGGGTGGCCGCACCGCCGAGGTTTTTCGCACCGGCCGGGCGTACATGACCGGCCGCGCCGACCGCGACCCCGCCGAGCTCACGGGGTTCACCGAGGACCTGGGCATCCACTCGATGTTGATCGCGCCCTTTGACATCGGCGGCGTGCGCCGTGGTGTCCTCGGGGTCGACGCCGTGCGGTCCGACGTCTTCGGCGCGGACGACCTGCGCTTCCTGGAAGGGGTGGCGCGCTGGGTGGGCGTCGTCGTCCATCGCACCGAACTGGCCGCGCAGGTCGCGGGGGCGGAGGCGGCGCGCGCGGCGCGCGCCGCGGCCGAGGCAGAACGCGCGCGGCTGTTGGAGCGCGAACGGGCGGCGCGCGCCCAGGCGGAGGCGGCGGTCCGCCTGCGCAACGATTTCCTCACCGTCGCCGCGCACGACCTGCGCACGCCGCTCACCAACATGCTCGGTCGCCTCCAGCTCATCGGGGCGCGCCTGCACCGCGCCGACGGGGGAGCCCTCGACCCGGACTGGCTGCGGGGGCAGCTCGACTCCGCGGCCGCCTCGACCCAGCGCCTGCTGGGCACGGTGAACGAGCTCGGCGATATGGCCCGCCTCCAGGCGGGGGAGGCGCTGGAGTTGGACCGCGCGCCGGTGGACCTGGGGGCGCTGGTGCGCGCGGCCGTCGAGGACGTCGCGGTGGTGGGGGGGAGTCAGGGCCTAGCGACGGTGCCCATCGAGATCGACGCGCCGGGTGCGCCCGTGATCGTGGAGAGCGATGAGGGACGGCTGCGGCGCGTGCTGCAGAACGTGCTCGGCAACGCCGTCAAGTACAGCCCTACGGGTACGCCGGTCCGCGTGGAGGTGCGGCGGCGGGACGGGCTGGCCGTCGTCGCCGTGCGCGACCGGGGGGTGGGCATCCCTGCCGCCGAACTGCCGCGCATCTTCGAGCGGTACTACCGCGCGTCGACGGCGCGCGGGATGGCGGGCAGCGGCATCGGCTTGTCCGGGGCGCAGGCCATCGTCGCGCAACACGGGGAAACCATCACCATCGAGAGCGTCGTCGGCGCGGGCACGACCGTCACGGTCACGCTCCCCGCGTCCACCACCGCTGCGGTGCCGTGACGTCCTGTGCCTGAGTGGTGAAAGCCGGCGGGGCAATGTTTACACAGCGCAGCTTGATGGCCGCGATCGGTCCACCAGGCCTTGTGAGTGGCCTGAACGACGGCGACGCTCAGAGAGGGCAGTGTGCCTGGCTCCACCGCTCCACAAGGCTATCCCACGTCCCGGGCGTCACCCGTCGCGGCTCGTCGGGCTCCGGCCAGACCTGGAGCAGCAATGATGGCGTGTCGTCGCGCGCGCCATCCCCCTCCGGAGCCCCCAGGACGTAGGCGGGCAGGCCGCGCGCGACAATCGCCTCGCGCATGAGCCGGCCGTAGGCCAACAAGCCCTCCTCGTCGTGCGCCTGGTCGCCAAAGATGAGGAGGAGCAGGTCCTGTCCGCAGCGGGCGCAGGCCTGGACCGTCGTCGCGACGCGCGGCGGCGCGCGGAATGGCAGGCTGTAGGTTTGCTCAAGGCGGCGTTCCTCGGCAAGTAGCTGATCGAGGTCGCCCAGGGCCTGCGTGTCAGCACGGGTCAGCCGCCCGGAGCCCGAGCCAGAGGAGGACCGCCGGCGGCGCGTGGTACGTTTTCGTTTTGGTTTCGACGCGAGGGAGAGCCGGAACGCCCGCCGCTCGCGCTCACCCTGCACGCGCGCGATCTCTCGCTCGGTGAAGGCCCAGCGACCGTCAATCTTACGGCCGATCTCGCCGGCGCGGGCCAGCTCCTGCACGCGGGCGGGACTGAGGTCCAGACGGCGGGCGGCCTCGTCGGTCGTCAGGTGGCCGCGCCGCGCTGTGGGGGGTGTCGTCGCCTTGACGGTTGGGGCGGGCGGCGCCGCTGCCTTGGCCGCTTTGGGGAGGGTCGGGCGCAGTTGCGCGGCCAGACTGTGCAGGACGGTAGCGAGGCGTCTCTCGGGGGGCGGCACCTCGTCGAGCCAGGTGACGAGGCGGCGGCGGTCAGCAGGCGTGAGGGCGAGCGTGACGACCTCGCCGGCGAGCAGCGCGTCGATGAGTCGACTGGCGCTGCCCTCCCCCGTGTGCGGCCCCCGTGCGGCGTAGAAGCCGTGGCGCGCGGCGATGGCGCGCAGGGTCGCTTCGTCCTCGGAGGTGAGTGGCCGCATGCGTCCCTCCTCCATGATATAGGTGGGTGAAACTACCTAGTTTTATAGCGTCGCGCAAGTGGGCGTGTCAAGGATAGATTCATCGACGCGTCTTACTGATCGTATCGGACGGTCACGGAGCGGCACTGGCGGCAGATAAATGCCACGGGGTCGCCGCGCCCCAGCAGCGGTGAACGCATCACCACGACGCTCCCCGGCGGTCGCCGGACGCGCACGTAGCCCGGCCGTTCGGGCTGCCACACCAGACGCGAGATGACCAGGGGCTCGTAGAAGGCGAGGTAGCCCTCCTCCATCGCGCTGTGACACTGCGGACAGTCCACATGTCCCTCCTTTCTCGCGGCTACCCGCGCCATCTTTGGCGAGCCGCCGCCCGAGTGACACTGCGGACAGTCCACATGTCCCTCCTTTCTCCGATGGGGCTGGGGCGCTCGATGCGCGCTGTACACGGCGACGTAGAATTGACCCATTTGCGCCAATTTAGCTTGACCCATCTTTTTCAAGTAGTTCGTTCCTGGCGTGCGCCCTCATCTCTGGTAGATGCGGATCGAGGCCTTTGCCATCTGGTCTAATGAGGGTCAAGCTACATTGGCGATTGTTGGGTCAAATCTCACTGGCGTTGACAGCGCCCGCTCCTCATGCTACGACGCAGGTGACGTTGCACGCTGCACGTTGCACGTTTCGCACCGTGGCCACCACCGCGTGGCCGCTGCCTCATGGTGCCGCGCCGTCGGCGGCGCCCGCACGGGCGGCGTGATAGGATGCGGGTATGGAAAACGGACAGACACTAGCGTCCGCCGGCGACGTGTCGTCGCGGCCCTTCGCGGCGCTGCTCAAACAGGCGCGCACGGAGGCGGACCTGACGCAAGAGGCCCTCGCGGAGCGGGCGGGGGTCAGCGTGCGGCGCATCCGCGACCTGGAGCGCGGCACGGCGCACCGCCCGCGCGTGGATACGGTGCAGCTGCTCGCCGACGCGCTGGGGCTCCCGCCGGACGCGCACGCGGCCTTCGTCGCTGCGGCGCGTCGTCCTCCCTGTCCCGCCGGTGACGCCGCCCCTGATCCGCCGGAGGTTGTGGCGCCGCTCACGGAGGGCGCGATCCAGGGGCGACGGAGGGCGTGGCCGGCGCGGCCCCTCGCGGCGGGTGCGCTGGGCGCGGTGGTGGTAGTGGTCCTCGTGGCCGGCGTCGCGTGGATGCGCGGACCGATGGTGACGCCCGCCGCGCGCGGGCCGATCATCCACACGGCGGTCGTCGGCCCCGACCAGACGGCGTGCTGCTGGGCGCGGCACGGCCCCTGGTCCGCCGACCTCGCGCACGGCTACCCCGGCTTCACCGGGCAGACGTACTGGACGTGGGCGCACGGGGCGACGCGCCCGCCGGTCTCCACCGTCCGCTGGTCCTTCACGCCCGCCCCGCGCCCGGTCGGCGACGAGGGGTGGCGTCACGTCGCGGTGGACGTGTGGGTGCCCGACAACAACGCCGACGCGCGGGTGGTCTACGTCGTCACCGATGGCCGGGGCCGGTCGTCCCGGCGGCCGGTGGACCAGGAATCGCCGGCCCCAGGGTTTGAGCACCGCAGCCCCGGTTGGGTGCGGCTGGGGACGTTCGACGGGACGCGCGACGGCCGGCGCTGGGGCGGGCTGGCGATCGAGCTGACCGATCGGGCCTCGACGGACTGCGCCGCGTACCGCTACGCCAGCCGCACCTGCGTGATCGGGGCCGCGCAGGTGCGCTTCACGGGCGTCATTCGCGCGTCGCAGCCGTAGGGTGGAGGCACCCCGGCTACGGGATGGAAACGGCGTTCTTGAGATCCTGCGCCTCTTGTTTGTATCCGTTGTAGTTAGGGTGGAAAGCGGAGTCGAGGACGTCATTGTTGGGCCACGGAATGAGGGGCGGCGTGACCCAGGTGTCGGCGGTGCATTCTTCGTGGCCCGCGAACGCATGCTCTTCGTCGAGCACCTTGACCCCGGCCGCGGCCGCGGCCTTCTTGATGACCCCATCGAGCTGGTGCGTTCGCGCCATGAGCCAGGCCCGGTCGGAGTTCTGGATGTGCGTGCAGTCGGCCTGACCGGGGCCGTAGGTGGGGTCCGTGGTGAGGATGTTCGGGTAGGTCAGCACCCACACTTGGGCCCGGGGCGCCGCCCGCTCGACGGCCTGGTAGGTGGTCACCAGGTTGCTATACTGGCTATCGATGAGCTGTGCTTCCTTGTCGCTCCCATCGGGGTTGGTGTAGTCGGCTTGGCAGGTGGTGGCCGTGAGCACGGCGGTGATGCAATTCTGGATGACGTCGGCGAAGCCGATATCGTTCCCCCCGACGCTGAGGGTGACCAAGCGGGCATCCGGCGGGATCTCGTCGATCTGGTACGGCTCCCCGTAGTAGGCGTTGCCGGCATCGTCCGGGTTGGGACTGGTCCCGACCGCGCCGGTGACGTCGTAGAGGTCGGCGCCGCTACAGGCCAGGTGGACCACCGGCCGGGTGGCGAAGGTCGTGGTGAGCGCCGCGTACTGCCGCCCGTAGGCCTCCACGGAGCGGTGGCACAGGTCCCCGTTGTCGAGGCTGTTGGCGGCGATGTCCGTGCCGTTATCGAACGGCCACGGCCAGGTGCCCTCGCCGGCCGAGTAGGAGTCCCCGAGGGATACGTAGCTGCCGGGGGCGACCGGGATGAACTCCACGGCGTCGAAGGCGATGTCGACGGTCCCGTTGCCGTCCGCGGTGACATTGCTCAGCGACACGCTCGCGCCGGGCGCGAGACGCCAGAACCCCAAGCTCACCCATTGGTCGCCCGGTTGGCTCTGGTCGAGGTAGCGCACCCAGGGCGAGGTCGCGCCGCTGCCATCGGCGATAGCGTAGCGCGCCTGAGTGGTGGCGGCGCCCGTGTCCGGGATGAACGCGCGGATCTCGTAGGAACCGCCCCGGGGGAGGGTGGGTGTCCAGGTGCCGGTGACGGTACGGGTGGCGTCCAAGGCCGGGCGCGTGTGGGTGAACCAGAGGTGGCCGCCGAAGCCCGCGCCGAGTTGGTGCCAGTCGATGGCGCCGGGGAGATCGTGCCCGGCGCCGTCGGTCACGCCGGTGGTGGCGAAGGTCCCGCCGTTGACCCACCCCGAGGGCGTGGGGGGGCAGCCGGCGAGGTTGAGGTCGGGGGCGCCGACGACGGTCGCCTCGTCGTCCACGACGATCGTCCCGGCCGGGGCGGTGGGGTCGGGGCCGCACACCGGCGGGTGCGGGTCGACGGTGGCGGGCTCGGCGGCGGCGGGGTCGGTAATCGTGAACGAGCGCGGGTGGCACGCGCCGCTCGCGCAATCCGCCCAGGTGACCGGCGCGTGCCACCAGCAGTGCAGATCGGTGAGCTGGCAGAACCAGGTGGACGCGTCGCCCGTCTTGCGGGTCGGGTCGCAGTGGTTATCGGCGGGGTCGCAGAAAGCGTTGAAGGTGGGGGGGAGCAGCAGCCGCCCGGCGCTCGGGTAGGAGGGGTTGCCGTGCAGGTCGATGAACGGTGTTTCCATCCAGCCGAACACCTTCTCCTGGTACGGCCAATCTTGCGGGTGGGAGGCGTCGGCGTAGCTCGTGCGCAGGAAGGGCTGCCGATTGGGATTGTACACGGGATTGATCGGGTTGTTTGCCCAGCCCAAGCCCCAGTTGCCGGCGCCGTCGGTGCACCTCGGTCCGGGGACGCAGCCGTTCCCCCCTGTGGAGGCTTGCGGATTGACCCCCGAGTTGTAGGCCCAGGCGGCAAAGTACCAGTTTTCCAGCCACGTCGGGTCCCCATTGTTGATAGTGATCCCCGCGGTCGCCAGCTGGTTCCACTTGGCGGCCAACGCCTGGGCCGTGGCGGCGGCGTTCTCGGCGTAGTCGACCGCGACGCGGACCTGCACTTGGGGTGGGACGCCGGGCGCGCCCGCCTTCATCAGGTCGGTGAGCTGGCCGAGCCCGTAGCCGCAGTCCGCTTTGGTGTAGTCGATGGAGCTGGCGGTGGTCGGGTCGTCCCCGTAGTAGTTGGCGATGAGCGGGTTGCCGGCGAGCCCGGGCAGGGCGTGCCAGGACGCCTGCGCCCAGTTCGACTCCTGGGCGAAGATCCCGTAGAGCACCTGCGGCGGGACCGGGACGCCCCCGGCGCCGCGGACGCCCTGCAATGAGACCGGCGGGAAGTCCTTGCTGGGGACATAATCGTCGATCCCGTAGGGGGCGCCGGATCGCGCGGCTTTGAGCCAGCCGCGGACGGCCTGCTGGACCGCCCACTGGACCTGCGGGGCGTTCGGCTGGAGCACTTGTCGCGACAGGGCGTTGCGGGGTACCGCGCACGCCGGCGTGGCGGCATCGCCTGCGGACGCGCGGGGGGCGGCCGCGGGAGGCGCCGCCGGGGCGGCCGCCGGCAGCGACGCGGTGGTCGCGCGCGTGGCGTCGGGCAGCCGCATCACGGTCCAGGTGGGGCCATCCCCGACCACCGCGGCCTGGCCGTCCGGCGACAGCGCCGATGCTGAGGGTCCCGCGGCCTGGGCGCGTGGCAACGGCCCGCCGTCGCGCAGGGTAGCGGCGCCGACGACGAGCGTCCGCCCGCCGGCCCCCTGTGCCAGCGCGACCGCGCCCGCGCGGCCGGCCCCGAGGACGATCAGCCGGCCGGGGACACGCCGCCAGATGGTCGCGCGGCCACCCCCGGCGGGGGTGAGGAAGTCGACTCCGCCCGCGCCATTCGGTCGCAGGTCGTAGGCGGGTCCCGTCGCGTGCGGCAGCGGCAGCGCCGTGGCCCCGCCGCGCGCGCCCTGGTCACGGGCGATGCGCAGGAGCGCCCCGCCACCGGCCGCCGTGATCGCGTCGCCGGTGGGGACGGCCGAGGTGAGTTCGCCGGGTAGGGTGGCACGCCAGCGCGTCACGGCGGTGCGCGCGTCGACGAGCGCCAGCCGGGTCGCGGCCTCGTCGGCGCCGACGTAGCCGGTCAACGCCACGTCGTCGCCGGTCCCGCACCCGGGGTTGAAGTAGGCAAGCCCCACCCCAGAGGCGAGCGCGTGGACGCGCCCTGTGGCGACCGCGATGGCGTAGGCGTTGCCGCCCGCGCCGCGCCCCCACGCGGTGTTCTGCGCCGCCCAGGGGGCGATCACGGCCACCACATAGCGGCCGTCGCCGGTCAGGCACTGGTCGCCGATCCACCGTTGTCCGCCTGCGGCGAACGGGAGCAGGCTCGCCAGCGCCCGCCAACGCCACTTGGCCGCGGCCGACGTCACGAACAGGTGCCAGCCACCGCCGTCGCCGCGGCCGACGACGAGGCCCGCGCGCGGCAGCCGGAGGGGCGCTGGTGCGGTCGCCCGCACAGACCGCGCGACGGGCGAAAGCGGTGAAAGCGGCGCCGCTGGCGGCGGGCCGGCGACGGCGGCGGCCGACAAACTGCTGCTCACGGCGACGAGCGCCGCCACGAGCGGCGCGAGCAAGCGGCCACGGCGAGCGGGCCGGATCGGGGTCAACGGATTCACGATATGCTTCTCCTCTCGCCATGTGGCGTGGGCGTCTGGCATAGATGGGTCGGGGCTGATGTGGGTCGGCCCCGACGCGCGCGAGCGGGCGCGAATGGCAGCGACGGTAGCCTACCCGCCGAGGTGACGACTGCGGCTAGCGGCGGGATCAATACCAGCCGGTGCAGATGGGCGTATGCGGGGGGCTGTAAGGGATGATGCAGGCCTGGGCCGTTTCGTAGCCATTGACCATGTAGGTGTAGTAGCCCCTGGACCACTCGACATGGCCGTCGCTGGTTCGTGTGAAGAACCCCGAGCTGGCGGAACTGGGGGTGTCACTGGGCCACCGGGTCCAGTTGGCATGGCACCAGTTGGACCAGCGCAAGGTGACCGAGTAGCCGTCGCTGGCGCTTCTGACTGTGGCGAGGTCGACGGCCGTGTCGGCGCAGGAGACACCTTGCGGGTTGGTCATGGTGGGGTCCTCGCCGACGCAGCTGGCGCCGTAGCAGGGCGGCCAGCCCATGCCGGGGATGTAATCGGGGGTCACCGCGGCGCGGCCGGGGCCGCCGGGGGTGGTGGGGGTCGGGCCGGGCGTGGCGCGGCCGGGGCCGCCGGCGGCGGCGGCGGGGCGGGGCATGGCGACGAGGGGCGCGAGGGCGAGCGTGGCGGCCAGGCCGAGGGGGGCGAGGCGATGGGTCGGGCGTGTCATCGGTGTCTCTCCTTGCATTCATTGCTGCGTGTTTATCGAGGGAGTACGGGCGCTATCCTCTCCGGACGGGGCAGCGACGTCGACATCCCCCTCATAGGGGCGCCATGACGTGGAAATGTCGCGACTGTTGTCCCTCCTGGGGGGAAGCCGCACACGGCTATTTATGGGGGGCGACAAGGGCGAGGGGCGCCGTCCAATGATGACCGCGAGGCTGGACGGTGTCCGTCGCCCATGCGCGCCGGGGCGGGCTCGATCGCTAGCGGATCACGACCAGGTGTAGAGCCGATACCATGGCTCATCATCGCCGGGCGGTGTCTCCTGGATGCACTCGAAGTAGTTCCAATCGCCGAATATCCAGCCCCACTCGCCGGCGATCTCGCAGCCGGTTTGGGACACGTACAGGCCCCGTTTGGTCTTGCTGATCCGGGGTACGACCGCAGGCGCGGTCGCGTGGCGTGTTGCTTGGGCGTGACGCATGATCGTCGACGCCGAGGCGGTCGGGGCTGTGATCGCCGTCGTAGCGGCGATAACCAGTCCACTGACCACGAGTGCACATTTCCTCATGTCATCCTCCTCCAAATTTCCCTGATCCCTGTCCGTGGTAACGTGTCCGACCGCCACTCTCACAGCGGTGACGGATATTTGCGCCGGCCCCTACAGCTGGAGGTGACTGGTGGCGATCCGGCTGGACACCGCCCGCCCGCCGAAAGTTCCCCGCCAGAACGCGATGGTTTGGTACCGATTCTCGTCGTTGAGATACGTCGTCTGGACTTTGCCATAGAACTCGCCGCCGGCCCGCGCCGCGCCCAGGCAGCTGCCCGTGCCCGACGCGTAGACCTTCCCCGTGTTGGGGTTCCAGAGCGTAACGGTAACGGTGCACGCGGTCCAGAGGTCGGAGCGCTCACTGGCGAAATAGATGTACGTATCGCCATTGACCTCGAACGATCTGTCCACATTGACGCAGGCCTCGTGCGACGAGTTGGCGTGGACATTGCCCACCGTATTGACGCTGGTGACCCAATCGCCGCAGCCGCCGCCGGCAGCGGCGTGGGCAGTCGTGGGGGGGGCGGCCAAGGGTATGACCGTGAGCGCGAGGCCCGCGACGAGAACCAGGGAGGTGCGGCGCGAGCGCAGTCGTGTTGTCATTGGTATCCTCCTGTGACTATTGAGTGCGGGGCCGACAAGACGATTCCCCGATACCGATGCCGATGGGGTGCGACCCTCTCTCTCCTCTGTCGGCAGGACGCCCCGTCCATGGTCAGGGGAGCGCCGACACACCCAACATGCCATGCCCGCAGGGCAGCGCGCCAGGCAAAAGCGGCAACACGACCGGCAATATGAGCGGCAACATGGCTCCGCCCGACTTTGCGATATCCCGCCCGACGGGGACCATCGCGCCCTCGCCCTTTTCTTTTCCAAGTAGTCCCAAACCCGTCGCTTGCGACCGCTGCCGGCGACCGTGTAGGCTGATGGTGAGGGTGCGCGCAGCGAACCTGTACTCACTATAGGTCTCTCCGCTCGGCCCTGGGGGGCCTCCCTCCAAGACCCTCCGTTCGCGCCGCGCCACGAGGGCGTGAGAGCGCGCGCGAGGGCGGTCTACCGGGAAAAAGAAGGGGCGAGAGGACACGGTATGTATGCGGTCTTGCGGGTTGCCAAGCTCAAGACGATGGGCGAGATCGGCGCGTTGGGGAAGCACAACGAGCGGACGCGCGACACCCCCAACGCGGACGCCGACCGCCGGCGCGAGAACGTCCGCCTGGTCGGGTCGGGCGATTGGATAGCCGACGCGCAGCGCCGCCTCGACGACGCGCCGATGATTCGCTCGGATGCCGTCCTGGGGATCGAGCACGTCATGACCGCTAGTCGCGATTTCTATCAGCAGGGCGATGAGCAGGAAAGGGCCGCGCGCCTGGACGACTGGACGGAGCGGAGCATGGCCTGGCTGCGCGAGCGCTACGGGGAGGCCAACATCGTCGCCGCCGTCCTGCACCAGGATGAGCAGACGCCCCACATCCAGGCCCTCGTCGTGCCCATCAGCGACGCCGGCCGCCTGAGCGCCTACACCTACACCGGAGGGCGTGAGAAGCTCGGAGCGATGCAGGACAGCTACGCGCGGGCTATGGAGCCGCTTGGACTGGAACGCGGCGTCAAGGGCAGCGTGGCCGACCACCAGACCGTCAAGGAGTTCTACGCCAAGATCGAGGCGCCGACACCGGCCAAGGAAGAGGTGCTGCGCGCGGTGGAGGTGGAGCGGCCGGGCCGCCTGGTGGGCAACCCGGAGCGGTACGCGAGCGAACAGCGAGAGCGCATCGTGGAGCGCGTGGCGCCGGCGCTCGACGCCGCGCTGACCAAGGCCGCGCACTTCGAGGGCCAGGCGGCAAAGGCCGAGGCCAACGTCGTGGTCTTGCAGCAGCGGGTGCGCGAGATGGAACGCGACCACGCCACGCTCCAACGGGACTACAAAGCTATCGTCGCGCAGGTGCGCCAGATCGACGTGCGCGACACCATGCGCCAGCTTGGGGGTGAGCAAGACCGCTACGATAAGGCGAAGTGGCGCATCGACGGCGAGCACATCAGCATCAACGGCGAGAAGTTCTACAACCACGACCGGCAGGCGGGCGGCGGCGGCCCCATCGACCTGGTGATGCACGTCACCGGCTACGACTTCAAGGGGGCGGTGACGTACCTGAGCCGCGAGGCCGGCGCCGAGCTGGCCGTCGCGGCGGCCGCGCAGCATGGGGCGCGGGAGCGGACGGAACAGGCGCAGGAGATTGTCGTGCGCAACGAGCCGCTCCCGTTCCGGCAGCCAGAGGCCGATGAGCGCCGCTGGCCGCAGGTCCGCGCCTACCTGACGGAGCAACGCGCGATCCCGGCTGGGATCGTTGACGAGCTGCACGCCGAGGGTAAGGTCTACGCGGCGACCCACACCGACCGGGCCGGTCGAGAGCACGTCAACGCGGTGTTCCTGACGCACGACGGGGAGGGCCACGCCGTCGGCGCGAGCCTGCGCGGCGTCGGGGCCGGCTCGACCTTCAAGGGCCTGAGCCGCGACAGCGACAAGGAGGCCGGCTACTTCTCCCATACGGTGGGGGAGGGGCAGCCCGGCCAGAACCGGGTGCTCGTGGTGGCCGAGTCGCCCCTCGACGGCCTGAGCGCGGCGGCGTTGCTCTACCCCGACTACCGGACGACGGTGGCGGCGACGGACGGCGCGGGGCCGCTGCCCACGCGCGCCATCGAGGAGGCCCTGACCCAGGGCTGGGTGGTCTCGTGCGCCTTCGACAACGACCAGGCCGGCGATAAGCGGTGGCAGCAGGCGCGCGAGCTGTATCCCACGGCGGGGACCATCGTCCGCGATGTGCCGCCGGCGTCCGGCAAAGACTGGAACGACGCCCTACGCGCTAACTCGGGCCAGGAGCGGGAGAAGGGCCAGCAACACGAGCGTCATGGCGGCTTGGAGTGGGAGCGCGACCGGGATACCAGGGTTGATCAGCGTCGCTAGCCTTGCGAGGGCTTGCGAGGGCGCGAGAGGGCACAAAAAGGGCCACAGCCTGTATGGCTGCCCTACCGTCTTGTCGCACGTCTGCGGGCGCCTAGACACCAAAGAGCTTCATCCCCTAGCCAAGTCACCTGCGTCAGCTGGCGACGGTCGCTCCATGAGCGCGCGGCGTCACAGACCGTACAGTGGCCCGTAAGATTTGCCGATACTTTTCATCAATGAGGGTATAACCCATCACATCACCACCACGACCGATAGGAGGCGGGACGCGATGCGCCCAACCCCCCGTGATATCCATGACTGGTTCGCCCGGTGTGGCACGACAGCGATGGCTGCCGCCTGCCTAACCACGCTGCATGCCGATCCGAATTGGCGCATCCGGCACACGCGGGGCGTAGCGCTGCACACGTTCAGCCTGCTTTACTCGCCGACCGGAGAGTGCATCGAGGTCGTGCTGCTCCGTGTTGGGACGCTCTGCTATCCCCATGTCGCCACCTACGATGTCGCCACCGACGCGGCGGCCGGGTAGAAAACACGCGGACAAGGATTTTTGGTCCTAACAGGCATGGCGAGGATAGGCCGCACAGAGGGCGCGTGTGCGTGCCGTGGAGGTGCGCAACGGTGTCAGTTTAACACCGCACCTCGCCGATCCTGGGTGTGAGTGTCTAGCGTCAAGAGGACGACCGGCATTTCTCAGTGTCACTGACCATGTGAGACGAGATCGCCGGGCGCATCGATTATGACGGGTAGACGCCGGCCGACAAGCGGTGGGTAACGGGTCTGGGCGGGAGATGTCATAGTCGCCGTCTGCCCATAGGCATCGGCTGCCCCCATAACAGCCGGAACGCGCGCGCGATCCATCGCTGTTCAGGGGCACAGGTCCGCGGCCTGTGGTCGCTATAAAGCGCGATCGTGAATTGGACGTTGCGGTACGTCTCGCCACCCAGCAAGGTGCAATGGGTCGGCGTGTCATAGCCGCGCACCCAGGCCGTCGGTGCGACCGACGTCTGGACCCGCAGGAGGGGCACGACGTTACCGCCGTCCCCGCGCGCGCTATCAGCCTGGGCCTGCGCGTTGCGCCGCGCGGCCACGGCGTCGGACGTCCAGGCCGCGGCGTCCAGGAACGCGCCGGCCGGCGCCAGGCCGTCGGGGATGACGCCCCAGCGGTACTCCGTGTCGCCCTGGGCGTCACTGATCGTGATGGCGGGGCGCGGCCAGTCGGGGGCCGCAGGGCCAGGCCGACCGAGCGACGCGGTACGCCACACCGTGGGGGCCGGGTGGATCACCGGTTCCTGATAGCCTAGCGGCAGGCCGACGGCCAGCACCGGCGCGACGGTCGTCAGCGCACGGACGAGCAATCTCTGTCTCATGCCCCGTCCTCCTTTTCGTCTGATGGCTGCATATGACGTGGCGCGCGGGCGACACCCGCCACTCAGTGGAACGATACAGAGCCTCCCACCTTACCGCCATAGCCCTTTCGGCGCGCGCCAGGGGCCGTGCGCATTCGTGGCGGGAGGCTGGCACGGATAGCACAGAACGCCTGTTCTCGTATATGGGTTATGCTTGGTGGGGTGACGGTGCGTCGGTGGGTGTGTGACGGAGAGACTGCCGCCAATGGGCGGGCCGTTTCATCGGCCGACGCGCGGACGGGCGGACCTAATTGCCCGTGACCATGTAGCCTGAAGGGAGAAAGGAGTCTATCGGCCCATGACCATCGTCGCGGCAACGTGTACCCTCGTGCTTACCCTCGCGCTCGCGCCGACGGCGCACCCGACCTTCACGCTCCGTCAGTATCCCGGCGCCGGCTACCCCGGTGACCTCGGCTTCGTTGCCGTCCAGGTGTATCGCACCGCGCGTGTCGCCACCGCCGGCGACACGACGAACAACCGTACGTCGACGTTCCAGCCAAACACTCATGATCCCGGCGTGGTCCGCCCCTCGCCGCGCGGCACCTGGACGCGCCTGACCATGACGACTTATCTGTGCGTGGCCGTGGCCGGCGGGGTGCGCGGCGCGACCACGGTCATGGCGACGGATGAGAGCGTGAGCGGCGTGGGGTCGCCGAACTGCGTGGCTGAGGTGCGCTGGGCGCAGGCCCACGCCGTCGCGGCGCTGCGCGCGATCAAGGCGTGATCGGGGGACGCGCCCTTGTCCAGCGTCGAGGACGCCGTCCGCGGTGATCGCCGAGGGGCGGCTTCCTGTTGACTGCTGACGCCTCCGGTCTGTGCGGTCGCCCCACCTGGGGGATAGGCGGGTGCGATCGCCGGTGCTATAGATAGGCGGGAACCGCTCACCCGCCCCCGCCGCGACGTGGGGAGAGGGAGAAACACGAGGATGCCGTGAAAGATGTACCGCGCGCGTTGCGCGGCTATCTGTGGACGACCTACGCCGCCTGCGCGGCCCTGCTGCTGCTTCAGGTGCCGTTCCTCCCCGGCGCGCTCGCCCACCCAGGCATCATCCCTGGCGTCATCGTCTTCGCCCTGCTCACCTACAGCAGTGAGGCCATCACGCTCCAGATCACCCACGAGTCGAGCCAGACGATCAGCGGAGCGGCCCACGTCGCCGTGCTCCTGCTTTTCCCGCCGCCGCTGCCCCTGTTCGTGGCGTTTGCCGCCGCGTGCGCGGCCGAACTGCCGCAGCGCCGCCCCCTCTACAAACGCGCCTTCAACGCTTGCGTGTCCGCGCTCGCCGTGGGCCTGACCAGCCTGGCGCTCGCCCACCTCCCCGCGCCCCTGCCCCTCCGACCGGGTCACGTCGCCGCCGCGCTCCCCGCCCTCGGTCTGCTCATCGCCCTGTACTACGCCCTCAACAGCGCCCTCGTCGTCGGCGTCATCGGCGTGGCCACGCGGCAGGCGCCGTGGACGGTGTGGCGCGCGGAGCAATGGCCGGCCCTGCTCCCCGAACTGTCCACTGCCGCCATCGGCATTCTCGCCGCCGTCGCCTGGCGGGTCGATCCGTGGCTGCTTGTCCTGTTCGCACCGCCCCTGGGGGCGATGCATGCTGCCCTGCGCACCGCCGCGCGTGCCCTCGCCGCCGAGGAGCGCGCGGAACAGGCTCTCGCCCAGGCCTCGGTCGATAGCCTGACCGGCCTGCTCAACCACCGCGCCGTCCACGACCGCCTCGACGAGGAGATCGCCCGCGCCGCGCGTAGCGGCCGGTCCCTCGCCCTGCTCATGATCGACCTCGACGACTTCCGCGCCATCAACAACGGCCACGGCCATCAGGCCGGCGACGCGGCGCTCGTGGCGATCGCGGCGGCGATCCGCACGAGCATCCGCACCGCCGACATCGCCGGACGCTACGGGGGCGACGAGTTCGCCGCCATCCTGCCCGAAGCCGACCTCGCCGAAGCCCTGGCCGTGGCTATGCGCGCCTGCGCGGCGATCGCGGCCGTCACGGTCGAGATCGACGGCGCGCGCGTGGGCACGACGACCAGTCTCGGCGTCGCGGTGTGGCCGCGCCACGGACGGACGCGCGCGGCGCTGATCCAGGCCGCCGACGCCGCGGCCTACGCGGCCAAGGACGCCGGCAAGGGCCGCGTGTGGGCCGCCAACGACGCCCTGCCACCCGTATCACTTTCGCGTAGATACGGAAATGATTGACGCACGAATGCTTTTGTTGGTACAGTGAGTGCGGACAGCCCCTCGTCCTCCGGTTCGTCGAGCGGTAGAGAACGCCGCGCGGCCGGGGCCGACGTCTCGGGACTGCGAAGGAGCCCACCATGAAAACCGTCACGCTGATCCCGCGCTCGCTGGCCCACTGCGTCCACCCGCTCGTCCCCCGCCTCATCCTCGCCGGGACCTCCCTGGCGAGCCTGGTGCTGGCCGCGGGCGCCGGCTTCAAGTGGATATAGGCTGCACATCGGCCGCCGGGCGCGCCCACGTCCAACAGGTGTGACGCGCCCGGTGGCCGGCAGGGTCAGGAGGTCCGCGTGTTGCTGCTCGTCCCCGTTGTCCTGGCCGTGCCACTCGCCCTGGCGCGCGGTGGTTCGCTCCATGCCCTGGCTACCCTGTTGCTGCGCGTGCGCGGCACGGGTTTCCTGCTCGCCGCGCTCGCCGTGCAGGTCGCCCTCTACCTCCCGGTGCTGCGGACCGCGCCGCTGGTCGCCCACGCCGGTGGGGCGCTCTACGTCGTCTCCCTTGGCCTCGTTGCCGCCGGTGCGCTGGCGAACTGGGGCCTGGGCCTGGCGGCGCGCGTGGCGATCCTCGGCGTGGTCCTCAACACGACGGTCATAGTCGCCAACGGGGGCTCTATGCCGGTGAGCGCCGCCGCGTTGCGGATGGTGCGGGGAGCGCGGACGGTCCATGAAGTCGCTGACGGCCACCTGTTCACCAACGTGCGCCTGGCGACCCCCGTGACGCGCCTGGGCGTCTTGAGCGACGTGATCCCGGTGCGGATCGCACGCGGGCTGGGCAATGTCTACAGCGTCGGCGATATCCTGCTCGCGCTGGGCGTCGCGGCGCTCATCTATCAGGCCATGCGGCACGCCGGCGACGCGCTCCCGTCGCACTCGCTGCCTGACCACAGGGGCTAGAGGTCCGCCGCCACTGGAGCTGCTGGGCTGGTGGAATGCTCGTACAATGGGTGTAGGTTCCGGATAATCGCCACAGCCTATTGAAAAACCCTTGCCTGTCCTTCGGCGACTCCTTGGCAGCTTCATTACATATGCTACGAGCGAGATGGAAACAAATAGATGCCAGTAGTATAGATAATGGCGAAGCTCGATCGGCGAGGGCCGACGATACACATCAAAAGAGGAAGGATGAGTGCTCTGGGAGAGGCTTGCACGACCATGGCAATGTGCGACAAGCGAACACGGCCAATAGATGAGAAGTGAGGGGAAAGTATCAAGGATGGAGTATTGCGCGGCATGCGGCACACCAATCGAGTCGGATAGCGACTTCTGTGGTCAATGTGGAGCCACGGTTCAACGCTCGGCGACGGGCGATGCGCTACTGTTATCCGTCAAAGGACGAGGGGCAAGTGTTGATCTTTACCCGAACAAGCTCACGATTCATCACCAGAGGCGTGTGATTCGAGGTGATAAGGATATCTACCTCTCGCGTATTTCATCGGTGCAACTCAAGAAGCCAGGACTATTTACCGTTGGGTACATCCGTTTCGCTTTCGCGGGCGGCCAGGAAAATAAGGGCGGTGTGTATAGCGCTATCAATGACGAAAATGCAGTGGTATTCCCACGCACGCAATCTTCACAATTTGTTGAATTGAAGGCATACGTAGAAGAACTCATCGGGCAGGCGCGGCAACTGGAGCAACCCGACATTTCTCAACGAGAAGATATAACAGACTTCGCTCAACTCGAACAGCTTGCGTCGTTGCGTGATCGTGGCATCATAACGGCCGACGATTTTGAGGCCAAGAAGCGACAAATCCTCGGACTATAGACTTATCGTTCGCGCAAATCTTGAGCGAGTTCGGCGGCTGGCACCGACAATCGCCGCCGGCTTGTGAACAAACGGCTCGGTGCCGTGGTTATTGTCAACAAAAGGCCGTGATGGCTGCGGAGTCTATGGTCGTGACAGGTCAGTATGTTGCTGGGCATTCTGCTCTCCCTTCAACTCAACCAGGGATACTTCCTACATGCAGTAGCATATCCGCTATAAATACTATATGTAGTGGTCGCGACGCTCTCGAACTGACTTCCAATTTGCGCGAACGATAAGTATAGACATAGTCTATTCATAGTAAGGGACCAACATGGAATATTGCGGGCGCTGCGGAGCTACTCTTCGCGTTGATCAGCGTTTTTGTCGCAAGTGTGGGTCTTCCATAAGTGAACAGCGCCTTTCCACGTCGCCACTTTCCACGTCGCCGCCGGAGCACGATACCCTGGTCCTCTCTCGTCTTAACACACCGCCGTCGTCATCAACAAAACGTGTTCGAGGGAAGGTTGCTTGGTGGGTGTGGGGTGGAATAGTTGCGTTGCTGCTTGTGTTGTTAGTTGCCGCAGGCCATATAGGTTCTGATTCAGGAACCACCACCTCAGACCAACACCAAGCGGCCGCAAATGGTGGCGGCGCACCCATCTCCGCGTTGATAACCTCAACTCCAACCGATGCGCCGGCCAACCCTGGTGATGATTTTATCGCCTGGACAGGTGCCATGGCGGAAGAGCTTCGGATTTGTGGGTTAGCAACTCACCAGATCGTGTGGACGCACTACGATACGACGATGGTCCAGGTGTTCCCGGAGGCGGATACCCCTTCGCATGGGTGCGACTTCGCGGCAGACAATATCAGCTATGATGCGGTCCCATTTAGCCTGCCCGGTCAACCTCTGACCGGGGCGCGCGACAATCTCGTGAAGTGGGCGCGTGGCCTCGCGAATGCTTATCGGAACATTGATACACCATCGCAGACTTTGCTTGACCAAGCCGAGCAGTACAAGCAAGATGGCCTCAACGTCATCATCGCCGAGGGTGACAAGCTACATAGGCCTGTCGACGCCGCAACACTGTTACCTGAAGGACAAACCTGGGATAGTTCGGACAATGGTAGCGCATCTAGTTCCTCGTCCGATAACCGCGGGCTTACGTCAACCGCTACCTCACCGACTCCAACAAATAGAGTCATAGGCGTTTTATCCTCCGCCACTCCGACGAAATTGAGTTCGACAGCATCACTTGCCGCTTGGACCCAGGGCGTTAAAAACGACATTTATAGTGGACCCAGGAACCTGGACAGTGAAAGGGGGCACTTAGAGGTGGTAGACTAGACCACGATGAGACAACAATACAGTTCCGCCTATAAGGCCCGCGTCGTGCAGGAGTTGCTGCGCGAGGAG